>WNFS01001125.1_pt1 | contig 19794 bp, 16 predicted proteins | sample 5400141 | NCBI WGS metagenome assembly WNFS01 (sample SAMN13153358, study PRJNA577476) | soil metagenome | isolation source: 60 cm saprolite under Madrone tree | place: USA:California | collected 2016-06-14
CGCCTCAGTCGGAATCTACGGCGTGATGAGCTACGCCGTCACCGAGCGCGTGCACGAAATCGGTGTGCGTATGGCGCTCGGAGCGCAGCGCCGCGACGTGCTGCGCCTGGTAGTCGGCCACGGCATGCGCCACGCCGCCATCGGCCTTCTGCTCGGCAGTGTGGCCGCGTTTTTCGCTGCCCGCGCGATGACCACATTGCTGTTCGGCATACGTCCCGGCGACCCACTCACCTTTATCGGCATTGCCGTTGTACTGGCGCTTGCCGCGTTGGTGGCCTGCTACATTCCCGCGCGCCGCGCCACCAGTGTGGATCCCATGGTCGCGCTGCGGTACGAATAATCCTTCGTAGATGACTCGCAACTCTTCTTTGGAAGAACCTTGCACAAACATCTGGGGGATCCTTGCGGAATTCCTATCGGATCACGACAACCCGGAAGTTATCAGCTCGCCCGTCGGGTTAGTATCGACAATGACTTGAACCGAAATCCCGAGTCGGGCCCCTTCTACGGTTGCCGGGTATGCCGACACTAAGGGTTTTGGTGAAATGGACGTGGTGCCCAACTAAGAGGAGGCCACCCAGGCTCAGGCAGCGCACGGCGACTTCTGATAAGCTACCGCGTCATGCGGCGCCGTGAGTTCCTCACCCTATCAGCGGCCAGCATCGGCGGAGTGCTTATCTACTCGCTTGATCGCGAAGTATTTGGGCTTTCCGCGCAAGCAAACCAGTCCATTCGCATTCCTCTTCGGTTTTTCTCAGAGGCAGAAGCTCTGATTATTGCCGCCGCCGCCTCAAGAATCTTTCCGAGCGATGAAACGGGTCCTGGCGCGCGGGAAGCAGGCGTCGCCGTCTATATCGACCGGCAGTTAGCTGGGCCCTGGGGACGGGACCGCTATCGCTACACCCACGGGCCGTTTGAAGAGAATGCCCCGGCGGAGTTCGGCTATCAGGGCAAAGCGACGCCACAGCGGATCTACCGCCAAGGGCTGAAGGATTTGAAGGGCTTCGATCGCCTGGAACCTCGTGAGCAGGACCAAAAGTTCAAGCAGATCGAGACGACGTTGTTTTTTTCGCTGCTCCGTCAGAATACCATCGAAGGCATGTTCTGCGATCCGATGCATGGTGGGAACATCGACATGATGGGCTGGCAGCTAATTGGTTTTCCCGGCCCCCGAATGAGCAACTATGACGATGTCGACAAGCACTTTGGGGAGGCGTTTCGCCCGAAACCCGCCAGCTTACGCCAAGTGACACGAGGCAAAGTCCGTCCCAGCGAGGATCTGGAATGAAAACCTTGCCATCCGTGGACGTGGTGATCATCGGTGGCGGATGGACCGGCCTGCTCATGGCCAAGGAACTTGGCTCGCGTACTGCCCTCTCGGTGGTCGTGCTGGAACGCGGAGGGCCCAGAAAGACCGACGAGTACGGCCACGACATGGATGAACTGGATTACACCATTCGCTTCCGCATGACCCAGGATGTCTCCCAGGAAACGGTGACGCTCCGGCACGATTCGAGCCAGCGAGCTCTTCCTCTCCGCCAGCACGGTTCTTTCCTTCCCGGGTCTGGTGTCGGTGGTGCAGGTGAGCACTGGAGCGCCGTGTGCCCCCGATATCTGCCGGATTGCTTCGAATTGCTCTCCCACAGTATTGAAAAATACGGCTCCAAACGCTTGCCCGAAGATCACGCGATTCAAGACTGGGGCGTCACTTACGACGAGTTGGAACCACACTACACGCGCGCCGACTTGCTCCTCGGCACCTCGGGCAAAGCCGGAAACATTCGCGGGAAACAGATCGAAGGAGGCAATATCTTTGAAGGTTGGCGCAGCGCGGAATACCCTACGCCGCCAACTAAGATCCCCTACTTTTCCTCAATGTTCGCCGAAGCCGCGAAGTCTCTCGGCTATCATCCTTATCCGATTCCCGCGGCGACCACCAGCCGCGCCTACACAAATCCCGATGGCGTTTCACGCTCCGGCTGCACTTATTGTGGCTATTGCGAAACCTTCGGCTGCATGATTGGCGCGAAGTCTCAGCCTACCAACACTCTCCTCCCCGTCATCGAGAAGCGCAAAAACGTTTCGATTCGCACCGGTGCCTGGGTTCGCCGCATCGTGCACGACGCGTCGGGGAACAAAGGAAAAGCAAGCGGTGTCATCTATTTTGATGCAAATGGTCAAGAAGTCTTTCAGCCTGCGGAGTTGGCCTTTCTCGCTTCCTGGACTCTCAATAATACTCGCCTGCTTCTTCTCTCCGGCATTGGGGAAGCATACGATCCCGCGACCGGGAAAGGAGCGTTAGGACGCAACCTCACGCATCAGGTCAGTTTCTCCGCTGTCACCGCCTTCCTCGAAAGGCCGCTCAACCGCTTCATGGGCTCCGGCGCCTCAGGAATCATGCTCAGTGACCTGGACGGTGACCTATTTGACCACAGCAAACTTCCCTTCCTGCGCGGGGGCACTCTGAGTGCTAGAAGTGCACGCTCACTTCCCATTAGCGAGTGCGGTGTTGTTCCAAAATCGGTGAAAGCTACGTGGGGCCCGGAATGGAAAAAGGCGGCACTCCATTACTATGACCGTACCGGCCGGATCGGCTTCTCAGGCGAGCATTTTGCGTATAAGGATAACTACATGGATCTGGACCCAGTCTACAAGGACCATTTTGGTGACCCTTTGCTCCGTCTCACGCTCGACTGGCGAGAGAATGAGCGAAAAATGGCCGATTATGTGATCGCGAAAGCAATGGAACTCGCTCGTGAGATGGGAGCGAAAGAAGTCACTCCATTTTCGGGCCTGCAAAGTTACGATGCAACGCGCTACCAATCATCCCACGTCCAGGGCGGCGCCATCATGGGAAGTTCTCCCGAGCGTTCGGTGGTGAATCCCTACCTGCAGCACTGGCAGCTCTCGAATCTTTTCGTGCTCGGTGCATCCTCTTTCCCTCAGAACGCCTCTGCCAACCCCACACCAACGATCCTAGCCCTCACTTATCGCACCGCCGATGCCATCGTCGATCGGTATCTGAAAAATCCCGCGCCATTGGCCTGAACAGAGGTGACATCATGAGAATCCGCCGTTTACTTCGATGACCTGCCCTTGAATGAAGCGGGCCTCGTGGCTGCAGAGAAACAAGATCACATCTGCAACTTCTTCGGCGGTGCCCAGTCGTGCCATCGGAGTCGCCGCTCTGACGGCACTCAATATCTGATCATTCGAGAAGTTCCGATGGTATTTGGTGTCGATGGTACCGGGTGAGACTGCGTTGATTCGAATCCCAAAAGGCGCGAATTCTTTCGCAAGTCCCATGGTCATGGTGGATAGGGCGCCTTTTGCACTTGCGTACGCAAGCGCGCCGAGACCTCCACCGTTTCGGGCCGCCACCGACGAGACGTTCACCACAAAACCGCTCTTGCGTTCCACCATGCCCGCAAGAACAGCTTTGGCCAGGAAAAAGGCGCTCGTCAGATTAAGTGTGAGCACCTGTTCCCAAAGTTCTTCCGTGAAATTTAACACCGGCGTGCGCTGGATCAACGAGCCGGCGTTGTTCACGAGAATATCAATGCGCCGTCCGGCTAGGGCTCGTACCAAACTTCGTACGCCGTCCATCGTGGTGAGGTCCGCCCGCAGTAGTTCTCCTTGCCCTCCAGCACCCCGCACTCGCTCGATGATTCTTTGTGCCTCGTTTTCCTGGCGGTTGTAATGTATCAGCACACGAGCGCCCCGCGCTCCAAAGGCGGTCGCGGACGCCGCGCCGATGCCGCTGCTGGCGCCCGTAATGAGCGCCGTCATCCCCCCAAACTTTTTGACGCTGTCCATAGATCTATACAGGTGCCGCGTCTGTCGTCTGCCCCGTCGCGCACAAAGGACCCAGCATGGTCCACAGGATCAGTGTGCAAATCATAGGCATGATCCCAAAGCCAAAGAAGACGGGCTTGTAGGAGTAATGATCTACGGCCCAGCCTGTCATGAAGGTGAACAACATTCCACCGAAGCCCGAGCCCATGCTTGCCAAGCCGTACACGGAAGCCGCCGCGTTCTTGGGAAAAACGTCAGAAGGCATAGCAAGCATATTTGCCAAGCTACCTGTGTAGCCCAGCATGGCCAGTGAGACCAGACCGATCGACGACCCGGCATCGCGCACAATCACCGCCGGAATAGCGGAAGTCATCAATATAGCGAAAAAAGTTACCGCTACTTTGCGAGCGCTCGTGACTGAAAAACCGCGACGCAATAGCAATCCCGACAGGAGCCCGCCCAAGAGATTTCCGAAACCCGCCACCGCAAAAGGAATCCACGCGTACTTCCCAATGGCTGCCATGTCAAAATTCCGTGCTCGCTTGAGGTATTCCGGAAACCAGAAAATGTAAAAATACCAGGCTGGGTCCATGAACATCTTGGAAAGCATAAAGGTAGCAACGAAACGTGTCCTCATGAGGCGCCATACCGGTGTAGCAAGCGCGTTCCCTTCCTTCACGGCGTCGCTGGGTTCGCGGTAAGTGGGCCACCAAAGCAGCAGCCATGCAATACCCATGGCCCCTACAAACGCGAAGGCTACCCGCCAGCCTAGCTTCACGAGGATATAGACGACAATCGGTGGCGCCAGAATGGCGCCCACTGCTGAGCCGCTATTGAACACGCCGGAAGCCAGCGCACGTTCACGCTCCGGGAACCACTCCGCCACCACTTTCACGCCGGCCGGCCAGTTACCGGCTTCTCCCATGCCCAGCAAAAAACGAAAAAACCCCAGACTAAGCGGACCACGAGCAAGAGCATGTAGTACTGCAGCCGTTGACCACCAGGCGACGCATGCGGCGTATCCCAGTCGCGTGCCTATCCGGTCAATCAAAGTCCCCGAGACGCCGTTCATGATCGTATAGGCCAGCAGGAATGCGAACAGCACGTATGAGTACTCCGTATTACTCATGTGGAACCGCTCGCGCAGCACCGGTGCGGACACTGAGAGTGTCTGGCGATCCAGATAGTTGATGACCGTCGCGCAGAAAGCGAAGCTAATCATGATCCACCGGTGGGGCGACGGGTTCACGCCAAGTCTACTTTCACCGCTTCGTGAATCCACACGCGCGGAACGGCCACGTCCAACCACCCGTCCCGGACGGTCAACGGCAAGGTTTGCCCGGACTGTAACAACAAAGCGGAACGAACGGAGCGCTGCTGTGGTATTCGGATTCTTACCTTGACGTCCGCCACAGGCAAGAATTCTTCGCGGGAGCGTAGGTGTTTGTTTTTATTTCCCGTATCTGCGAGCAGGTGAAGAAGCAGCACGTCGCGGGATGCCATGAAATGTGGGGTTACGCCAGATTGATACTCAATCTCATATGATCGCTGGCCTGACAGCCAGTGATAGAGCAATGAATTGAATAGGATGCGCAGCGATTTCATGCGCGTCTCTTCGTACACCGCTTCGAGACTGGAGCCAATGTAAATGGCACTACCTTTGCCCAAGCTTTGCTGGATGATGGCGGGCCCCAGGGTCCGACGATGCCCGCGATCAAGTGTCTCGGCCAGAACGGTCCCAGCCTTCACCCGAAACTGCAGGACCTGTGGGTCCTGGGGGATTTCCTCGCCCGAGGACATTCTCAAATAAAGGTCTGGGATTTCGACCGGTTCGGGCTCAATGAGGTCTGCGCCGAAGACTTCCGCTAGGCCATAGTTTTTTCGCACGCGCCCGTATTCGTCGGCCACCGAAGTAAGATGGGTCGCTAGCAGCACCCCCCCTCTCCGCACGTAGTCGACCAGCATCTGGCATTGACTATCGCTCAAGCAGACAGCATTCGGTACGTACAGCATGGGGTAGCGCGAGAGCAGTTGTGGCGACATCTGCCAATCTAGGAATGGCTCGGATTCGTAACCGTTCGCCTTCAGCAATTGGTACGCGCCATGCCAGCAATTTTGGTACGCCTTGCCAAAAGAATGCCTACCGGCATACCAATCGCTGGTCTGGCTTCCCACCAAGAGGCCTACCTGCGGTTGGCTGCGGACGCTGCGCAGGAGGGCGTCATTTTCCTGCTGGAAGTCAAAAATTCGTTTCACGTACCGACCGCTCTCATACGAGAGCGGCTGTTCCGGTTGAAAGAAAAACCGGGAGAGCCCCCAGTAGACTAGCCCAACGCCTGCTGCAAGCGCCGTCGCACCATCGAGGAGCAACTCTTGGCTTTCCAATGGATAGCTGAACCACCCGCGCACGCGCTCGTTTTTGAGGTGTTCCCGATTGTACTGCGTATGCGTGCCAACGTAAGTCCAGGTCACCTTTCCGGTGGACTGGCCCAATTGCATGTTGAAAAGTTTCTCCTCGGGGGTCTCGGCGGCTTCAAACATGAAGCCATCGACAACCGGAAGCGCTCGGCTCCGCCACTCGCGTTTGCTTAGCAGGGAAGTATCGTTGTAAAGGACCGGAATATCGCGAGTCTGTCGGATTATGTCGCGGATCTCTCGCAAGAACGCTATAACGACATCGTTCGCCATCCAATTCGTGTACTGGATTTCATCTTCGAGACTCAATGTGGCATCCTGTTTGGGTACAGGCTTATTGAATGTTTTGCTATAGGCCCTGTCGCAGTAAATGCAGTGGCAATAGTTTTGGGCGTTCTGCATGCCCTGGTACGGACCGTCGAAATACATGACATCGAACGGATAATCGACGAGGACCTCGCGGACCAGGGCCTTGATGACATCGCGCACTGGCGAGTTGAGACAGCCCTCGTAATATTTTGCGAATCCGTAGTGCTCCGTGATCATGGGCCGCCCGTCGGCAAACTTCTTGGCCCACTCCACAAATCGCGGGTCCTTCGACGTGACTTCCATGAAGGGATGGTTGAGAGGTACGTAGGCCACATTTTTGAGATTGGCTTTGCGACACAGATCCAGCGTTTGTCGCATCGGATCTCCCTTAAGTTGCGGATGAATGGGATAACCCGATTTATTGGGGAAATAGGCATAATATGAGGCTGCGGGATAGCGCAAGGAATCCGCGTTCAACTCCTGTGCGATTCGCACAGCCTTCTCCGGTTCATACTCGAGCGAAGGATAGAAAGGGGGGTTGTAGCCTTCGGCGATGAGGATCCGGGGACTACGGATCCACTCGTATGCAGGGCTCTGGGCTGCTGAGAGCGGCAGCGCGGCACGCAGCTGCGAGGTCATCAGCAGCCAGCCCGCCGATTGTATGAATTCGCGTCTACTGAGCAGATTCATAACCGCTTCCGGCAGGATTCCCGTTCGATCAATTCGACCCCGAGCAAGAGATGTTCGGAGCCTGGTCTGCTTTGGTTACGGGCGAGCCGCAGCAGCATTTCGGATGCTGCGCGCCCCATCTCATATTTGGGCTGATGAATCGTCGTCAGCGGAGGGTGTACCACACTGGCCAGTTCCAAATTGTCGAAACCGATTAGCGAAATGTCTTCCGGAACCCGCCGGCCCAGTTCTAGCATCGCCCGAATGGCGCCAAAAGCCATCAAATCGTTTGCGGCGAAGATGGCACTGATTTTAGGCTGCTGCCGGAGTAACTTCTGTGTCAGCGTATGACCTCCTGAAAAACTGTTCTCTCCATGTAGTACGGTGATCCTTCGCTTCGCATTCGCAGCCTTCAGGAAGCGGAGAAACCCCCGAGCGCGGTCGGTCAGGTTGCCGTGCCGACGAGGCCCCGTAAGATGGGCAATGTTTTCGTGGCCCAGCCGTAGTAGGTACTGCGCAGCCATCGCACCGCCGGCTTCGTTATCGGCACAAACCGTGGAGAACGATTTACTTGCGGTCGAGCGGTTCAGCAGCACGATGGGTACACCAGACGCGGCCAACTGATCCTGCTGCTTCCGACTGAGATCCGCTACAGAGTTCATCAGGATGCCGTCGACCTGCTTCTCGAGCAGCGAAGCGACATACTCCATCTGTTTTCGGGGGTCTAGATCGCTGTTGCACAATACCAGGTCGTAACCGCCAGCGCGCGCCACATCTTCTGCACCCCTCGTAACTTCGGCGAAGAAAGGATTGCGGATATCGCTAACGATGAGAGCTAACGTATGGGAACGTCGGGTCTTCAGTCCGCGGGCAACTCGATTCGGATAGTAATTGAGGCGGGCGGCCACCGCCAGTATGTGGCCCCGAGTCTCTTGGTGCACGCCGTAAGCATCATTCAAGGCTCGCGACACGGTGGAAATATTAACTCCCGATTCCCTGGCGATGTCCTTAATCGTAATAGCCATTAGCGTAAATCGTTCCCTTGATGCGATTGAAAATCCCTATAGGAGAGGCCATCGGAGTTGCTGGGGTTAGCATTTGTTGGGAGGCCAGTGCACTCGCTCTGCAATCGTTTGCAATTCTAGCTTCAATTCTGCAGGGTTGTCAAAGAACAAAGAGCTTGACTTGGCCAGAACCTCTCAATAGGATTCGGAAACGTTTGCAATAAGAGGTTAGAGCATGTCTCAGGTACGCCCCAGTCTCTCGAGTTCCCGCACTCCAGAGATCATCTATCAAAAGATAAGAGGAGTAACCATGCGAACTTTTGCGGCCTCCCTGTTCGTCCTTGTTTGCCTTCTATTGCTATCCACACCTACCCAAGCTCAAACAGAACGCCGGGGAGGAATCAGCGGCAGCATCACCGACACAGGTGGCGGCATACTGCAGGGTGCGCAAGTCACTGTTGAACCTGGCGGAATCAACGTCGTCTCCGACGCTCAGGGGCAGTTTCTTGTGAACGGCCTCGCGGCCGGCACGTACACCGTGACGATTAGCTACGTCGGCTTCGTGACTTCTACAAAGAGCATTACGGTAGCTGCAGGCCAAGTTGCAAATGCGGACGTCCAACTTTCTGTTTCCTCACAAAACCAGGAGGTGCTGGTTAACGCTAAGCGCCCCTCAGCGGAAGCCGAGGCCGTTAATCGCGAGCGGACCGCCGACAACGTGCTTCAAGTGCTACCGGATGAAGTGATCCGCAGTCTGCCCAATGCCAACATGGCCGATGCCCTCGGCCGCCTGCCCAGCGTCACGATTGAACGCGACGAAGGCGAAGGCAAATACGTGCAGATTCGCGGAACTGAGCCGCGCCTTGCCAACGTCACCATCGACGGCGTGAATACTCCTTCCCCCGAATCCGGTGTGCGTCAAATCAAGCTAGACGCCATCCCGGCTGACATCGTCGAGTCCGTAGAAATCAATAAGACCTTACAAGCCAACATGGATCCGGATGGTATTGGCGGTTCCGTGAATCTTGTGACCAAGACTGCAGGTGAGCATGCCACTGTGAATATGAGCGGAATGGGTGGATACGCTCCGATTCTCGGCGGTCGCGGGCTCATTGAAACAACCGGCACTGTCGGGCAGCGCTTCGGTGCCAGCAAGCGCTTCGGAGTTCTTATTGGTGGTTCTTACGATTGGAATGGCCGCGGGATTGACGACCTTGAGCCAGTACCGGATCTCGCTACGTTGTCCGGTGGAACCCAGGCCCGGTATTTCGAAGCCATCGACGTTCGAGAATATCGGTACTATCGTAGCCGCTGGGGGCTGGCGGGAAGTGTCGACTTCAAGCCGTCAGACGGATCGACCATCTATATTCGTGGTCTGTATTCCGATTTTCACAACTACGGCGATGTCTGGATCTACTCCCTCACGGACAACACACCGATTCTCAACCCACCCCAATACCCGAACGGCATCACGCTTCAAGGGTCTAACGGTTGCAGTATTGACTCAACCACAGGGATTGAGTCCTGCACCGGCGTCCCATCCTTTAGGGACCAAATTCGCCGTCCCGATTATGCCGTCGGGAGCATCCTGCTCGGCGGGAAGCATGTGCTCACAACCACCTGGTATACCTGGGACTTTTCTGCGTCCCGGTCCAGTCAAGACCACCAAATCGGCGACCGCACCGTATCTTTTAACGCGGACGGTCTACCATCGAGTTCCTGCCAGTATGATCTGGCCAACACCAAGAGCCCCTACCTCCCCCAGTGGACGCCCGCCTGCTTTACCGAGGCTTACACCAACCAGAGCAATTTCCCTTTGAGCCGCATGCAGATAAGTCACGGACTCACCGCGCAGTTGAATCTCCAGGGCTCCGCTGTGGCGGCCAAGCGTTATCACTTGGGCTCCCATTTTTCCACTATCGAAATCGGCGGGAAATTCCGTAATGCCCACAAGTTCGCCAACACCTTCAGGGACAACTATTCTCCCAGCGGAACGGGAACACCTATCTTGTTGTCCGATTTCACCAGCAAGTTCTCGAATAGCAACTACTACAACGGTGCTTACAAATTGGGCCCCAACCCCAGTTTCTTTGATATTTATAAAGCCTTCAGCGCCGACCTTGCCACGAATCCCGGCAATTACACGGTGACCCCAGACGCTTCCAGCCAATTCGACCTGATTGAGAGAGTCAGCGCCGGCTACGTAATGAACACCATTGATTTCAACAAAATCCGCCTGGTTGCTGGAGTTCGCTTTGAGGGCACCAATCTGGATACCGTGGCCCCGGTTTTCGATGCCAACGGCAATTTCCTTGGTAACACCAAGCTCAACGGTTCCTATGTCAAGGTGTTACCGAGTGCTTCTCTGCGTTTTGCACTCAAGCACGACACAAACCTGCGCGTAGTTTACAGTCGCGGTTTTTCCCGCCCCGATCCGCAGGAGATCGCCCAGGCGCTCTCCGTAGACAATACCGGCAACCCCATCCTCGTTGGCCTGGGCAATCCGAATTTAAGGCCTGAAACCGCGGATAACATCGACGTGCTCTTCGAGCATTATCTGAATCCCTTCGGAGTCATCACTGCGGGCTATTTTTACAAAAATCTGACCGACCCCATCATTTCCCACACTTTTAATAATGTCACCACAGGGACCTTTGGTGGTTTTACTTGCTCGACGACGGTAACTTGTCGGATCTCTCAGCCTGTGAATGCCGGCAGCGCGTGGATCAACGGCTTCGAGGCCGCCTACCTTCAACACCTCACCTTCCTGCCCGGCGCGTTCGCTGGTCTCGGGATCTCCGCAAACTACGGCTACACGGCCTCTCGTACCTCTTTTGGGCCTGACTTTGGCCGTACTGATCATCCTCGGCTAGTGCGCAACGCGCCTCACACATGGAATGTCAGCCCCACCTATGATCGCGGCCGCGTATCGATTCGTGTGGGACTCTCCTATAACGCTCAGAATATCGTCGGCTATGGAGACGGCACGCCCGGTCCATTCGGCGACAACTATTTTTATCCGCACCTCCAATTCGACGCCCAAGGAAGCCTCCGCCTTGCTCATGGACTCAGCTTTGTCATGTATGGTCTCAACATCAACAACGAGGTCTTCGGTTTTTACAACGGAAGCCCTCAATACATGGTCCAGCGCGAATTCTACAAGCCCACCATCGCCGCCGGTTTCCGCTGGTCGCCTGTGCGGGAAAATCAGAAGTAAGAAGTAAAGAGATTCTTGGGGCTTTCTTCAGGCGACGAATATTGGGCTACCCACCGAGACCGGAGCCCTTAATCGGGAATAAGATATTCTGCCTTAGTGCTGTATCAAATGATTTAGTTTGGCACCATTGTGCGGTCTATGCTGGCCGTCTTCTCGGATCCTCGGGCCACCTGTGCTCGTAGTTTTGGAACTCAGCCAGGAGATCCGCGAGCAAGAGTCATGGAGCTAGGATTTTATGCAGAGAGGAATGGCAGGAATGGTGAAACTCAACCGTCGAGCGGCAGCCGCGCTAGCTGCTTTACTCATGGCTGCACCGGTTTTGACGATCGGTGTCGTTGGACAGGCCCAGGAGGGGGAACGTGTAACCGGCATAGCCGCCCCCACGATGCCATTGCCGAACGAGGCGGTGTCTCAAGATGTGACCAAATTTTCATTCATCGCGTACGGCGACACGCGGGGCCGGCGCGATGGAGTAGCGATTCAATATGAGCACTCGTTGATCGTTGATTCCATGCTCGCCGAGATTAAGAGCCTCCGAAACACAGATTACGCAGTGCGATTCATACTGCAGTCGGGTGATGCCGTGGCGCACGGACAGAATCCCAAAGAATGGAATATGAGCTTTGTTCCTCTGATCAATCGCCTTACGACGGAAGGCGGAGTGCCGTATTTCCTAGCGCCAGGAAATCATGACGTTTCGCCGGCGACGACGGCTGATGCACCAGAACGGCATGTTCCGCTGAAAAATTACTTCGATGCAGTATCAGCGTTGATTCCGCCCGATGGCTCACCGCATCGGCTGAGCGGTTACCCGACGTATTCGTTTGCCTACGGCAACACGTTCGTGCTTGGATTTGATGCCAACATCGTCGGCGATGAGAAACAGTTCCAGTGGGTCAAGAGCCAACTCGAAGGCCTCGATCACAAGCGGTACCTCAACATCATCGTGTTCTGTCATCAGGCACCGTTCTCTTCGGGGCCACATGGTGGGCCGAAAATGGAAGGGCAAACTGTCGAGCTGAGGGACAGGTACATGCCTCTTTTTCGGGCGACCCATGTGCGAGCGGTTTTTTCCGGACATGAACACTTGTTTGAACACTGGGTTGAGCACTACACCGATGCCAGCGGCGTGCATCGGATGGACCTCGTCGTGTCCGGCGGTGGCGGGGCTCCGATTTACTCGTACACCGGCGAAGCTAACCTCGAAGGCTATTTGAAGGCCAATGAAGCGAGCAAGGTGAAGCTGGACCATCTGGTGAAACCGGGAGTAGAGCGTGGCTCGAATCCTTACCACTACCTGATCGTGCGGGTGGATGGCGAGAGGCTTAACATGGAGGTTGTAGGTGTCGATTGGGGAACGGGATTCCAGCCATATCGAAGTAACAAGGTTTCTTTCGAGGATCAATGACAACTGGCGTCTGGCATTTCGACAGCGAATAATATTCGATCCTGAGCGAATACTACAGCCTCACGATTTCGCTCGGCTTGTGCTCGACGTCGTCGAACGCTAAATGAATAGGAGCGTGTGCCTCAGTGGAGGAGAAACTGTGATGAAGCTGGTGATGCGTTTGCCCTCTCGGCCGCTTCTGCTCGCCGCGATAACAAGTTGCTCGATGCTTGCTGCCGCTTCTACAGCCGTCAGCAGCATCGAGAATCCCACCTGCGAGCTGATTAGTCCCGGCGTTTACCGGCTGGATTATCAGGCTTCTCCCCAAGCAGGGGGCGTGGAGGTGTTCGCAAGCTCGCGGCCTGACCGCATTGATTCCGCTAAACCGGTCCTCACGATTCGAAAGACGCCGGCTGAAGTTTCAATTCCGGGGCAGACCGGCCGTATTTATTTTCATTTGAAACCGGCATTAGGTCCCACGCGAGTAGTCTCGATTCGAAGATTGCCACTGGAAGGAGCAAAAAACTTTCGTGACCTCGGGGGTTACCGAACCTTGGACGGGCATTATGTTCGCTGGGGTTTGGTGTATCGTTCGAACCACCTCGTCAACTTGACAGCCAAAGACTTCGAGTATCTCAACGGCCTAGGGATTCGCCTAATCTGCGATGTCCGTTCGGACAGCGAGCGTGCCAGGGCGCCCGATCATTGGGTTGGAATCACACCGGAGTTTTTAGCTGTGCCCATCGGCTCGAATTTGATCACCAGCCCAACTGCCGAGGACCTTAAAGTCAGAATCGCGGCCATCAACGGTCAGGCGAACGACTCCGTTCGCGCTTACGAGTACGCGACGAAGTATGCCGGACAGTACGCGAAAATCCTGCAGCGACTTGCTTCCGGTGATCTGCCCGCTGTCGAACACTGTACGGCCGGGAAAGACCGAACCGGTGTATTCAGCGCTATTCTGCTCACGGCGCTCGGTGTTCCACGCGAGGTGGTCATTCAGGATTATCTGCTGTCCAACCAATACTTGCTTGCGCCGGACACCATCCAAAATACAGCAGCGGATTTGCAGCGGGCCTTCGGGCTGCCAGAGTTGCCGGACATCGCCACCGTAAGAACGATCATGAGCTCAAAACCGGAGACCTTGGAAGCCGCCCTCGACCAGATTAAAAAGAAGTATGGGTCTTTCGAGGATTATCTGCGCGACGGTCTGCATTTCTCGGATTCGAATCTCGCCGCGCTCCGCCGGCGTCTAGTGGAACCTTAGCATTAGCCCGTGGGTTTACGGCTGACGATGGTGCCAGTTCTCTTTCGAATCCCAAGCATCACCTTCTTGACCGCTTGCCGGTCCCTGTGCTTCGGGCACTATCCACTTCGGAACCGGAGGGAACGTACGGGAATGTTTTAGGAGTGAAAAAAGAGAAAGCGACTGTACAATGCGCGCGAATATTAGGGGCCAAAAACGGAAGTTTCGCCAGCCAAATTTCAATTCAATGGTACTTGGCTTTTGGGCATGAACAAAAGAACGTTCATCAAACTGCTCTCTGCGATCGCGGCAGCGCCCGCATCGCCGCTCTTCGCCCGGCTGCCAGATACGAAACTGAAAAACTGGGCCGGCAATTTCGAATACAGCACAGAAAGCTTGTACACGGCCAACTCCGTTGAACAAGTAAGGGATTTTGTAAAAAGACAAGTCAAATTAAAGGTGCTCGGCACGCGCCATTGCTTTCAACAAGATAGCCGACTGCACAAACCATCTCCTCTCGTTGAAGCCCGTGGACGAGGTGGTTGACTTGAACAATGGAAGCGCACACAGTGACTGTTGATGCAGGCATGACTTATGGTTGGTTGTGCCCTTCTATCGCGGGGTCTGCGGCACCGCGACACACGGCTCGGGCGGCAAAAACGGAAACCTCGCAACCGCCGCATCTGCTCTGGAAATTGTCACGGCTGACGGTGAAACCGTCAGACTTTCCCGGCAGAAGGACGGCAAAAGGTTTTCAGGCGCCGTTGTTGCCCCAGCTGCTTGTTTGCGGAGCCGAAATTGCGCACGTCTTGGAGCTTCTTCGTTGCAGCGGTTCGTTTATTCGCGAGGATTTCCATCCTCAGGAAGAAATATATGAGGTAATCGAGGGCGAGCTCGTGGTAAACCATCGACGGCGTTACCCAGATCGCCCGAACAGGTATGGTGGCGGTGGTACCGAGCAACGTTCCCCACTCAGTTAAGGCCCTCACTGACGGGCGGGCCATCATTGTCGACTACCCGCTGAGGCCCGAATTCGTCTAGAGTCAAAGCTGGCTGACACCTAGAATAGCCGCCGGGCGCTTGCCCTTCAGCGGTGTCCCGTCAAGCATCGAGAGCTTGCATGTCGAGAAGGTGTCATTCAATAGAACAGCGCGCGCTTTTTACTCTTATGAACGAAGGAGAACACAGCGTATGACACGCAAAATAACGTATTGGGTGAGCACCAGTCTGCTAGCAGCGCTGTCGGTCTTTGCTGCATTCACTTACCTATCGGGCAGTCCGCAGGCGGTTCAAGGATTTGCGCACGTGGGATATCCGCAGCAACTGCGCATTATTCTTGGGATCGCCAAACTTCTTGGCGCGATCACTCTCCTCGTCCCCGGCTTTGCCAAACCCAAGGAGTGGGCGTATGCCGGATTCACATTCGCCTGGAGCTCGGCATTTGTTGCGCACTATCTTGCGAACGATGGCCCGATAGCATTCATGCCGCTGATATTGCTTCTGGTCCTCGCCATCTCCTACGTGACCCGGCCGGCAAGTCGCCAGTGGCAGGGTAATGTCGCGACCGTGTAATCAATTCGAAAATCATGAGTCGTGTGCCTACAGGGAAGGGAAGTAGCGAATCCCGTATCGCTTGTAGCTTGCCTTCCTCGGGCCACGGCGTCTCGCGACGGATTCCCCCTCCTCCGCTAAACGCACGATCCGCCGCACCGTGTGCGGTCCGTACCTGTCAATCGCGCGATGGCCCGAATTTTCTCGCCGGCCAAATCCTTTCTGACGATATCTTTGAAACGCCAAAGCTCGGTGATTCAGGTAAGCGAACAAACTCCAGCGGCAGCAGCGTCTCTGGGAGAGGCGAATGGGGACGAAAGCAACGGCCCAGACCGCGGGGAGAGCTAATGGGGCGAGTGATTGACCAAGGAGCCGGGACACGAATCCCCTCGAATCAAGAGCGCGCCGCCTTTGGAGGAGGAGCGTAGCTCGGCGCACTTCCGGCATTGCGTAGAGCGCCCTTCGTGCCTTCTGATCTGCCGTTTCTGCCAATCCATGCTTGTAAAACCTAAATGATGCACACAAATTGCCCTTGCGGCGGTGCGGTGAGTTTCCGTTGCCACCGTCTTTTTTAGTCTCCGCTTGATGGTCTCTGTCTGCGTTCTCCCGATGTTGTAAGTTGTTAGAGCTGCTTCGTTTGTCGTGCATAAAAAATCATGCACGATGGTCGGTCAGCAACGGAGGGCCAGCGGGACCACGGGTGCGAACCCGTTACCGTCCTTCGTGATCGCCCGTAAGCGATCCATCAGCCGCTGACAGATTCCTTTTTCCTCGTAGTGATCGCTGTAACTGACCCCCACTCGCCCGGAATGGCTCCAGATCTTGGCCGCTAGAAACAGAAAACGCAGTCGCGCCGTCGACAGTTGTGCGTGTTTCATCTCCGCGGCGTCGGCCGTCTTTTCGCGATTGAAGAGCACCAACCAGCAGTTCAGGTTGTAGGCCAGCATGGCCAGTTGGAAGTGCACGCAGTTCATGGCCCAGCGCTTCGAGGGATGCGCGGCCAACCCCGCATCGTTATACGGACTAGACGATTATTTTGAAACGTTTTATGCTCGCACCGATTTTGGGCACTCTACTCCCCGGTTCAAGGAGCGCATGTGAAAATCCGCTTTCTTCTTTCTTTGATATCTTGTGGCTTCTTCGCATTCCTCGCTCTCGCCCAGGATTCCCAATTTCGCCCGAACAACCAACAGATTCCTGTACCAGACTGCTTGAACATAAAAGGTCTCTTGGACAGCGGTTACAAGCCGTGTACTGCCGAAGATCAACAGCTCTGGCTGAAAGACATTACTCACTGGCGCAATGAGCGCCGCATCCGCATTGGCTACAACGGATCACGCTACGAAATGCCGGAACTGGCGTGGACGCAGTCCAGCTTCATGCAACCGCAAATGATGGTGCAGGACCGCTTTTTCTATGACCCCGTCGCGGGCAAGTACACCGTTGACCACTACCTCGATGATCTGCAGAAGCGCTACGGTGGCATAGATGCGGTACTTATCTGGCCGACTTATCCCAACATGGGCATAGACAACCGCAACCAACATGACATGATTCGCTGCATGCCTGGCGGTGTCGCCGGCCTGCGTCAGGTGATTGCCGACTTCCACAAGCGCGGCGTTCGCGTACTTTTCCCGATGATGATGTGGGATCAGGGCACGCGCCAGGCGGCGAAGCCGTGGACCGAAGAAATCGCAGAGCTAATGAAAGAACTCGGCGCGGATGGCATCAACGGTGATACACAGGATGGCGTGCCGCTCGCTTTTTCTCTCGCTGCGGACAAAACTGGCCATCCGCTGGCCTTCGAACCAGAAGGCAGCCCCTCCGACGAGGCGCTCGCCTGGAATGTAATGACCTGGGGGCAGTATCAGTATCCTTTTACACCGCTCGTCGACCGCTACAAATGGCTCGAGCCGCGCCATATGGTCAACATTTCAGATCGCTGGAATCACAACAAGACCAACAATCTGCAGTTCGCGTTTTTCAACGGAATTGGTTGGGAGAGTTGGGAAAATATCTGGGGCATCTGGAATGGAATCACGCCCCGCGATGGGGAAGCCACGCGCCGCGTCGCAAGTCTCGAGCGCGCCATAGCCGAATACCTCGTGAGCCGCGATTGGGAACCGATGTATCCAATGCTGCGCTACGGAGTCTTCGCCAGCCGCTGGCCGCTCAACGGCCGCACCGTTTGGACTATCGTAAATCGCAACGAATATGACGTGGACGGTCCGCAAATGGAGGTTCCTGCCACGGCGGGTATGCGCTACTTCGATCTATACGGCGGCACCGAGTTGCAGGTGCAAAAAGGCCCGACCGGTAGATCCGTTTTGAGTTTTTCGATGGAAATCAATGGTTTCGGCGCCATCTTCGCAACGAATTCGGAACCCGACCCGAAGATCCAGAAGCTAATGTCTGACATGAAGCGATTGACCGCGAAGCCGCTCATCAGTTTTTCGAACGAACGAAAGGTCCTGAAACAGGAGATCGTGCCGATCCCTGCTACGAGTTTGGGTAGCACCGCTCCCTCGGGCATGATCCTGATTCCTGAAGCGGACTTTCTCTTCAAAGTGGGCGGTATAGAAATCGAAGGATCGAACGACATCGGCGTGGACGTGCGATATCCCTGGGAAGTTGCACCGAGCCGTTTTCACGAGCATCCGATGCACATCAAATCGTTCTACATCGATAAGTATCCTGTCACAAACGCGGAGTTCAAGAGATTTCTGGACACTGCGCACTACCATCCCGAAGACGATCTGAATTTTCTGCTCGACTGGAAAGACGGTGCCTTTCCATCAGGCTGGGACAATCGGCCAGTTACGTGGGTGTCCATCGAGGATGCGCGCACGTACGCCGACTGGGCAGGGAAGCGCTTGCCTCACGAATGGGAGTGGCAATATGCCGCACAGGGCGCCGATGGCCGCATCTATCCCTGGGGCAACCAATGGGACGCAACCGCGGTGCCTGAACCGGATAAAAACCGGACGATGCGGGGTCCCGATCCGGTAGACGGACATCCGAAAGGTGCTAGTGCATTTGGTGTGATGGACCTGGTCGGCAACGTCTGGCAATGGACGGAAGAGTTCACAGACGAACATACACGGAGTGGCATCCTCCGCGGTGGGAGTTACTACCAGCCGCAGGGGTCGATCTGGTATTTTCCCCAGGCGTACAAACTCATCGAGCACGGCAAACTGCTGCTGATGTCTCCCAGCATGGATCGTTCGGGCGCAGTCGGTTTTCGTGTCGTGCAAGATGCGCGATGAGTTTTTTCTTGGCAAGGAATGCAATCCGGTGCATGTTACATGCCCTGTCTTCCTTAACCCCCCATCACTGAACTTCGAACTGGATGTTGCTGATTCTTAGGCTCCTGGGCTGCAATGCCATTTTCGGGAGCCACAATGGCTCCTGTGGCGAAGGCGATTCCGGCGAGGCTACGCCCGGGTCGCAAACCTAAGAATTTATCTGCGACATTTTCGAGTCTTGCAGCCAGCGGTCTAGTGCTTCTCGAAGCAGTTGAAAGTCGATTGGTTTTGAGAGGCAAGCTCTGCAGCCCGCTTGCAGGATCCGCTCTTGCTCCGCCACTAGAGCGTGCGCCGTCACGGCAATAACAGGGACTTGCCCCAGCTCCGGTTTTTGGCGCATCCAAGCGATGAGGTCGAGACCGTTTTCGGGACCGAGATTGATATCGAGTAAGACGGCATCGAGAAGCCGCTTCGAAAAAACTTCATAACTGGCCTTCAGGTCCGCCGCAGACCAGACTTCGTAGCCTTCCACTTCGAGCCAGTCACGGAGAAGCTCGCGGTTGAGCTGATTGTCTTCGACAACGAGGATGCAATGCTTCACGCGTTCTCCAAAGACGTAGAGGTCACTACACGCTCTAATTGCTTGATCAGCGGCTCTCGCCAGGAATTCTGCTTTCGGAAAAGCGATTCGGCATGCGCGTGGACGTACTTTTCCTCTTCCTTCGTCAGATCCTTGCTAGTCAATACAAACACGGAAAGATCAGCCGTGCGAGGATTGGAACGCCATTCCGCGAGCAATTCAAAACCGCTCATCTTTGGGAGGACTAAATCAAGAATGACGAGTTCGGGCAGAGACTGCGCTACGCTGGCACGGGCCTGGGCGCCATCCGTTGCGGTGCTCACTGCGTAGCCGTACACTCTGAGCAACTCCACAATCATCTCAAGGGTGGAGACAT
>WNFS01004987.1_pt1 | contig 19790 bp, 18 predicted proteins | sample 5400141 | NCBI WGS metagenome assembly WNFS01 (sample SAMN13153358, study PRJNA577476) | soil metagenome | isolation source: 60 cm saprolite under Madrone tree | place: USA:California | collected 2016-06-14
CGCTCCGAAATCCGCGCAGCGGCATGGTCTGGGTAGCTGTGGCCGGCCCTGCCATGAACATCGCGCTCGCCATTTTGGCCGCGCTCGCATTCCACCTCGTCGGATACCTTCCGGTAACTGCAGCGCAATGGGCCGCGGAAAACTTGAAGAACGCGCTAATCATCAATGTGGTGTTAGCTGTGTTCAACTTATTTCCGATTCCGCCACTCGATGGCGGACGCATCGCTGTTGGCGTGCTTCCGAACGTCTTCGCCACCCCGCTTGCCCGGCTAGAGCCTTACGGGATGCTAATCCTCATCGGTCTCCTCTTCATTTTGCCAATGCTGGGTGCACAATTGGGAGTCGATCTCAACATCGTCTCGCGAGTGATCGCAAGCTCAACTGACGCCATCATTGGCGCCATACTGCGATTGACGGGCAACACATGACGACGCAGCGTCGCGAGCAGCCACTCAACACGGAGCCGCCTCGGGCATCAGGGATCGCCGCAAGGGACAAAATGTCAAAGCGTCTCGACAACAGCCGTTCGATTAGCGCGCCGCGCGGCAGGGACCTTAGTGCCAAGAGCTGGCTCACCGAAGCGCCGCTGCGCATGCTGATGAACAACCTCGATGCGGAGGTGGCCGAGAAGCCGGACGAACTCGTGGTCTATGGCGGCATCGGCCGTGCTGCGCGCGACTGGGAGAGCTTTGACCGCATCGCGGCCTCGCTGCGCGAGCTGGAAGCCGACGAGACCCTGCTGGTGCAGTCCGGCAAGCCGGTCGGTGTGTTCCGCACCCATCGCGACGCGCCGCGCGTGCTGATCGCCAATTCCAATCTGGTGCCGCACTGGGCTACCTGGGAGAAATTTCACGAGCTCGATCGCAAAGGGCTGATGATGTACGGCCAGATGACGGCGGGCTCGTGGATCTACATCGGCTCCCAGGGCATCGTGCAGGGCACCTACGAAACCTTTGCCGAGATCGGCCGCCGGCACTACGGCGGCAACCTCGCTGGCCGCTGGATCCTCACCGCCGGACTCGGCGGCATGGGCGGCGCGCAGCCGCTGGCCGCTACCATGGCCGGCGCCTCCCTGCTTGCGATCGAGTGCCAGCCGAGCCGCATCGAGATGCGCCTGCGCACTGGCTACCTCGACGCCAAAGTTGACTCGCTCGACGAGGCGCTGGCGATGATCGAGCGCTCGCGCGCCGACAAGAAGCCGATGTCCGTGGGCCTGCTTGGCAACGCGGCGGAGATCGTTCCCGATCTCGCTCGCCGCAACATTGCGCCGGATGCCCTCACCGATCAGACCTCGGCGCACGATCCCCTCAACGGATATCTGCCGGCCGGCTGGACGCTCGCGGAATGGGAGGAGCGGCGGGCGCGCGATCCGAAGGGCGTCGAGAAGGCGGCGAAGCAATCCATGGCTGTGCATGTGCGTGCCATGCTCGACTTCTGGCGGCGCGGCGTGCCGACGCTCGATTATGGCAACAACATCCGCCAGATGGCGATGGAGATGGGTGTCACCGACGCGTTCGATTTTCCCGGCTTCGTTCCGGCCTACATCCGCCCGTTGTTCTGCCGCGGCGTCGGCCCATTCAGATGGGCGGCTCTCTCCGGCGATCCGGAGGACATTTACAGGACCGACCAGAAGATCAAGGAGTTGATGCCGCGCGACAGGCACCTTCATAACTGGCTCGACATGGCCCGGGCGCGGATCAAGTTCCAGGGGCTGCCGGCGCGGATCTGCTGGGTCGGTCTTGGCGATCGTCACCGCATCGGCCTTGCCTTCAATGAGATGGTGGCGAACGGCGAACTCAAGGCGCCAATCGTGATCGGCCGCGATCATCTCGACTCGGGCTCGGTAGCGAGCCCCAACCGTGAGACTGAGGCAATGAAGGACGGCTCCGACGCGGTGTCGGACTGGCCGCTGCTCAATGGCCTCCTCAACTGCGCATCCGGTGCGACCTGGGTTTCGCTGCATCATGGCGGCGGCGTCGGCATCGGTTACTCACAGCATGCCGGCATGGTCATCGTCGCCGACGGCACGCCTGATGCGGCGCGGCGGCTGGAGCGGGTGCTGTGGAACGACCCGGCGAGTGGCGTGATGCGTCACGCCGATGCCGGCTACGACGAAGCCATCGCTTGCGCCCGGGATCACAAGCTCAAGCTGCCGAGCCTCGGAGCGTAGCCCAATCAGCTTCCCGCCGCAGGCACCGTCGCCGACAGCCCGGTGCGCGCAGCCTGCTCGACCGCGAGATCGTAACCGGCGTCGGCGTGACGCAGCACGCCGATGCCCGGATCGCCATCGAGCACGCGCTGGAGCCGCGCCGCGGTCGCGGCATTGCCATCTGCGATCACGGTGACGCCGGCACTCACGCCCCTGCTGCCGAGACCATGAATCGCCACGAGGTCTGCACCTGATGCGCAATTCAAGAGGGCATTGAGCAGCGGCCAATCGGCAATAGCGTCGGACCCGTCGCGCATGTTCTCGGTCTCGCGGTGCGGCATCGCCGCCGAGCCCGAATCGAGATGGTCACGCGTAAAAGCGATGGGACCCGATATTTTGCCCTCGGCCACCGCTTCATTGACCATCAAAGCGAGCCGGCTGCGCTCGCCATAGCCGAGCCAACCGATCCTCGCTGGCAGGCCCGTGAATTTGACGTGGTCTCGCGCCTTCTCGATCCACGACATGATCGGGTGGTTCGAAGAGAACGAACGCAGGATCATGTCGTCGATGGTGTAGATGTCCTGCGGATCGCCGGACACCGCGATCCAGCGGAACGGCCCGATGCCCTGGCAAAACAACGGACGGATATAGAGGTCGACGAAGGAGCGCATCTTGAAAGCGTCCTCGACGCCTGCCGCCTTCGCTTCGGCACGGAGCTCGTTGCCATACTCGAACGCAATCGAGCCGCGATCGAGAAAACCCAGCATCGCGCGAACGTGCGCTGCAATCGAGCGGCGCGCCAACGCGATCAGTTTGTCCGGATCGCCCTTGCGCATGGCGTGCGCCTCTTCCAGCGAAAGCGCGGCCGGCACGTACCCTTTGAGCGGATCTGGGAACGTCTGGTCTGTCACGATGTCAGGTACGATCCCACGCTCGGCGATCTCGGGCACCACGGCAGCCGCGTTTGCCCGCAAGGCGAGCGCCAACGGCCGGCGTTGGGCGCGCGCGGCCTGCCAAAGCCTGATCGCTTCTTCGAGATTGTCGGTGGAGTGGTCGCAGTAGCCGCTGGCGATGCGCCGGTCGATGCGCGCCTGATCGACCTCAACCACCAGGGTCGATGCGCCCGCAAGCTTGCCGGCGAGCGGCTGGGCACCGCCCATGCCGCCGCAGCCCGCGGTCAGCAGGAGGCGCCCAGCGAGTGTGCCGCCGAAATGCGACCGCGCGACCGCCATGAAGGTTTCGTAGGTGCCCTGGAGAATTCCCTGACTGCCGATGTATTGCCAGGCGCCGGCCGTCATTCCGGGCATGATAGTGAGGCCCTTGTCGTCGAGCTTGCGCCGATTCTCCTCGTTGCTCCATTCGCCGACGATATTGCCGTTCGCCATGATGACGAGCGGAGTAGTCGACTGCCCCGGGAATACGCCGATCGGCTTGCCGGACTGCACGACGAAGGTCTGATCCTCGCTCATGGTTGAGAGCGTGGAGACTATTCGGTCGAAGCTGTTCCAATCGCGCGCCGCGCGGGCAATCGACATGTAGATCACAAGGTTCTCGGGGTCTTCGGCATTCTCAAGGTTGTTCTCCAAGAGCCGCAAGATCGCCTCCTGGCGCCAGCCCTTGCAGCGTAGCGTGGCGCCGCGCCCGGCCTTGACCTCCCTGCCGCGACGAATCGGAACGGCCATGCTCAAGCCTCCTCGATCAGAGATACGAGCGCAGGTCGACACCCATGGCTTTCTCGACCTCGGGAAACACGGCCGGATCGAGCGCTCCCTTGCCGACCGGAAATTTGGAGCGGTGAGCGATAATGACCGCGACTTGGCTGCCGCGAGGCAATTCCGAGATCGCCACCGGCTCGCCGGTCGCAGGGTCGAGCGTCCCGATCATGTCGGGAAATGTAGCAACGCGCTGGCCATCGATATCGGCGGTCATGTATTCGTTGTAGATGCCCAGCACCGCCTCGCCTCTCGCGCCACGCACCGTCATCTGACCGAGATCGAAGCCGCCGCCATAGGTAACGGTGTTGGCCGAAACCTCGCCTTGCAGCAGTAGCGTGCCGCCGAGAAATTCGATGGCCGCTTGTACACGATCGGTGCCATTGGCACGCAGCACGGCGCGGCCCAGTTCGAGCTGGAATGTGATGGCGCCGGCGGCGCCGTTTTCCTTGATGAAGCCTGCAGTCAACGGCCCGCGGGCGGCGTAGATCAGGCCACCGTTGACTACCGCGGCTTGGCGCATGACATTCGACGTGCGCACGATGTCGCCTTCGGCAACAAATTGCAGGGGCGAATTCGCAGCTGCGCCGCGGCTGCTAGCGACCTGGATGATGGAAATGTCGGGCCGCGAGGCGAGGCCCATGCCTCCCATCTTGACGGTCGGATGGCCGCGCCCGTTCGATGCCGCGTCCACGTAATCCAGACCAAGCGCGGCCGCGACCAGCCAGGCGTTGAAGCCTGGCACGTGGCCGCAGATCACGCCGATCGGCCTCTGGTCGAGCATGGCTACGAGCCGTCGCGCAGAGTCTATGGAATCGCGCGGCACGACCGCAGGGTTGGGGACGCCCGGCGCGCCAATGGCCGTAGCGGTGATAACGCGATCATCGGGGTTGAGCTCGTCGAGACTGGCGAGGCGAACAGTGTTGTAGTCCAACGCCACGCGGCCAAGCGCCCGCCCGCGAGCTGCCGATCGCTTGCCGCTGCCGCCGGCCGAGAGAAGAAGGCCGCCTATCAGGGCGGATTCGACATCATCGGCTGTGAGACTGCGCGCCATTCCCCTACTCCTTCGAGCACCGTACCTCCTCACTCGGTCGTGCCGAGAAAGGTGGCGAACAGCGAGCCCGCCGATTTGGCTTCGGCAGACGTGCCCTTAAACACTTGCGCACCGGACGACAGGACGCAAACCTGATCGGCGACTTCGAGTGCTCGGGCGGTGTTCTGCTCGACCAGCACGATAGTGAGGCCCTCGCGCTTCAACTGCATCAGAACATCGAGGCAGATATCAACCATCTTCGGCATCAGCCCGAGCGACAATTCGTCGACCAGAAGCAGGCGCGGTTCCGCCATGATGGCACGACCGATAGCAAGCATCTGCTGCTCGCCGCCAGAGAGCGAGCCGGCAAGCTGGCCGCGACGCTCGGACAACGTGGGAAAATAGCCGAAGACCCGATCGCGCTTGGCCGCGTCGCGCTCCGCGGGCCGGGCGTATCCGCCGATCGTGAGATTCTCGTCTACCGAAAGATCGGAAAACAACTGGCGTCCTTCCGGCACCAGGGAGATGCCTAGGCCGACCCGCTCGACGGCGGGACGGTAAGTGATGTCGGCGTCCTCCAGCAGGATGCGGCCGCCGTGGATGTCGACATGGCCCATGATTGCCATGATCGTGGACGTCTTGCCGGCGCCATTGGGGCCGAGCAGCGCAAAGACCGAGCCTGCCGGCACCTCGAAGCTGACGTCATGCACCGCATGCACGGAGCCATAGCCGCAGTTGAGATGTTCAATTTTCAACATGCGCGCTCGCCCCGCTTCCAACATAGGCGTCATGCACGACCGGATCCGACATCACAGTGCGCGGCGTGCCATCGCCGATCACGCGGCCATTGTTCAGAACGATCAGCCGGCGGCAGCTGCGCATCACCTCTTCGAGATTGTGTTCGACCAGCACGACCGTAATGCCCCGTGCGTTGACTGCCGCGATCGTCTCGACTTGCTTTGCAGCCTCGGCCTGGTTCAGACCCGCCAGAGGTTCGTCGAGCAGGATGACCCGTGGATCGACGGCGAGCGCGCGGGCCACCTCCAGGCGCTTCATCTGGCCAAGCGGCAGTGCGCCGGCGAGCTTTCCTTCGGACCCGGACAAGCCCACCTGGGCCAGGATTCCGGCGGCACGTTCGCTCTCGAGCCGGCGGTCGATATGCAACACGGCCCGCAGCGGACTGGAGGTGCGGCGATAACCGGCGGCCAGCACGACATTGTCGAGTACTGACATCTCGCGGAAGGGCCGGACGATCTGGTGAGTCAGCGCCAGCCCTTTTCGAACCCGGGACACCGTGGAACCATTGGTGACGTCGTGGCCCGCAAGCACAATCCGGCCCCGGTTCGCGCGCAGCACGCCCGCGACGATGCGGATCAGCGTGGTCTTTCCCGCCCCGTTCGGTCCGATCAGGCCGACGAAATCGCCCGAATCAACAAAAAATGTGACGCCATCAACCGCGTGCACGCCGCCGAAGCGAATGGCGATGTCCTCGAGCTGGAGCGCAGCGGTCATGCGCGCGACATCCTTGTGGCAACCGCTCGCGCGAGCGCGGCGAAGCCACCGGGCGCGAGACGAATGACCAGGACCAGAAGCCCGCCGAAGACCAACAGCCGATAATCGTTGACGAAGCGGATCGCCTCCGGCAACAGCGTCAGGACGATGGCGGCCACCACGACACCCCAGGTGGATCCGATCCCGCCGATCACAACCATTGCCATCAGCATCACCGACAGAATGAAGTCGAATGCGTCGGCGGTAATAAACTGCGTGAAAAACGTGTAGAGCCCGCCAGCGAGCCCGGCGAGCGCAGTGCCAATGCCGAACGCCGCCAGCTTGTAAGTGGCGGCGTTGATGCCGAGTGTCGCGGCCGTGTCCTCATCTTCGCCCACGGCACGAAACGCGAAGCCCATCCAGGATCGGCCGACGTAGAGGCTCAGCGCAATGGTCGCGGCCGCGAATAGCAGAATCATCACCATATTGCCGTCGGCGCCCAGCCCGGATGCTGGAATGCCGCTGATGCCCATCTCACCGCCGAGCCAACCCTGCTTGCGGACGAAGCCTGTGAACAGGAAATTCACGCCGATCGTGGTCACGGCAAGAAAGTCGCTGCGCACCCGCAGCGATGCGAAGCCGACAACGATGCCGAGCAGGCTGCCGACCACGATCGCCGATATGAGCGCGAGCAGAATGTTGCCGGTGCCAATCATGGCGAGCGCCGCTGCATAGGCGCCGGCCCCATAGAAGGCGCCATGGCCGAGACTGATCTGGCCGCAGAAACCGCTGATCATGTTGAGACTGACGGCGAGGATCACATTGATGCCGATCACCGAGAGCAGGCTGATTTCGTAGGCGCTCATGCCGTGCGCGTCCCAACAAAGCCTTGCGGCCTGATCATTAGCAGCGCGATGAGGGCGAGGAACGCGATCGCGTCGCGGTCAAGCCACCTTCCGATGAAGATCGTGCCATAGGACTCCACGAGCCCAAGCACCAGGCTCGCGATCAGCGTGCCCCGCACGCTGCCGAGCCCACCGAGCACGATGATGGCCAGCGCCTTGTAGCTCACGACATAGCCGATCACCGGGTCGACGAGATTGTTGAGCAGCGCCACAAGTCCGCCAGCGACCGCCGCCAGCGCCGAGCCGATCGCGAAATTGAGATATCTGACCTTGATCGAATCGATGCCGAAGCTGGCGGCGATCTTCGGCTGCGAAACCGTGGCACGCCAGCCAACTCCGATCCGTGTCCGGGTGGTGAAAAGATGAAGCCCTAGGAAGATGACGACCGCGGAGACCACGATAGCGATCTGTACGGCGTTCACCGTGACTCCGAACACATCGAATGTCGTGAAGCCGTAGGTGTTGTTACGAAACGTGACGCCTTGCTCGCCGAATACGATACGGAAGGCGTCTTGCATCAGCACCAACAGCCCCACCGAGGCGATCATGGGCACGTCCGGACGGTAGCTCAGCAGCGGCTCGTAGAGCATCCGGTAGATCGCCATGCCGAATAGTGGAGTGATGAAGATGGCGGCGAGAAAGCCTGCGCCGACGCTTCCCGTCGCGTTGGCCACCACCACGGTCACATAGGCGCCCAACGCGAACACTGCCGCATGGGCCACATGTAGAATGCGCAGCAGTCCGTAGACGAGGGTCAGCCCCACCGCCATCATGGCGTACATACATCCGACGCTGACGCCCGTTACGGCGAGATCGATGTAGTACACCAAACCATCCTGTGACGCCGCCGAGCGGGGGCCGCAGCCGCCGCCCGTCGTGTGGATGCCTACTTCTCGGGCGGGGCGAAGGCGTCGAGATCGGTGATCTGAGCGGCCGCCTGGAACTTGCCGTCTTTGATCGCGTTGACGCTGATCGGCATGATGATCTCGTGCAAGCTGTTGAAGCCGTTTAGGCTGCCCTCGAGCATCGCGAAGTTCTTGGTTGCCGCAAGCGCATCACGCACCTTGACCGGATCGGTGCTGCCGGCGCGCTTGATGCCGTCGGCCATCAGCTTCACCGCCGAGTAGGTGACCGCAGCCACACCTTCGGGAGCATAGCCGGCGCGCTTCTGGAACTCGGTGAAGAAGTGCTGCAACGCTTCGTCCTTGCGATTGCGATCGAAGCTATCGACGATGTAAGTGCCTTCCGCCGCCGGGCCGGCGATCTCGATGAACTTCTCGGAATCGAACGCCTGGGAGCCGATGATCGGTGCCTTGATGCCGGCGGCGCGCAACTGCGACACTAGCGGGCCGCCGGTGAAGAAATAGCCGGTCGCGTAAATGCCGTCCGGATTGTCGCGCTTGACACTAGCAACGATCGAGCCGAACTGGCGGTCTTTGAGGGAATAACTGTACTTGTTGATTACCTCGATGCCGTATTTGGGCGCGGCCTCGAGGAAGCCATCCATGGTCGCCTGACCATAGTCGTTGTCCATGGTGATGGCGGACACCTTCTTTATGCCAAGCATCTTGCCGACGAACAGCGCGGTGGCGCGTCCCTGCGGCGGTCCGAGATGGACGAGGCGGAACATGTAATCCCCCGCCGTGGTGATATCGGGATGCACGCCGTAGGCGGCGATCATCACCACCCCTGCCTTCTGGAATACCGGCGCCGCGGCGCGACCGGCAGCCGAATAGCTTCCGTTCACGACGAGCTTCACCCCGTCCTCGCCGATCAGCTTGTTGGCGGTGAAGATCGCCTGATCGGACTTGGCCTGATCGTCATAGGTAATGAGCTGCAACTTCTGGCCAAGCACGCCGCCGGCCGCGTTGATGTCGTCGATCGCCATCTCTGCGGCAATCTTGGCCGACTTGCCATCGGTCGCGGCGAAGCCGGTCAGCGGCGCTTGGAAGCCGACTTTAATTTCGGCCTGCGTCGGATGCGCGGAAGTGATTGTGAAAGCTACGGCCACCGCACCCATCATGAGATGGGCGGGGCGCAGAGCTACTCTCAACCCGTCATATAGCATGGCTCTCTCCATCAGTGAGGCTGCAATCAGATTCGTCTGGTCCTCGCCGGACCCTTTGAGTGCGAAGCAATTCCTGCGCCTTTTTGACCGCCCGTTCGGGCGGACGTGCGCGCCGCCAATCTGGCCGGTCGCCCGGGCGCCGCGTGGCGTCGATGCCGAGCTTGGTGATCATGCCATCCTGTTCGAGCGGCTCGGATCGATCCGCCCGCACGCCGGGAACGATGACAAAGTCGCGATCTGGCTTCGCCCGCGTGGCGATCGCCCATTCGACCGCAACAGCATCCCACGGATCGACATCGTCGTCGACGACTACGACCTGCTTGATCAGATTAACTGCCGCCCACACCGCGAACATCGCCTTGCGCGCTTCGCCCGCACGTGGCTCGTTGAGCGAGACCACTGCATGAAGCCGGCCGGCGCCGCCCATGCCGACAGCAACTTGCCGCAGCGTCGGTACGCCGATGCGTACCACCCGCGCGAGACCGGCCGCGATCGAGACGCCGCCGAGCAGGCAATGCTCGCGGTGATAGCCCGGCATGATGACTTGAAAGAACGCGTCACGCCGCCGCGTCAGATGCGTGAACGTGGCAATCATGCCGGCGCCATAGGTCTCGTAGACAGGCAGCGACCAGCACTGCGGGATGATTGCCGATGCAGACGGCAATGTCGAGTTTTTCGCCGCGCATCTGCGCGCCGCGCGCCAGCACAGCCAGATGATGATTAGGCGCAATGCCGACCAAGGCCCGATTGTCCCCAATCGGCATCAGCCGCGCGATTGAAAGGTTGGTGCGGCCATCACGGTGATCCTTGGCGACGATAGCGCCTGCCGTGATATAGGGGCCGCCCTCGTATTCGAAGAACCGCGGAATCGGAAGCTGGTCAGCGAGCACCGGCTTGGCAATGACATCTCCCTGACAAGGCGCCGATGTGACGATCCGATGCGTCGAGGGCCGCTCGATCGCAGATATGATCGACGCTTGCAGCGCATGAGGCGCAGTCCCCAGGCCTGCCGCGATGCGCACCCGCGAATTGAGCAGATTGCCTACGACCGGCATTTTGTGCCCGCGCACCGCCGTGAACCGCAGCGCCGGCCCGCCGTCGGCCTCGGCCAAGCACGCAGCAAGCTCGTAATCGAGGGCTACCGGCTGCGCAATCGAGGCCAGCTCTCCCGCCTGTTCGAGCGCGTCCACAAAAGCCCGCATGGATTGTCGGGAAATCTCAGCCGTTCGGCCCATGCCGTCCTTGCCTGCCGCCAGGGTCGCCATGCATCGGACTATACCCTGAAAAGCTCCAGCTGCGGACGAACCATGCCGGAATGGTTTGTCCAACTCGATCCTATCGGCCGCCCCCACACCGCGCACGCGCCAGACGCTCGAAGCAGGGCATAGGTAAAACCGAAGCAAAACGTGACGCCCATTGATGTCGGCGTTACGGTCTGCGGCAATTGCTCGAGACCGCCGCCGAAGAGCGCGACCTCGAGATTCAGCCTTACATGGAGATCGATGCATTGACGATGGTTGCCGCGATCCTCGCGCAGCTTCCCGTCTGCACGGTGCTGCCGCCCTCGGCGGTGCGCCGCGAACTAGCCGAAGGCGAACTGGTCGCCCACCCAATCATCGATCCCGTCGTGACACGGCGGCTGTTTGTCATCTACTCCGGCGAGCGCAGTCTAAGCGAGCCGAAACGCGATCTCGTCAATACGCTGCGATCGCGGCTAGCCGATACAAGAGACGTCGCCCCTCAAGACAACCGGAAATGACGCAGCCCTTTGGCACGGATCTCGTCGAACGCCTCTTCGTAGCCTGCGTCCGCGTAACGCATCACGCCGAGGCTGGTGTCATTGGTCAGCGCAAGGTTCAGGCGTTCTTCCGCTTCGCGGCTTCCGTCGGCGATCAGGGTCACTCCGGCACTCGTCATGTAGCCGGAATAACCGCCCCCGCCGGAATGAATGGCTACCAGATCCGCCTGCGAGGAGCACATCGCCAACGCATCGAGCAATGGCCAGTCGGCAATTGCATCCGAGCCATCTCGCATGCGCTCGGTCATGATATTGGGATGAGCCATCGCGGCAGCATCGAGGTGGTCGCGGGTAAAGGCGATCGGTCCCGACAGTGTGCCGTCGCGCACCATGCGATTGACCGCGACCGCAAGCGCGGTGCGCTCGCCGTGACCAAGCCAGGCAATGCGCGCCGGCAGCCCCTCGAACGGCACGTGCGCGCGCGCCAATGTTACCCAGTTGACGAGAATATGATTGTGCGGGAACGCTTCAAGTAGATGATCGTCGATCTTGCGGATGTCCTCGGTGTCATTGGCCAATGATATCCAGCGGAATGGGCCGATGGCCCGCGCAAACAGCGGACGCAAGTAGGCTTCCGTGAAAATTTGGATGTCGAATGCGTCCGCGACGCCTCCCTCACGGGCCTGGGTGCGGATCAGATTGCCGTTGTCGACAACCACAGCCCCCGCGCGCTTGAATCCAAGCATCGCGTGCACGTGCCGCACGATCGTCGCGCGGCTTTCCTGCATCAGGGTCTTCGGATCACTCTCCCGCATCCGCCGCACTTCGGCGAGGCTACGACCGGCCGGGACATAGCCGTAAATCAGATCGTGCGCGGAGGTCTGGTCGGTGACCACGTCGGGGATGATGCGGCGCGCGAGCAGCGTTTCGTAGATATCCGCCGCGTTGCCTAGCAGGCCGATCGATGTCGGCCGCCCTTCGCGGCGCGCCGCCTCGACCATGCCGATGGCCGTCTCCAGATTGTCGGCCTGATGCGCGAGGAAGCCATTGGCCATGCGTTTGGCAATGCGCTGCTCGTCGATCTCGACACAGAGGATGACAGCACCAGCCATCCGTCCCGCCAGCGGCTGCGCACCACCCATGCCGCCAAGGCCCGCTGTCAGGATGAAGCGGCCCTTGAGGCTGTTGTTGAAATGCCGCTCGGCTATGCGCATAAAAATCTCGTACGTGCCCTGAATGACGCCCTGCGAACCGATGTACTGCCAGTCCCCGGCGGTTAGCCCTCCCCAGCAGATCAGGTTGCGCTTCTGCCATTCGTAGAAATTCTCTGCATTCGCCCATTGGCCAACCATATTGCAGTTGGCCATGATGACGATCGGCGCCTTTTCGTGGGTCTTGATCAGTCCGATCGGCTTACCCGACTGCACGATCAGTGTTTCGCCCTCGAACATGGTCCGCAGCGTCTCGACGATCTTGTCGTGCGACGGCCAGTCGCGTGCGGCCTTGCCGAGCGCGGCGTAGACCACGAGGTTCGCCGGATCTTCACCGACTGCCAGCACGTTCTCGAGAAGGCGCAGCAGCCCCTCCTGCCGCCATCCCCGGCAGCGCAGATTCGATCCCGACGTAACGGTGAAGCGTTTGTCCATGACTATTCAACCGAGCGCATAGGGCGTGATCGGAATGCCAAGCGCCGCTTCGACGATGGGATAAACGGCCGGGTCCTTTACGGACGAGCTCAGCGGCAAATGCGACTTGTCGATGTGGAAGACCGAAAGCTCTACGCCCTCCTTAATATGGCCGACGCTGACCGGGCGACCATCGACGCCAAGTGTTGTGATCACATCAGGGAACGTGGCAAGCCGCTTGCCGTCACCATCCGCGACCGCAATGTATTCATTCATGACGTGCAGAATGAGATCGCGCCCCGCGCAGCGGATTGAGATCGTGCCGATATCGAATGCTCCTTCGGTGTAAGTCACAGCCTTACGCGTCACCGTTCCAGTGCCGAGAATCGTGCCTGACGTTGTCTTGCAGATCGCATCGATCACCGCGCGGCCGCCTTGCGGCTCCGCCGCCATGATGGAGCGGCCCAGTTCCAGCGCCTTCGAGATGCCGCCGAGCGCCGCATTCTTCTTGACATAGGAGGCCCGCACCGGATTGCGGCAACTCGCAATGAAGCCGCCCGACATATCAGCTGCCTTGCGCAGGATCGGCGATATTTTCGCCGTCGCGCCTCGCACCACCAACTCGATGTAGGAATGGCTAGCGCGATGTCCGCCGACCGCGACCTGGATGGTCTGCTCCGGACTGCTCGCCATACCGATCGAGCCCATGTCTCCGGTCGGATGAGCACGGATGTCGCCGACGGCATCGATAACCTTGGTGCCTAACACAGCGGACGGCAGCCATGCGTTCATCGTGCTCGACATGCCGTTCTGCCCGATCATCAGGCCGAAGATCGGGGCGCCCAAGGCTTCCTGCATCATCTCGACCGCCTTGACGTAGTCGACCCCGAGCATCTGCCATTGCGTCGTGCCGGCAGGCGCGCCAATGGCGGCAGCCGTTGCGATGTAGGCATCATCGGGCACCTCGTCGATCGACACCATCTCCGGCTGCCCAACCGTGACCGCTGTGGTGCCCAACATCCGGCCGTGGTCGACCCATCCGCCGCCGCCCGCCGCGAACACCGAGCCGCCCCGGATCGCCGCCTCGACGTCCTGCAATCCCAGAATGCGCCCCATCAACCGCTCCTCTTTTGACTATTGCTTACGCGGCAAAGACCGATCCAACGTCTTGACCGCTTGCAGCACGACCGCGGCGCCGCGCGCAATCGCTTCCCGATCCGCCCATTCCTCCGGAGAGTGACTCTTGCATTTGCGGCACGGCACGAAAATCATGGCCGACGGGCAGATGCGGCTCATGAAAGCGGCATCGTGTCTTGCACGGGTGTAGGGACGCTCGGGGTCCGTGATCTCGGCGAGCGCCATCACGTCGCTCCAGCGGCGACCGGCATCGAGATGTAGCTTGGTCGAAGCCAAATTCGGCTCCGCAGTTAACGCGCCCGGAGGCGCGGCCTTACGAAGCGCCCGTGGCCCGGGTCGGCGATCACGCGGCTGTCCGCGGCGACACACACGCCCCGCAGGAAGGTGGCAACCGGCCGAAACGGCAGTTCGATATCGTCATAGGGGCTCCAGGATACGAAATTGTTGCTGCTGTCGGCGGCGCGATACCGGTAGGACTCGCGCCGCATCAGCACGACGTCGGCGTCGCGGCCGACGGCAAGCGCGCCTTTCACGTGGGCAATACGAAATAGCGCGGCGGGGTTGTGAGCCAGCAACCGCGCGGCGTAGGTGAGCGGCAGATTGCGCTCGCTGAGCCCTTTGATCAGCAGGCCATAGAGCGGCTCGAGTCCCGGTACGCCGGAGGCGTTCTTGAGCATGTTGGGATCGGACTTGCGGTCCTCCGACCAGCTCACGTGATCGGTCGAAACGACGGTGACATTGCCAGCGGCAAGGTGATGCCACAATGCTTCCACCTCACGCCGCGACCTCAGCGGCGGATTGATCTTGGCCTTGCCGACCAGACGACGCACGTCATTCTCTTCGTCGAGCGTAAGATAATGAATACAGGCTTCAATGGTCGCAGCGTGCCCTTGCGCCCGATAGGCGGCCGCGAGCTCATATCCTCGCCCGATCGAGCAGTGCACGATATGCACGGGACACCCAGCATCGGCGCCCAACTCGTACACCTCGGCAGTGGCCAGCGATTCGGTAATCGGCGGACGTGATAGCCCATGCGCGCGGTAATCCGTAATTCCGCGTGCCTGGATGTCGGCCGTGAAGGCGCGCACCATTTCGTCGCTCTCGTTGTGGATACCAGCGAAAAGCCCGCGTGGTCCGATCGCGGAGAAACAGGCGTGGAGAGTCTGCGGCGGGATGCGTGGAAAGCGTTGCGGATGAGTGTTGAAAGTCGAGAACTTGAAGGCGGCTGCACCCGCGTCGACCAGCTCTCCGATGCGCGCCGCTCCCTCTTGAGGATCGACCGTCGCGTAGAGGGCAAAATCAACGCGCGACTGCAGGCTCGCCTCTGACACTTTGTTGTGGAAGCGCTCGGCCGTGGCGATCAGACAGCCGTCGTCATAGGGCATATCGACAATCGTCGTCACGCCACCGGCGGCAGCGCTGCGAGTCGACCATACAAAGTCCTCCTGGCCCTTCTGACTGCGGCTGTGCACTTGGGCGTCAATCGCGCCAGGAAGAACAAAAAAGCCGTTGCCTCCGTGGCGTTCGCCCGACGGCGGCGCTCCCGACCCGATAGCCTGCACTAGCCCGTCGCCGACGAGGACATAGCCGTCGTCAACAATTCGATCCGGAAGAACGACCGTACCCACGAAGACCTGATCTGCCATACGCTTCTCTTCGACGCTTCAGTGGCTCGCAACATCGGCGCCGTGGAGCGCCATAGAGGCTCGGACCAAACGCGCTGCAATCGCCCGCTCAAACATTAGACGAGCCCACGCCACAAATCGAACCCCGACGGAGCGAAATCGCCGATAGGAAAAACTAAATCGCAATGGCACAATGGTTTGCGGCGTGACTTGCCGGCTCGCCTTAGCGGCGAGGGATTGAATCGACTAGCCGCGTGGGCCAACCTGCCACCATGCCCTTTCACCAGCTGATGTGATGCATGAAGCAGTGACGCTCACCGCAAGATTGCTGACCACAGCCCTGCTTCTGATGGCGACCGCGTCCGCAGTCTCCGCGGCGGACGAGGCGAATTATCCTTCGAGACAAATCCGTGTCGTCGTGGGCTTCGCCGCCGGCGGTGCGCCCGATGCGCTGGCACGGATCATCAGCGACCGCCTGACGCAGAAGTGGGGCCAGGCGGTGGTGGTGGAGAACCGGACCGGGGCCAACGGCAATATTGCCATGGCCGCAGTAGCCAAGTCCCCTCCGGATGGGTACACGCTCGCCCTGGTGCCAGTGGGCAACGCTGCCGTGAATCCGTCGCTGTTCACCGATCTGCCCTACGAAATGGGGCAATTTGCGCCTATCACGCAGATCGCGAATGTCGAGAACGTACTTGTTATCAGCGCGAAGTCCCCGATCAAATCGCTGGAGAACCTGATCGCGCTCGGCCGGGCGAAAGGCGCGAACCTCACCTATGCGACACCCGGCGCTGGCAGCATCGCGCACCTCGCCGCCGAGCTGCTTGCGCGCAGCGCGGGCTTCACGATGACGCACGTCACGTATCGCGGTGTCACGCCGGCCTTGACCGATGTACTGCGCGGCGAGGTCACCATGATGTTCTCTCAGCTCTCGACGGCCAAGCCGTTGATTGGCAGCGGCGAACTGCGCGCGCTCGGTGTTGCCAGCAAGGTGCGCAGCGCCGCCCTGCCCGATGTGCCTACGATTGCAGAAGCGGCCGACATGCCCGGGTTCGAAGCCGTGTCCTGGTACGCCCTGATGGCCCCGGCCGGCACACCGCAGGCGATCGTGGCCAAACTTCACGACGGCGCGGTTGAGGCGATCAACGCGCCCGAAGCGAAGGCCGCGCTCGAGGCGCAAGGAGCAAAACCGGTCGGCAATACGCCGGCCGAGCTTTCCGCCGTAATCGCCGCCGACACGGCACGCTGGGCAAAGGTGATCCGTGACGCCAATATCAAAGTCGCGCCCTAAGCCCGTTCGATGTCGCCGATCTATCTGCACTACTTGAACGCACTCGATGTCGAAGCGCTTGCGCTCACCGACGACGAAATTCTAGCAGCCATCGAGGCCGGGCTCGCGGCCCAGGGGCGTGGTGAGACGGTCATCGAGCCGCGCGTGCATCTGGTCCCGGATGCCTCCGTGCCGGGCCATTTCAACGTGCTGCGCGGCTCATTCCGCGCACCGATCAACCTCGCCGGCGTCAAGGTGATCAGCGACTACGTCGACAACTACAAGGAAGGCCTTCCGTCCGAGGTCGGGCTCCTGCTGCTGATGGACCCGCGCAACGGCGTGCCCAAGGCGATCATCGATGGCAGTCACCTGACCGACATGCGCACCGGCGCAGTAACCGCGATCGGCGCCAAATATCTGGCGCGCAAGAATTCGCGCGTACTGGGCCATGTCGGCGCTCGCGGCACGGCCTACTGGAACGTGCGCCTGCTCGATCGCCTGTTCAATTTCGAGGAAATCCGCGTTCATTCGCGGCGGCCGGAAAGCCGCAACGCATTCGCCGCGCGGCTCTCCAAGGATCTCGGCAAGCCCGTGAAGGCAACGCCCGATTGGCATTCCTGCATCGAGGGCGCTGATATCGTGGTGGAGGCCTCGCGCCTGTCCGAGCCTGCAGCAATGCTCAAGACTGAGTGGATCAAGAAGGGCGCCTTCATCGTTCCGTACGGCACCATGAGCGCCGTTGAACTGTCCCTCACTGATATAATGTCGAAAATGGTCGTTGATGATTGGGGACAGTGCAAGAGCGGGCAATTCGGCTCGCTGCGCGCGCACGTCGAGGCCGGCAAATTATCAGAGGCGACGCTGCACGCGGAAATTGGCGAGATCGTCGCAGGCCGCAAACCAGGACGACAACGCGACGACGAGACAATTCTCTTCTGGCATCGCGGCCTTTCGCTTTCCGACATCGCTATCGGTCACGCCATGTTGGAGAAGGCGGCGCGGCTCGGCATCGGACATCGATTGCGCTACGCCTGAACAATGAGCCTGGTCGCCAACGCGCGGATGTATGCGGTCACGCCAGGAGTGCGCGAGGCGTGGCAGACGTTGTTTGACTGGATGGCGAGGACATCAGGCGTTCCCCTCGAATATATCGACCATGCCGCGCCGGCGGCGCTCGAAACGCTTTGGGCGCGCGAGGATCTCGGCGCAACGTTCATGTGCGGGTTTCCCTTTGCTTTTGCTGCCCGAAAACCGGGCCTCATCGCGGCACCTGTTCCCTCGTCGCCACGCTACGGCGGACTGCCACAATACTGTACCGATTTCATCGTGCGCGCCGATCGCTCCTTTGCACGCCTGAGCGATACGTTTGGCGGACGCATCGGCTGGACGGTGGGGCACTCGCAATCCGGCTACAACGCGGTTCGTTATCATCTGTTGCACTATCGCCGGGAACAAAACGAACCGGTATTCGCCAAGTGGATTGGTCCGCTCATTACGCCACGACGCGTGATCGAGCAGGTTATCGAAGGAAAAATTGACGTAGGTCCACTGGATTCCTACGTGCACGATCTGCTCAAGCATCACGAGCCAGAGACGGCCGCCAGAGTTCGAACGGTGGAGTCGACGGCGATGACCCCGATTCCGCCGCTGGTTGCTTCACCGGCGGTTGCGGACGATATCGTCGATCGCCTGCGCGGCGCTCTGATGTCCGGCTCAATCCAGACGGAACTGGCGGCAACGCTCGAGGCGCTGATGATTACGCGCTTCGCGCCGGTCAATCCCGCCGATTACGCGGTGCTACTCTCGCAAGCACGGGAGGCGGATGGTGGGGGCATTGCGAGGCCAGGCTGATGGGATCTATTGGAACAGCGCGCCCTGCGACGGCGGGCCGAAATTACATGAACCACTTGAGCCATACCCAATGGCGATATTTCATAACCCATCATTCTGCGAACGGGGCACGCCTAGCGAGCCGGCAACGCGCGGCAGATCTCATCAACCGTTGAAACCCAGGTTCTGGAGGGGGTTAGGTCATTACAACTTAAGAACTATTATACAATCAGAAGTTGTATTTGGCAGAACGGACCCAAAATCCGCAGCTTTCACGTTAGCCGACCCTACAGCCTTCTCGCTCGGTGCGAGACGCGCCTCGTCCACAGAAATCCTGAGCTCAGCTCGAGCGCGATGGACGCAACACCTTGCGCGCGGGCACCCGCCACTGGCAGCCGTAGGGCCACGGCTCGGCCGGACAGGCCCAGGTGACCGGCCGCGATTTGGCGGGGCGAACGGCGAGCCGATCGCTTTTCGGCGTGGTTGCGGCATTCGCGTCCCGGCCGGCAGCAACGCCCATCATCGGCGGCGGCCGTTCGTCGGGATTGGCAGCAACGCCCATCATCGGCGGCGGCCGTTCGTCGGGATTGGCGGCAAGCGCCGTCGCCACGGCGGCGCCGATGGCGAGCGCGATGAAGCCCCCTGCGAGCCTGGATACGGACATTTGACCCATCCACAGCCGCCCCCCGTGGCGCGCCAGGCGCGCTCGAGGGTTCTTTGCCCATTAGTCGCGGCAGCGCAGCAAAAGGTTCATGCGCGCGGGGTGTTCCCCAATGTGCATCGGCGGCGGCGGTTCCGGGTCATCGATCATGGGCCGGGGGGTACTGGCCGGATCGGCCAGTACCGGGGCCGCCAACTGAGGCGGCCCCTTGATCGGCTTAGCTATAATTGAGTGAGTACGTAGCGGAACGCCCGCACCCGGGGCATCGAACCGCGAAAACCCGTTGGCTCGCCTCGAATGCGGGGGTAACGACCGTCGTGGTGCCGCACCTAACGCACGGCGGCGGTGCTGGTTGGAAGAGCAGTGGCATAACATCGGCTCCCTGATCTCAGGCGGGAGCACGATCGGTCTCTCAGCCACCGGCGCCTGGCGCGAGGCCGTTGCCGGTGATGATCGGATGTAAGCATCATTACGCAGGATATAAGTCGGCTACCCGTGCCTGGCCAAAACCGGCCACTTTGAAATTCAAATCCAGCCATTAGGGGT
>WNFS01001654.1_pt1 | contig 19785 bp, 14 predicted proteins | sample 5400141 | NCBI WGS metagenome assembly WNFS01 (sample SAMN13153358, study PRJNA577476) | soil metagenome | isolation source: 60 cm saprolite under Madrone tree | place: USA:California | collected 2016-06-14
ACGCAACAATCACAACGACGGCAACAATCATTTGAACGCGCATGGCGAAGCCGAGGACCGTCAAGTTTCCGCTCAGGACAGGGAAAAGCGCACCACTATATTCGGCGATGACGAATGCGACGGCGGCGGCGGTGCCGCAGGTGGAAAGCCAGTCGCTCCAGCCGACGATAAATCCTGCGTAATCACCGAGGGCGCGGCGCGAAAAATTATACTGGCCGCCGCTGCGGGGAATCGCCGCGCCAAGTTCCGCCATGGAAGATGCGCCGGAGAGGGCGTAGAGGCCGCCGAGGACCCAAACTGCGAGAAACATCCACGCATTGGGGAGAAGCTTTGCGACGTCGCCGGGCGTTCGAACGATGCCGGCGGCGATGGTGTTTCCGATCGCCGCGGCCATGCCAAACCACATGCCGAGGACTTGGAGCAGGCGGCCGCGGCCGACCGTAGGCGCAGAGGTAGCTGTGGAAGAAGCTTCCGATGTTCCAGACAATGTGAAGTCTCGAGGGATCCGCGAAACGCAGCCATCATATCGGGGGGATGAGAAAATGCAAGCCGGAAGTGGCGGGCGAAAAAGTTATCAGTGATCAGTTGTCAGTCTTCAGTAAGAGTCGGAAAGAGATTTTTTTGTGGTGGGTTCTGGAGGTTTCGCTGGAAATGCAAAGGCGGAGTGGCGGAATTGTTAACGGCAGCGACGGTGGAACGAATTCGGAATCCAACTTCGGACGCTGCCGCAATGTCTATCTTGGAGTGCCGACGAAGTTCCACTTGCCCCAGGCGAAAGATTCGTGCACGGGCAGAAAATGAGCGCGGGCAATTTTCTTGATGAGTACGGGCTGGCCCAGCCATTGCTCGTAGGTGCGGATTTCGTGCTCGGTCATGGTGGCGAACGCATCCATCTTGCTGGAAATGTGGCGGACCACAGAGATTTCGGAAATAAAGTGCACGAAGGTCAGGAAAGGAGTGCGCCACGGCTCGACAAACATGACACGGCCGTTTGTTCGAAGCACTCGCTGCATTTCCGAAAAAGTTTGATCGAGAGCGGCAGGCAAAGCGGGGAGATGGTGCAGCCCGCCCTGGACGATGAGAACGTCCTTGCTGCGATCGGCAAAGGGAAGCCGCCGGCAATCGGCGACCGTGCATTTCGCAGAGCCTTTGAATTGCGCCAGCAGCCGGGGGGACAGGTCCACGCCTTCAAGCCGGGTGAAGCCGAGCCGCTGCAGGGCGATCAAACCGTTTCCGCGCCCGCAAAAGAGTTCGACAATTTCGGCGTCGCGCGGCCATTGAGGAGCGCCCAGCCGGGTGAGGCGCCTGATAAACTTTCGAATTTCCTCTTCCGGCGATTCGTAACGCAGGTACGCGGCTTCCCAGGGATTCAGGGATAGCTGGTCTTGCGTTTGCGGATTTGCTTCGTTTTCCGGCATTTCTGCTGGTGATGGCGGCATCTTCGATGGGCGGAAGAAAGAACCAACGAAGGTTCCCATAGATCGCCAGTCAATATCAAGGCAAGGGTCAAGGCGCTGGTAAAGGCACGGCCAAAATACGAAGGACTTGCGCGCTTGTTTCCGGAGAGTGTGCGGTGACTTAACCGCAATCGACTCGCCTGCAACGCGCGAGACGCGCCGCTTTCGTCAGCGTGCCTCTGCCGCCATGTCGCTTAGTTGCCTGCGCACGTTCGGGCGCGATCAATCAGCAGCTCGCGTTCGCGCGCATTGCGCGTGAGCGATGCCGCGCGCTCGAACTCGCCGCGGGCTTCGTCGAAGCGGCCGAGCTTTTTCAGGAGGTCGCCGCGCACGCTCGGCAAAAGGTGGTAGCCCCGGAGTGAAGGCTCCGCGATCAGCCCGTCCACGACTTCGAGGCCCGCCGCTGGACCGAAGGCCATTGCGACGGCAACCGCGCGATTCAACTCCACGACGGGGGACGGCGCAAGCTGGGCAAGCGCCTCGTAGAGCGCCACGATGCGTGCCCAGTCCGTTGCCTCCGGGGTGAGCGCTCGCGCGTGGCAAGCGGCGATGGCGGCCTGGAGTGCGTACGGACCCCGCATGCCGCCGAGCTTTTCAGCACGATCGAGCGCGGCGAAACCACGGCGGATTAGGAGTTGGTCCCAGTGCGCACGGTTTTGGTCGAGCAGCAGAATGGGCTCTCCCGACGAGCTCACGCGCGCCCTGGAGCGCGACGCCTGGATCTCCATGAGCGCGACCAGGCCGTGAACCTCCGGCTCCTGCGAAGCGAGCTCGGCGAGGATGCGCCCGAGACGCAGCGCGTCCTCGCAGAGTGCAGGCCGCATCCAGTCGCCACCGGAGGTTGCCGAGTATCCTTCGTTGAAGACAAGGTAGATGACCTCGAGCACCGAGGACATACGGGCGGCGAGTTCACCGCCGCGGGGGACTTCGAAAGGGACGTGCTCTTGAGCCAGAGCCCGCTTGGCCCGGACGATTCGCTGGGCGATGGTGGGCTCTGGGACGAGGAAGGCACGCGCGATCTCCTCGGTTGTCAGGCCACCGAGCAAACGCAGCGTGAGCGCAACGCGCGCCTCGGTCGAGAGAACTGGATGGCAGGAGACGAACACGAGGCGGAGGAGGTCGTCGCCGATGTCATCGTCGAGCGCGGCGTCGAAATCCGTCACGGCCATCTCCTGCTGGGCCTGGAGCTCGCGACCAAGCTCCTCGTGCTTGCGCTCGAGCCGTTTGTTTCGGCGGAACATGTCGATCGCACGGTGCTTCGCAGCAGCCATGAGCCAAGCGCCCGGATTGTCCGGGATGCCCGATTCCGGCCACTGCTGGAGCGCGGCGACGAGAGCGTCCTGCGCGAGCTCCTCGGCAATGCCGACGTCGCGCACGATCCGCGCGAGACCGGCGATGATCCTGGCGGACTCAATCCTCCAGACCGCATCGATGGCGCGATGTGTGTCGGTAGCCGTCACAGCTTCCGATCAAAACATTTTTGATCCGCAGGTGCAAGACCGCGGCGCGCGAAAGACGGAGGTCCGTGGCAAATTTACGAAAAACTTCTGCTACAGCTAGTGAGGGAAGTCCCCCGGTTCATACATCTGGCGAACTTCAGTCTCGCCTTCCCATTCCGGCCAGTGTTGCCTGTGAAGTTCCATGAAGCGCTTGGCGCTTTCGACCGCAACTTCTTTCGAAGTCAACTCAAACTGCGCGTAGCCGCCGACGACTTCCTTGGCTTCGGTGAAGGGCCCATCCTTTACGATGAGTTTGCCGCCGGAAATGCGGACGCTGGTGCCTTTAGCCGATGGGAGGAGGCCACCGTTGCCGAGCATCGTGCCGGCTTTGACGGCCTCTTCGCTGAGCTTCCCAATGGCCTGTAACGTCGAACTCGGGCCCGCTAAATCGACAGCGCCCCGACGAGAACTTCGCGGATGTTAGTCCGACAGCGGCAACGCACACCGACTAAGATTTTGCCGCTGACTGGGCGCTGGTGTTCGCCTCGTATATTTGGCGAAGCTCACATTCACCGCCACCGACCACCTGGAGGAAATTCTTGATCAATTCGATGGCTCCTTCCTTGGAATTTGCCTGGAGGATGGCGAAGCCGCCGATTACCTCCTTCGACTCGGTGAACGGCCCGTCGGTCACTGTATACCTGCCGTTGGAAAAGCGAACGCGTGCCCCCAGTGCGCTGGGCAGACAGCCTTCAGTCCCAAGCAACCAGCCGGATTTCATGCCTTCTTCGATCAGTTTACCCATCTTAGCCATTTCCTCTTGTGAAGGAGGAACGCCCCTTTCCGCGCTCTTATAAATGCTAAGAAATTTCATCGTGATCTCCTTGTATTCGTATTATCGAGTTCTGTGCTCTCTTGCCTGCTGCTGATAAACGGGGGTGAATTCCCGCTCTACTGTAACGTCGAACGTGGGCCCGCAAAATCGACATGCTTAGTAAGTTCTTTTCGGCCGATGCAAGGCGGAGGCCTGTCGCGGCTACCGCTTCTTGGCGGCTGCCTGGGCACGCAGGCGCTCTTCCTGCTTCCTGAGCTCGGGAGTAAGCTCGGCACCGAAGTCCTCTGCCTCGAACACCTGGCGAATCTCAATTTCGGCTTCCCCTTCATGGGGACAGGGGCAGCGCTTGACCCACTCGATCGCCTCTTCCATCGACCTCACCTGCCACAGCCAGAAGCCGGCGATCAGCTCCTTGGTTTCGGTGAAGGGTCCGTCGATCACGGTCCGCTTCACTCCCGAGAACCGGACGCGCTTGCCCTTCGAGCTCGCTTGGAGCCCCTCGGCGGCGAGCAGTATCCCGGCTTTCACCAGTTCTTCGTTGAAATTCCCCATTTCGGCAAGGAGCTGCTGCTTAGGCAGAACGCCCGCCTCGGAGTCCTTGTTGGCCTTGACGATCACCATGAATCGCATTGTTATGTCTCCTCTTGAGCTCGGGTTGCTCGGTTTCCGGACAGCTTCGACCGGGGTGAAGCTGACCACTATTCTTACGTCGAACGACGGGCAACGAGATCGACAGGTACGGTATCTTTTTTGGAAGTATTTGTTAAGGTTCGCGAACCATAACGCCGCATAGTAGGTCGCCCTGCCATGCCTAGCCAGCTATGACGCAAAGCAGCGGCCAGATGGATGCCGCAATTTGCAGTAAATGATGCAAAAAGCTTGAATCCGCACAAAGACATACGGGCACAGATTGCCACGCCGCTAGGATAACCGGGCGCAGTACTACCAGCGCGACCCATGCTGCCTTGTCGAGTAGGCTGCATCCTTGTGCCGCCAGGTCGAATTTACAAAACAGAGTGGCAAGTACGAACCCGACGATGGCGACTTCCGCGATTGGTCTGCTGTTCCGAAAGTATTTGTATTGGCCCTTCATCACTACCTCCTATGTCACGCCTTTTCTTGGCTCTACCTATATGTCGAACGAGGGGCCACGAGATCGACAGGATCAGGCTTTTCTTGGGGTGAAGTTACTTACGAGCTAGCGGTGTTTTGACCTTTTCTGTCTCACGTAAAGTTCCGAGAGTGGGAAGCAGAAATGGCGGGCAGGTACGTGGGTGAAATGTGGGGAAGGGCACGACCTGATATTGGCGGCTACAGGGACGATCCTAACTTCGCAAGCGCGCGCTTGTGTGCGGTTGGGCCGAGCGGGGAGGCCGAATCCATCGTGAGAAGGCCTATTCGTATCTCAACGCGACCATTGGATCGACGCGCATGGCGCGGCGCGCGGGAACATAACACGCGGCGAGCGCCACAAGCATCAGCAGTATGGCGACGGCGATCATCGTCACGGGATCATTCGCGTGAACGTTGTACAGCATGCTCGCCAAGTAGCGCGTCACTCCCAGCGCCACGCCGATGCCTACGGCGGCTCCGATAATCGCCAGCACAACTCCTTGCTGTAAGACCAGCTTCAGCACGCTTTCCGGTCGCGCGCCTAGGGCCATGCGAATTCCGATTTCGCGTGTGCGCCGCGAAACTTCATACGAAAGCAGTCCGTACAATCCCACGCACGCGAGAACCAGCGCCAGCAAACCAAAGAAGCCGGATAGCCGCGCGACGAGCCGCTCCTGAAAAAGCAAGCGGTCGATTTGCTCCGATTCCGTTTTCACGTCAAAGAGCGGCAAATTCGTGTTTACTTGCGCTACCACTTCGCGCACCCCGGGAAGAATGGCCTGTGGATCGGTCGCCGTCCGCAGCTCGAAGGACGCTCCCCCGGCGCTTTGCGGCATATACATCATGGGGTGGATTTCCCGCCGCAGGTCGCTATATTTCGCGTCGCGCACGAGGCCGATGATTTCGTAGCCGGGACTTGCCGGGCCGTTTGCGTCTCCTGCCGATTGGCCGAATCGTTTTCCGAGCGGATATTCCTTGCCAAGATATTTTTCGACGAACACCTGATTCACGATCACTGGAGTCGGCGCCGAAGTTGGAGTCGCTTCGCTGTTCGAAGCGGACAGATGGAAATCGGAAGCGTCGAATCCACGGCCGGAGAGGAATGGAATGTGCAGCGTCTCGAAGAAATTCGGCCCCACCGGAAGCACGTCCGCTTCGGAACTCTGATCCTGCGGGGCGCCCGGCCAGTGAAACATGGTGATCATCAGGCCGCCGCTCAGAAGAGGACCCATTGAATAGCTTGCCGACTTCACGCCCGGTATTTCGGAGAGGCGCCCTTGCAAGTCGCGGTAGAAGGCGTCCACCTGCGGGCCTTTGTAGCCGATCAGAGTCGGGTCGATTCCGAAAATCAAGACATTGTGGGAATCGAATCCAACGTCGATGCTGCGCAAATTCTGCAGAGTACGCACCAACAGTCCGGCGCCGACGAGCACAACGATAGCAAGCGCGACCTGCGTAACCACCAGCGCATTGCCGATGCTGAACCATTTTCCGCCGGCATGGCCCGGACTCGGGGCCCTCCGCTCGCCTTCCTTGAGCGCAGGTGTCAAATCGACGCGCGCGCTGCTAAAAGTCGGAGCGATACCGAAAAGAATTCCGGTGAGCAGCGAAACCGCAACGGTGAATCCGAGCACGCGCAAGTCGACGCCCGTCGCGAATCCCAGTGGACGCGTTTGATTGCTCGACACAAACGAAATAATCGCGTGCGCTCCCCAGTAGGCGAACAGAATCCCTAGCACGCCGCCGAGCACCGAGAGCATGACGCTTTCCGTCAAAAGCTGGCGAACCACCCGCGCGCGGCCCGCGCCCAGCGCGAGCCGCACAGCCATTTCCTTTTGCCGGGCGGCGGCGCGGGCGAGTATTAGCCCGGCAACGTTGGCGCAGGCAATCATCAGAATAATGCCCACAGCGAGCATCAGGACGTAGAGGGGATTGGAATACCGAGTGCGGGCGCCGGTCAGGCCAGTTTGCGCCGGCACAAGCGTCACTTGCGGACTATCGGCTACCGTCGATAACGTCTTCGGGCCGCTACTCATTTCGGGTGCGCTCTGGCGGTCCGCCGGCGGCGCGCCTTGCGGTGCAGGGAGAATGAAGGGCTTATTACCACCCGATTGCGAGGGCGCTGGCACGCCTGTTGGACCCTTCCCGCCCGCGGGTGCTGGCGCTTCCCCGCTAAGCATTTCGCGCCGAAGTTGGACGCCGCCACCTGCCGGTGCCCCCTGTCCGGGCATGGGTGGCCCCACCGGGTCACCTGCATGAAAGAGCGGAACGGATCCGTGAAGCATTTCATTTCCGAAGAGGCCGCTCACCACCGCTTGCGCCGGAGCAACCTGTGTTCCGGGTTTAAGCCGACCGATGATCGTGAGCCACCAGTTACTCGCGTCGCCAGAACGGTTTTGCCAGCGCATGGGATCGGTAATCCGTTGCGCGTCGGAGAGCGGCAGCCAAACATCGTAATCACTGCCCGGAGTAATTCCGGTGAATCGCTGTTCGGCTATCCCGATAATCGTGAATGGGACGCTGTTCAATTCAATCGTGTGACCGACCACGTCGCGGGAGCCGCCGAAGGCGCTCTGCCAGTAGCCATAGTTCAACACGGCGACGGGTGCGACCGACGGTGTGTCATCCGCTGCGTCGAACAGCCGGCCTGCGGCGGCTTTGAGACCCATCGTGCGGAAAAAGTCCCCGGAAACAAGCTGGCCGTTGATAACGGTCGCCGGGCCGTTGCCCGTCAAGTTCAACCTGCCAGAGTTAGCAAAGGCCGCCGTCGCCGAAAAGACATTTGCTTGTGCTATTTCGCGAAACATTGGCTCGGAGAACGAGCAGCCTGTGGGATTGGCAGCGCCGGGCCTCAGGTTCATGGGGCAATCTCCTGAAGTCATGTAGCCGTGAATGTTTGGCGCATTGCGTGCGCCCCACTGAAGCAGGACCAACTGCGAAGGATTCTCAACCGGCAGCGACCGCAGCATTACCGCATCGATCAAGCTGAAAATAGCTGTGTTTGCGCCGATGCCCAATGCCAGCGTGAGGATTGCCACAGCCGCGAAGCCGGGAGATTTACCCAGCATGCGGAGCCCGAAGTGGATGTCCTGCCATAGCTGCTCAAGCCAGACGAAACTCCACACCTCGCGGGTGTCTTCCTTGACTCGCGTCACGTTGCCGAACTTGCGCATGGCCGCGTAACGCGCTTCCTCCGGAGGCATTCCGCGATCGATGTTGTCCTGCGTCTCCCTTTCAATGTGGTCGCGGATATCCTGGTCGAGTTCCTCCAACATACGCTTGCGGCGACTCATGATTTGCCCCCCTGCTTTGCCGGGCGGAGAACCCGCGCGATCGCTCCTGCCAGCTTGTCCCATTTGCTGGTCTCGACCGCAAGTTGCCTCCGGCCTTTGGCCGTCAGCCGATAGAACTTCGCCCGGCGATTATTCTCGGAGACGCCCTCTTGAACCGAAATCCATTGCCGTTTGATGAGCCGGTGCAGCGCGGGATACAGTGACCCCTGCTCGACTTGTAACACCTCGTCGGACTTGAATTCGATCGCCTTGGCGATAGCGTGGCCGTGCACCGGACCCAGCAGCAGCGTGCGGAGAACCAACAGGTCCAGAGTGCCCTGAAGCAGTTCAATGCGCTCTTTGAGTTCTTTAGTAGACATTCTAGGTGAGAATAGAAGGCTACTAGTAGAATGTCAAGGTGAACATTTCCCGCCATGGGGCGCGGCGCTGTAACCGAACAAATGCGCCCGTGAAATATGGAGAAGAGCGCGATATGATGTTGCCGCTATGGGCACGGTGCTAACTTCCGAAGGGACGCAGCCGGTCAGACGCGGCGTGCCGCCGGCCGTCGAAGTGTCCGTGGTCATTCCGTGCCTGAATGAAGCGAACTCGCTGGCGTACTGCGTGGACAAAGCCATGAAGGCGTTCCAGGCGGCGGGGATATCCGGGGAAGTAGTCGTCGCGGACAACGGCTCGACGGACGATTCGATTCGAATCGCGGAAGAGCACGGAGCGCGGGTGATTCGCGTGGCGGAGCGCGGCTACGGCGCTGCGCTGCGCGCGGGCATCGCCGGCGCCCGCGGCCCTTTCATCATTATGGGGGATGCGGACGACAGCTACGACTTCAGCGACGTGCCGCGATTTGTGGAAAAACTGCGCGAAGGCCATGACATGGTGATGGGCAACCGGTTCCGGGGCGAAATCAAGCGAGGGGCCATGCCGCCGCTTCACAAATACTTCGGCAATCCCGGTCTCACTGCTCTGCTCAATACACTTTTTCACGTTCACATCGGGGACAGCTACTGCGGGATGCGGGGATTCACCCGCAGTCTCTACGACCGCCTGGACCTGCGAAGTTCGGGGATGGAATTCGCGCTCGAGATGGTCATCAAATCCGCGCAAATCGGGGCGCGTATCGCGGAGATCCCCATCATTTTGTGGCCCGACAAGCGGGGGCGCGCGCCGCATCTCCGCAGCTTTCGCGACGGATGGCGTAGCATCCGTTTCATGCTGCTCTACGCGCCGAACTGGTTATTCCTGCTGCCTGGCGCCACACTCGTGCTGGCTGGACTTTTTCTTGTGTTTTGGCTGCTGCCGGGGCCGCGCCAGATTTCACCCCACGTGGGGCTCGACCTTCACACCATGATTTTCGGCGTTATCTTTACCCTTCTTGGGGCGCAGATTCTCTCGATCGGGGCATTCGCAAAAGTATTCAGCTATGCGGAGCGCTTTGACCGCCGCTCCGTATCTTTGCGGCGTGTTCTGAGGCGCGTCACACTGGAGACGGGTTTGCTTTTGGGAGGCGGGCTGTTCCTCGCGGGATTCGCGGGCTGCGCTTGGGTCACCTGGAAGTGGGCCGCGAGCGGCTTTGGCGAGCTTCATGAAGTCCGCCAAGTTCTCTTCTGGTCGATGTGGCTTTTCCTCGGATTGCAGGTGATTTTCGCCGCTTTCTTTCTTAGCATGCTGGGCATCAGCCGCGAGACATTTATTGGTGATTACGACCTGAGATAGTCTTAAATTCCGAGATAGAAACTCTAAGTGCGCGAGTAACTGGTGACTCGTGCAAAACACGTTCGAATGAAACCCATTGGGGCGCGGATTCAGCGCCGCGACTGCCGAGCGGGCGGTGCCTGTGGCGCTTGGTAGGGAATCAATTTCATATTGCCGATATCGGGATCGACGAGCCAGATCCGGCGATCCTTGAAATAAGCGAAGAGCTTTCCATTCTGGATGGGATCGAGTTCGCGGGCCCAAAGAACCTTGGCGGTGTCGATTTCCGCTCCGTTGTAGACCCACTCGTCGTGAAAATTGTGATTTTTTTCGTAGCGCACGACGATCAGGTGCTTGCCGGGAGTGTGCGAGAGTTTTTCCCCGAGGGCCGTCCGGCTGGGGTCGCCCTTGCAGGTCCAGTCCAATTGGTCGCAGAGATGGCGCCGGACAAAGAAACCATCATCGATTGCGAGAAGATAAATGATGGCCCAGGAAAGCGCGAGGCCAATGAGGCGTCCGCCTAGACGGAAGGTGCGCAGGTGGCGGATGGCCTGGACGAACAGCAGAAAAATCACACACGTCAGCGACGCGGCATAGTGGGGCATCGACCAGATCAACACCAGGAATGCGGCTGCCCCCATCAGAAAAATCAGAATCGGCAAGCGCATCTTGCGGTCGAAAAAAACGAAAGGCAAGGCGGGCAAGAGCAGCAAGGCGCCCCACCAGAAGTAAGTGCTGCCGCTGCGCGTCAGTTTTTCAACTGAAACCTTTCGAACGCCCCGCCACGTGTTTTGATAATCCTCGCGTTCCCATCTGTTGTAGAAATCTTTAAACGGTTGGTTGTGATATTCAAGCGGTTCCTTGGGATGGTCCCACAAGAACAGCCCCGTCGTTCGATAGGTCCGCGTGTTCAAAGTATGCGGGAAGAGGAAGGCGTGTCCGGTCAGCCGCCAGTTGTAGTAGCCAATGAAGCCAACGGTCAGCGTCAGAACCACGGCCAGTGGCGCGAAAACCCGGACGAGGCGCGTTCGCAGCGTCACGGTCGATTTTGTTTTACCTGCAAGCCACCAGAGGAACCAGCCGGCCACCGGAATACAGAAGAGCAATCCCTCAAAGGGCCGGGTGTTGGCCAGAATGGCGATCCCCAGGCCGAGCAGCAAAGCATCGCGTGTCCGCGCACGGCGCGCAATTCGCAACATCGCACCCAGCACAAGCGCGCCGCCGATGGCTGCGACAGCTCCACCCCAGTAGCTATTGATCCAATAGCTTGCAATTCCGAATTTCAGTGCAACCAGCACTCCGCCGAGAAGTGCCCACCTTGCGGGAAGCCAGGCCTGCAACATCCAAAGAGTCGCGGCGCACATCGCGGCAACGCTCAAAAGCACGCCGATCCATGGATGTCCAAGCAATTGACCGAGCGCCAGGACGGCCCCTTGCCCCGGCGGATACTTCGACGAATATGTCGGGAACCAATTCACGTGAAACGATTCGAAGCTCATCCACATGGGATGCGGCGGATTCGCGAGACGGCCGTGGGCCAGCGTGTCACCAAGCAACAAATAGCTGTATTCGTCATGAATTCCGGGAACGGGCACCGGCAACTGCGGCAGAAGAGCAAGCCGGACACCGATGACGATGAAGAAAAGAGTGACGACCGCCAGCGTCTTGCGCTCCGCCAAACGAGAAAGAAGGGACTCGATGGCGTGGAACACTCTTGGCGTCAGACGCGGCAGAAAAATTGCAAGAAGCGAGAAGTAAAAAGCGACTCGAAGGACCACGCGGAGCGCATGAGGCACGCTCATCAACAGAATGTAAATGAAGTCACTCATCTAGGGTGCGAGTTTTCTGCTTTGGATTGTGGCACGCGCCGGGAGAACTACAAAGGCGGATACTTGGCACGGTTCAGGAGAATGAATGGAGCTACTGGCCTACCGCTCGATTTCGATTTCGGTGGTGCGGTTGGGATCGTGGGCGGCCGGCTTGCTGGTAGCAGGCCGGTTAGGGCGCTCGTCGAGAAAATCCGCCATTTCCAGACGCAAATTTCCAGCATTTGTTGAATAGGTTATTCCGGTTTCGAAATCGACGATCCCTGCGCGAATGAGCTTGTCAATCTCGCCATCGAAGTACTGCATGCCCTCGGTGCTGCCGTCGCGCATGGCGTCGAGAAGCGACTTACCTTCGCTTTCACCTTTTTCAACGTACTCCCGCGTGCGCATCGTGGACTTGAGAATTTCCACGGCGGCGATGCGTCCCTTGCCGTCCTTCTTAGGAAGGAGGCGCTGGGAAACGATGTAGCGAAAGGCTTTCGAGAGGCGCGTGCGGATGCTCTGCTGGTCGGCCATGGGGAAAACTCCAACGATGCGCTCCACGGTTTTAGACGCGTCAATGGTGTGCAACGTGGACATGACCAGGTGGCCGGTTTCCGAGGCTTCCAGGGCGATCTCAATCGTTTCCCGGTCCCGCATTTCGCCGACGAGAATGACTTTCGGCGCCTGCCGGAGCGCCGCGCGCAATGCCAGCGCAAAGGTCGGTGTGTCCGAGTGCAATTCGCGCTGATGGATCGTCGCTTTCTTGTGACGATGAAGAAACTCGATGGGGTCTTCAATCGTGAGGATGTGGTAGGCCTTCTCCTCGTTCATCTTGTCGAGAATGGCCGCGAGAGTGGAGGATTTCCCGGAACCGGTGGGACCCGTCACCAGCACGACACCGTTGCGCAGATCCACAACTTCCTTCAATACCTCCGGCAGATTCAGCTCCTCGAATCCGGGAATTCTGTCCGGAACGACGCGCATCACGATGGCGCAGCTTCCCCGCTGCTTGAAGATATTCACGCGGAAGCGCCCCACGCCCGAGACTCCGTAGGAAAGATCCGCTGAGCCATCCTCCTCGAGCTTGCGGATAGGCGTCTCATTTTTTCCCATGATGTCGTTGGCAATAGAGCGCGTGTCCTGCGGACTCAGACACTCCAGTCCTTTGAATTTGAGCTCCGTGAGCTGGCCGCTGACCTCGATTTGAGGAGCGCGGCCCGGCGAAAAAATCAGGTCACTGACGTGCGTATTGGACTTCAGCATGGCGGCGACGAGCTGGGCGGTGTGAATGGTCCTTTGCGGTGGAGGTGCCGATGTCGGCGCCGGAACTTGCGCGGGCGTGGTCTGCGGCGGAGCGGTTTCCGTGGGTATCCCCATGAATCGATTTGTGTCCTTGCGAGGCCCGAGAAACGAAGGGCGAGTCGCGTGAACAGAAGCTAAAATGCCTTTCTTCGTGACTCTTGTATTGTAGGCGAACTGCCACCTGCGGCCGGGGATGGGTTCGGCTGCAATTTCTTGAAGGTAACTATCCGGGAGCCCGGGACTATTTTGTCCGACGGCCGATCAGCAAAAACTTTTCGCCAGCCGCCGAGGAATCCAGAAAGAGTTCGGCGCAGTCATCGACAATCCAGTCCGCGCCGGCTTGCTGGAGTTCGGCGTCGCTCGCGGTAGTGCGCAACGCCAGGACGCGCGCTCCTGCTGCTTTGCCGGCACGAATTCCCGCGGGAGCATCCTCGATCACCAGGCAGTCGGCCGCGGGTACGCCGAGGATTTGCGCACCTTTCAGGTAAGGCTCAGGGTCCGGCTTGCCATGTTGCACATCGGTCGAAGTGACGAGATATTTCGGCTTCGGCAGCCCCGCCGCCCCGATGCGCACGGCCGCCAACGCCCGCGTGCAGGAGGTCACGATCGCCCAGCGATCTAGAGGAAGTGCCTGCAGCAACTCCATCGCACCGGGCAAAGGAACGACGTCTTCTATGTCGGCGATTTCGCGGCGCTCGACTTCGCGATTCTCCGCAGCATGATCCGCATTGGGGAGGAGTTCGCGAATCGTGGCGATGCTGGGACGCCCGTGCGCTTTCTTTACGACTTCGTCGGGGTCGAAACCATGTTCGGGCGCCCAGCCCGCCCAGACGCGGGCCACCGCTGGCGTGGAATCCACTAAAACGCCGTCCAGGTCGAAGAGTACACCGCGACAACGGATGCTGGTCATGATTTATGATAGGCAGAAAGCGGCGAATTGCGAAATTGTAGAAACTGAAGTTGGGGTGGGAGACGGGGATCGAACCCGCGACATTCGGTGCCACAGACCGACGCTCTACCAGCTGAGCTACTCCCACCACCGTGCGACAATCGTAGTTTACGCTAATTCTCACGCACGGAAAAGTGGGCGGGGGCGTTTCATCTAGGGCACGGCCAGCCGCTTCTCGGAGCAATCCGCGAGCGCGCTGTTGCTATTCTTGATTTCACAAGAATGGCTACGTCCACACTGCCCGTGAAAGTGGTTGAGGATAGGTCTTCTGCCGCGAGCGCGTCGGATCTATTCGATCAGTACTTTTCGCGACTCGCGTCCGGCCTGCCTGCGCGCTGGAATCTGACAAACGCCGGCGGCCTTCTCGCCCTGATCATTATCTGGGCCGCCTCCCTGTACGTGACCTGGGCCACATGGGGCAGCCTTACCGTGGACTGCGGCCGCGAAATGTACGTTGCCACCGTCCTCTCCGAAGGAAAGATGCTCTATCGGGATGTCTGGTTTTTGAATGGTCCAGCCGCGCCGTACTTGAATAGTTTCCTTTTCCGTCTCTTCGGCGTGCACCTAAATGTACTTTACTGGGCCGGCGCGCTCTCGGCGCTAGGTTCAGCGATTTTTCTCTATCTTACCGGGATGCGCTTGTCTTCCTGGCTAGCAGGTTTCAGTGCGGGAGCCGTGCTGCTGCTGGAGGCTTTCCACCCCACGATTTTCAGCTTTCCTCTGCCGTACAGTTATAGCGCCGTTTACGGGTGCCTGACCGCCTGTTTGTTTCTATGGCTGGCCGTTGAGGCCGCTTCCTCTAGGGGATGGGTCTGGATGTTCGGCGCGGGAATGGCTGCCGCCGCTGCACTGCTGCTCAAATTGGAGTTCGGAACAGCGTGCTACCTCACGCTGGGGTTCTTGATCGTAGCGCGCGGAGTTCAGGAGCGTTCATGGAGATCCGTTGCCAGAGACGTGATTGCCATTCTGCCCGGAGTGCTCATTTGTGCCTTGGTCATCCGTTGGATGATATCGATAGCGGGGGTCAACTTCATCCTGCAGGAAAACTTCATGACCTGGCCATCGTCTTATTTTATGAAAGTCTACGGTAAATATTGGCTCGACCGGACAGGCTTCAGCCTGTCGCTTCGCGCATTTGCCGAAGCTGCGAAGGAAACGCTGGTTTTTCTGGGATGCTGGCAAGGGCTGCATTTGATCCTGACTTGGAAGGGTACGGACCGGCGCTCGATTCGTTTGAGGGCGGTGCTCTTCCTTGCGACAGTTGCTTACCTCGTGATTTTCGTCTCCGGGTATGACGTGTTACGCGCGATCTTCTTTCCTAAAGATATGGTCCTGTATGTCACGGTGGCGGCCATGGCCGCCTTATTGTATTTCTTGCGGCAGCCAAAGTTCCAGCGCGCTTCCGGATTAATTCTCTTGCTGATCTTTTCCAGCCTCCTTGCGTTTCGAATCTTGCTGAGGATGACTCCCGGTGAGTACGCAATCTATTATAACGGGCCGGTAGTTCTCTCCTTTCTGCTGCTCCTGCGTCCGCTAATTCCTCAGTCCGGCAGTGCGCACCGCATCGTTTTCCCCGCCGAGTGGCTGTTATGTTTAGGGTGCGTGGCGGTGCCCGCACTCTATACCATAAGAGTGGTGACGCAAACGGCAGGCTGGGTGCCGCTGACGACGGAACGCGGTACGATCGTCGTCAAAATGAGTTTGGCGGAGCAATATCGCGCAGGCATTCGATTCATGAAGGAGAAGAACGCCAAGGGCGAAGCCGTTCTCTCCGTCCCTGAGGATGCCAGTCTGTATTTCCTTTCAGGGGCGCATTGCCCCACTCGAATTCTTCAATTTACACCGGGCTCTCTGGTTCCCGGAAAAATGACCGAGGAGACCATCCGGGAGATTGAGGAGAAACCGGTCCGTTATCTTGTCTGGTCCAATCGCCTCTTCCCGGAGTATGGTGTGCTCAGGTTCGGCACGGATTTCGACCAGACGATGGGTAGCTACCTCACCTCCCATTACCGGCGAACAGTAGCGCTATCGCCGAGCTACGTGAAGCTAGGAGATTGGAATGCGTACATATGGGAACGCATCCCGGAGAGTGAATCGCAATCACCGGCATCGAAAGCGATGATACCGATTCCCAGCCCTAACTCAACTACCCTTGGCCAACCCGCGGTAAGATGACATCGATGAGCTTTCATTTCCGTCTAGCAGGGAAAATGGTTGATCGCTGGAGTGAAGCCCGGTTCGCGTGGCCTGTGCGCATGACACGGCGGGAGGGGCCGTGAGCAAATCGATCATCAAAGACTATTTCGAACATGTCGCTCCCGATTGGGAACAGTGGCAGCGCAAGAATCCTCTCTACCACGCCTGCCTCACGCACTTGATTGGAGGCATGATTCCGCCCGGATCGAAAGTATTGGAACTGGGAAGCGGTGTCGGCGATCTATTGGCTTCGCTGAGGCCAAGCTCGGGCGTGGGCCTAAACTTCGCGCAGGCGCTGACCAACCGGGCCCTGCAAAAGCATCCTCAGCTTGAGTTCCATACCGTCGACGTCGATTCGGTGAACCTGCCGCGGTCCTTCGAGCCACAGTACGTGGTGATGACCAACATGCTCGATTACGTCTACGACGTTTGGGACACCATGGAAAGCTTGAAACCCGCGATCCGCGAACATACGCTGCTGATCATCACCACCAACAATCCGCTGTGGGCCCCGCTGCTGCGTTTGGCCAGTAAACTGGGATTGCGTTTTCCAGAATCACCGCGAAACTTTATCACCAACAAAGATATCTGCAGCGTCCTGCATCTTCAGGGCTTCGATATTGTAGAAGATGGTTTCACGCTGCCGGTTCCCAAGCGCATTCCGGTCATCGGGACTTTGCTGAATGCGGTCGTGCCCGAGGTGCCCATACTTCGTTTCGTTTCTTCCGTCCAATACATCGCCGCCCGCCCGCGTATGGCGCGTCCGCCGCTCTCTTGTTCGGTTGTCATTCCTTGCCATAACGAAGCCGGGAATATCCAGGAGTGTTTGCGCCGGGTGCCGCAAATGGGTTCCTGGACGGAGATTGTTGTCGTGGACGATGGCTCCACGGATGAAACCCGCGAGAAAGTGAAGGAGATTATGGCCCACGATTCTCGGGTGCGGTTAATCGTGCTCGAGAAAAATCAAGGCAAAGCCAGCGCTGTGCGCGCGGGCTTCGCGGCGGCAAACGGCGATGTCCTGATGATTCTGGACGCGGACATGGCAGTCACACCGGAAGAGTTGCTCAAGTTCTTGGTGCCGCTGCAAGACGGCACCGCAGATTTCGTCAATGGCACGCGGCTGGTATACCCGATGCAAGGGAAGGCGATGAAGGTGGCGAATTTTATTGGCAACAAAGGCTTCTGCTTTCTGGCCAGCAAAGTTATTCGTCAACGCGTCAGCGACACGCTCTGCGGCACCAAAGTTTTCTTCAAACGCGATTACCTTCGAATGCCGCTGGGAGGAGTAGAGCGCTGGGGCGATTTTGATCTGCTTTTTGGAGCGGCACGCCTTAAGCTGCGCATTCTGGAAATTCCGGTCCATTATACCGAGCGGCGCGCCGGAAAATCGAAAATGCGAGTGATGGTGGATGGCTGGTACTTTCTATGGGCTTGTCTCTCCGGGTGGAAGATGCTGCGCTTTCCCGAGCAATCTCCTTGGAAACAGGACCAGCCTCCTATTTTCGGTTGCCATGAGTTCCGGCCGAGCGCGGAAATTGGTTCTACACGTTAGAGATCGTGGCCACTGACACCGAAGCTCAGGTAGAACTCCCCAGGCATCGCCGCGTATGGGAGCAAAAAAGCCCGGTTTTGCGGCGCGGCTACAACGAGGAATGTTTTGCCCACTTGCTCTTCTCTAAAAGCGGGCGGAGCCAACGGGCTCGCATATGATTCTCACGACCAAGACGAAAATCGCGATGGCTGGCCTGGCCTACCGAGCCATCGCCATGGGGCGCGCGGCTCTGGGCAGGGACGACTGCGTCAGCGCGGAACGGGGGGGCCTCAAGTGGTGTCTGGACCTGCGCGAAGGAATTGATTTCTCCATTTATCTGCTCGGCGCGTTTGAGCGCTCCACGGTTCGCGCTCTCCAGAAGCTGGCCATTCCCGGCAGCGTAGTCTTTGATATCGGAGCCAACATCGGCGCTCATACTCTTGGGCTGGCGCGAAGTGTCGGGCCTGCAGGCCGTGTCTTCGCGATCGAACCCTCGGACTTCGCGTTCGCGAAACTGAAACGCAACCTGGCCCTCAACCCGGAACTCGAATCGCGCACTCACGCTCACCAAATTCTTCTCGCCGCAGAGATCGAGGCCCAGCTCCCGCCGACGATCTACGCAAGCTGGCCACTCCTGGCAAAGGAGACCGTGCACCCTAAACTTCGCGGGCGTCTCAGCACCACGTCGAACGCCCGTGTCGACACTCTGGACGGGTTCGTCGAACATCAAGGCATCGATCGCCTCGATCTTATTAAGATCGACGTCGACGGCCATGAATATCCCGTCCTGAAGGGAGGAGCGAAAACTTTGGCCAGCTTTCGGCCTACTTTGCTCATGGAGATGTCGCCTTACGTTCAGGACGAACAAAGTCACGGATTTGCCGCGCTGGTTGCCCTTTTGCAAGATGCGGACTATTCGCTGGAGGACGCGAGCACAGGGAAGACAGTTTTGCTCGAGGTCGACGAGCTCCAAGCGCTGATCCCCGACGGCGCCAGCATCAACGTCATTGCTCGGCCGCGCAGAGTCCTGGGAAAGGCGCCCATCCGCTGATGCGCCCGTTGCAGCCTGGAAACCGCGGCGCCACGAACTTCGCGCAGCTTGTTAGACTGAAAGCATAGGACACGCGTCCCCGCGCATGAGCTCCCATCAAACGGACCGTCACCATTTCGAGCGTCAGATCGTCTATGCGCGCCCGATTTTTATTTTGCTGGCGCTGCTCGCGGTGCTTGAGCAACCGCCCTCGCGCGAAGCACACCGTTCCGCTTCTTTTCTAATTGCTTATCTGACCGCCGCGCTCCTCATCACACAGATTGAACGCCTCCTGCGCAAACGTTCCTGGCACCTGCCTTTGGTCTGCGATCTTCTTGCTCTGGGCTTCTTCATGTATATCAGTCCTTCCACGGTTCCGGTTTGGTTTCCGTATATGTTTCTTTGTTACGCCGCGGGTATTCGTTGGGGGCTGGAATTGACCCTGCCCCTCGCCGGTGCGCTTTCCCTGATTCTGGTATTGCTCACCGCCGTGAAAGGGGACATCCATTGGATGCGCGTCGTCTCCTGGCTGGGCATTACTGTCGGCACATTTGCGGGTGGCGCGGGCCTTGCATTTATGGGCGATCGCAACCGCCGGTTCGCTTCGCAGATTGAGTTTTTCTCGCGCCTCAGCGCAACGATACAAGTGGATCAGGGGCTGGCCGAATCGCTGCGCCTTCTGCTCGAAGAACTTGCGACCAGCTTTGGCGCCGAAGAGGCTCTGCTGCTTTACCGCGACACGGATCTCGAGCGCATCTTTCTCTGGCGCCTGAAAGCAGGCGAAAGCGAGCGCCTGGTTCCGGAGAGCCTGCCCCTTTCTCGCACCGACGGTTTCCTCCTGGATGATATGGACGCCACCATCTGCTGGAACTCGCTGTATGGATCTGGCTCAGGGTTTGGCTGGGACCGGCGCGACGGCCGGGCTCTCAAGAACCTTCCCCGGCTGCCAGGCCCCGCTCAGCAGGAGCTGAAAATCAATTCTTTTGCCACCGTAGCCTTCGAGCAAGGGGGCCAGGCAACGGGCCGGATCTTTCTTCTCAACAGCCGTAAACCATTCCAAAAGCAGGACTTAGCATGGTTCGAAAACATCGCCGCGCACATCTCTCCCGCTCTGGAGAACATCTTTCTTTTGAGGCACTTACG
>WNFS01004037.1_pt1 | contig 19785 bp, 9 predicted proteins | sample 5400141 | NCBI WGS metagenome assembly WNFS01 (sample SAMN13153358, study PRJNA577476) | soil metagenome | isolation source: 60 cm saprolite under Madrone tree | place: USA:California | collected 2016-06-14
GTGAGTCTGAACATGTCGCTGAACAAGACGATTCAGATCAAAGAATACCGGTCGCTCGATTTGCGGATTACGGCGAACAACGCCTTCAACTATGTGAATTTCACATCGCTGGGCACGGTCGTGAACTCGACCACGTTTGGCGAAGTGACTGGCGCGGGGAATATGAGGCGCGTGACAGTGCAGGCGCGGTTCCGGTTTTGACGGAGAAGGCCATGGTTGCTACAGGAAGACAAATCTCTGCCATTGCATGTGCTGGTTTGCTTCTACAGTTTGGCGCTCCCTCGTTCGCGCAGCAGTCTCAGCCGCAGCCTGCGGCTGACACGCAGGCTCAGACGAAGCCGCCAGCATCTTCTATCAGAGTTACTTCAGAGTTGGTGCTGGCGAATGTCGTTGTGCGCGACAAAAAGGGCAATCTCGTTCGAGATTTGAAGAAAGAAGCTTTCACGCTGTACGAGGATGGGAAGAAACAGGAAATTTCGACTTTTGATTTTGAAAATGTGGATCAGTTGGAGACGCCGGGAGCGGCAGAGAAAACCGTTACGGGCGAAACGGCGGCAGGACCTGCTGGCGTGCTGAAGAAGAGCGATGCGCCGGTGATGGATGCGCGCGACCGGCGGGTGATTGTTCTGTATTTCGATTTTTCGGCGATGGAGCCGGACCAGATTGACCGCTGCGTGGATGCGGCGAAGAAATATATCAATTCGCAGATGCAGCCCGCGGACATTGTTGCGCTGGTTTCGCTGTCGACGAACATGCGCGTCGATCTGGACTTTACGGGCGACAAGCCGAAGATACTTTCTGTTTTGTCCGCGTACTCCTCCGGCTCGGGAGAGGGTTTTGCGGCGGGTGATACGGGGAGTGCGGAGGGGACAGCGGAAACGGGCGGCTCGTTCACGCCCGACGACACGGATTACAACACGTTTAGTGCCGATTGGAAGCTGCTGGCGCTGCAGTCCACCATGCAGGCGCTCGGAAAAATCGAGCAGAAAAAATCGCTGATTTATTTCAGCAATGGAATCAGCCAAACCGGGAACGACAACCAATCGGCGTTGCGAGCGGCCACTGCGGCGGCGGTGAAGAATAACGTCTCGATCTATACCGTGGATATTCGGGGCTTGCAGGCCTTGCCGCCGGGCGGTGAAGCGCAGAACGCGAGCTTGCACGGACAGTCTGCTTATAATGGCGCAGCAGTTTCGGGCGACCTCAGCGGCAATGCTGCTTCGCAGGAGACTCTTTCGACATTGGCGGCTGACACGGGCGGGAAAGCGTTCTTCGATACGAACGATTTCAGCGGGGTGTTTACGCAAGTGCAGAAAGACAGCTCGGCGTATTACGTTCTTGGATTTACGAGTTCGAACCTACTGAAGGATGGACATTATCGCCGGCTTAAGGTGATGGTGAACCGGGCGGACGTGAAGCTCGAATTCCGTCCGGGCTATTACGCCGGTCGAGACTACCAGCATTTGAATCGTGCGGACCGCGAGGCGCAACTTGAGGATGAACTCGCGGCGGAGCTTCCACAGACCGATGTGCCACTTTATGCGGGCACGGCTTATTTCCGCCAGGACGAGTCGCACTATTATTTGGCGGTTTCATTGGTTGTGCCCGGGTCGCAGATTCCATTCGTGCAAGAGAAGGACAAAGACAACGCGACGATTGACATCATTGGCGAGGCGCGCCTCGGCGAAAAAGGCAGAGTGCCGGTCGGGCAGTTGCGTGACACTGTGAAGCTGGCGGTGGACAGCACGCAACAGGTGCGGCGGAAGAACGTGCAGTACAACACGGGGTTTGTGCTTGCTCCGGGAAATTATCATTTGAAATTTATCGTGCGCGAGAATCAGACGGGGCGCATGGGATCGTTTGAGACGGATGTGCAGGTGCCGGATTTGCGCAAGGCCCCGTTGCGGATGAGTTCAGTGGTGCTGAGTAGTTTGCGGGCGCCAGTTACGAACGCGCCAAAGAAGAAGGTTGTGAATCCGCTGATTCAGGACCAGACGCAGCTGGTGCCGAATGTGACGCATGTGTTTACGCGCGACCAGCATTTGTATTTGCAGTATGAGATCTACGACGCGGCAAAGGGCAAGGTCGCCATTGCGGCGGCTCCTGCTGCGGCGCAATCGGGAAGCGCGGCTGCCGCAACGCCTTCATCTGGTGCCACCGCGCAGACAGCGCAGCCTAAAGAGACGCGCGAGTCGATTCACGTTTTGACCAGCATTGAATTTCTGCAGGGCAACGTGAAAGTTTACGAGTCGAAGCAAGTGGCCGCCACCGAAGTTACGGCTCCGGATCGGAAAGCGGTTGTTTTTCAGATCGATCTGCCGTTGCAATCGCTGAAGCCGGGGCTTTATGTTTGCCAGGTGAATGTGATTGATGATGTCGCGGGGAACTTTGCGTTTCCGCGGTGGCCGATCTTGATAAAGAATGCGGCTCCGGCGGTTGCTCCGGCGACACAGACTTCCTCAAGTTCCGTGCGGTGAGCAGCTCGCGGATCAGGTGGACCGGAGCGCAGGGTGAAGTCTGTGCCACTCAAGAGCAACGAGTCTCATTGTTCTCGGAAACGCCTCCCCCTCCCCCTGCTTCTCGTAAGTGCAGATTCGAAGGAGTATCAGATACCGGGGCCTTCCGTTCTACGCAGAGCAAAAGAGGTTTCCTGCCGCTAACTTGATTCCGACGGTGACGAGGAGTAGAACCCACGTGTAAAAACGACACGTGGACCACCCGGCCCCGATAGTAACTCCATCGCGTAGCCCGCACTGGTAGGGTAGACTTTCAGACCGCATGCGGCTCTGCGCGGCGATGGGGTCGCTCCAAAATGAAGCTCACGCACCACGGATTGCAAATTGAAATGCCGGACGACTGGTGGACCGAGGCGGGAATGCAAGGTTTTATCCCCACATTTACGGCGTATCGAGTGAATCATAGGTTGTTTCACAATGTCCGCGAAGTCCCCGTCAAAGATGTGGGTCCAGTACTTCGCAATCCAGGCGTAGGGATCTTTAACGACCGCGAAGAAGAGGGTTCAGCCCGCGAACGAGTTGTGCGAATTCTGCGCGGGTTCCGGTTTGACGACGCTATCCCGCCAGTGGAAATCGTCAAGGACCAAGCTGGACACCCGTATCAATATAAGCTGGTTCATGGTGCGCACCGCTTCTATTGTTCGCTGGCTGCGGGATTCAAGAACGTACCGACCGTCGAGGGCTTTGATCTGAAGCGATAGCAGAGGGGGCTGCGCTTATTGCTTGTGGTTGACCGGGCCCGAGAACTTGCGCATGAGGCTGAATCTAAACCTGCACCCTTGAAAAACCAAATGCCAAGGGTGCGCCACCTGCCCGGCGTATATCGATGCTAGCTGCCGATTAGGAATTGTTCGGGTTATTTCTGAGTACGCACTGTCTGAGCCAGCGCTCGACGTCGGTAACCATCTGGTCCAGCTCTGGCTCGTAGTAAATAGGGGCAAGTCCGTTCGGCTTAGGCAAACTCTCGACGCGCCGTTTCCAGTGTTTGTCCAACGTCGCAGCACTAGCAAAGGCTGTGCCAATCACTGCGTGGCAGAAGTCGAGGCCGTCTCCTCGCTTTATCCGCTGTGCCTTTGCGCTAGTGAGCAGGTTCCTGATTAAGTTGACGTATCGAAAGGTTGCGGGGTTAGAAGGGCTAAAGGGAAGGGCAGGGAAATGTTGATCCAACCAGGCCGGGGAGCGCTCGAATGCGGCTCTATGCTCGCCGATTCTCTTGATTAAAGCGGCGTCCATATCCGCTGCACCTTTTCGAATGGAGAAGGTCGCCGCCGAGGTGTAGAGCTTCGATGAATCTCCTTCTTCGAGACGGATCGCCCCTCACGAGGCTGATCAGTGAAACGTTGTCCAGATATATTGTCAGCCCGCTAACAGTTGCGTTGAATGTCAAGCCGGTCCGTCAATGTCCGATCTGACTTGATCATTTGAAAGGAGCCAGACGCTCGTTTCAATTATCAGCCAAGAGTCGCGTGACTGCGTTATTCCCCGTAGGGGACCCAGATGTTTTTGATTTGGGTGGCGTGTTGGAGGAAGAAGCGGCCTTCGGATTGGGTGGGGTTGAACCAGTCGATGTGGCGGCCTTCGTTGGTGAAGACTTGTTTTAGATTGCCGATGGAGAGGGATTTGGCGGTGGCGCAGGTGGGGGTGTCGGCGAAGCACCAGAGGGCGTCGATGTCGTCGTGTTCGGCTAGCGTTTTGAGGAGTTCGGCGGGGCGGCCGGTGACGATATTTACGGCGCCGGCGGGGAGGTCGCTGGTTTCGAAGAGTTGGTAGAGGTCGGCGGTTATTAGCGGGTAGATTTCGGAGGGGACGGCGATGACGGTGTTACCTACGGCGATGGCGGGCATCACTGCGGAGAGGAAGCCCAGGAGCGGGGCTTCGGCGGGGCAGAGGATTCCGATTGTGCCGATGGGTTCCTGCATGGCCAGGGTTACGTTGCGGAACGGCGGGTTGTGGATGGCGCCTTCGTATTTGTCGGCCCATGCGGCGTAGGAAAAGATGCGTTCGACGCTTGCGTTGATTTCGGATTCGGCTTGTTGTTTGCCGCCAACAGCAGAGAGACGGGTGGCGATTTCTTCGCGGCGTTGGGAGAGATTTTCGGCGATATAGTAGAGGACTTGGGCGCGGTTGTGGGCGGTGGCTTTGATCCAGCTGGTGGCTTTGCGAGCGGCTTCGACGGCGTTGCGGATGTCTTTGCGATTGCCGAGAGGGGCTTCGCCGAGGAGGCGGCCGTCGGCGGCGCGGACTTCTGTGCTGTAGCCGGAGTCGGGGCGGGCTTGTTTGCCGGCAATGAAGAGTTTTACGGTGCGGTCGATTGGGGGCGTCGAAGATTCGGACATTGCTTCGGTTAATTGTGGAGGTGGTTGATCGATTGCCAGCGGACGGGGGTGGAGTTGCGGGGCGTTTTTGAACCAAGTGGGCTCGAGGTATTCGAGGAGGCCTTCGCGGCCGCCTTCGCGGCCGTAGCCGCTTTCGCGATAGCCGCCGAAGCCGCAGCTGGCGTCGAAAAGATTGGTGCAGTTGACCCAGACTACGCCTGCTTTGAGTTTCGCTGCGACGTGGAGGGAAACGTTGACGCTTTCGCTCCAGACGCAGGCGGCTAGGCCGTAAACGGTGTTGTTGGCTAGCTCGACGGCCTCCGTGGGCGTGCGGAAGGTCATGGCGGCTAGAACGGGGCCGAAAATTTCTTGTTGGGCGACGATGGAAGTGGGATGGACGTTGCTGAGAAGGGTTGGCGGGAAATAGAGGCCGCGCGAGGGCATGGGGATGCTGGGCTGCCAACAGGTGGCGCCCTCGGCAACGCCTTGATCGACCAGACGCTGGATGCGATCGAGTTGGACGCGGGCGATGATGGCGCCGATGTCGATGGCTTTGTCGAGAGGCGGGCCGACGCGAAGAGTGTTCATGCGGTCGCAAACTTTGGCGATGAGAGGCTCGGCGATGCCTTCCTGCATGAGGAGGCGAGAGCCGGCGCAGCAGACTTGGCCTTGGTTGAACCAGATGCCGTCGACGAGGCCTTCGACGGCGGAGTCGAGGTCGGCGTCTTCGAAAATGATGAAGGGGGATTTGCCGCCGAGTTCGAGGGAGAGTTTTTTGCGAGAGTGAGCGGTGGCTTTGCGGATGGCGCGGCCGACTTCGGTGGAGCCGGTGAAGGCGATTTTGTCGACATCGGGGTGGGCGACTAGGGCTTCGCCGGTGGAGCCGTCGCCGGTAACGATGTTGACAACGCCTGCGGGGAGATCGATCTCCTGGCAGATTTCGGCGAAGGCTAGGGCGGTGAGCGGCGTGAATTCAGCGGGTTTTAGGACGACGGTGTTGCCGGTGGCTAGGGCTGGGGCGATTTTCCACGCGAGCATCAGTAACGGGAAATTCCAGGGGATGATTTGGCCTACGACACCGCAGGCTTCGCAGCCGGGGAATTCTTGGGCAAGGAGTTGGGCCCAGCCGGCGTGGTAGTAGAAATGGCGAGCTACTAGCGGGATGTCGATGTCGCGGCTTTCGCGGATGGGTTTGCCGTTGTCGAGAGTTTCCAGGACGGCTAGGCGGCGCGAGTGTTTTTGAACTTGGCGGGCTAAGGCGTAGAGATAGCGGGCGCGGGCGTGTGGAGTGAGAAATTGCCACGCGGGGAGGGCGCTGCGGGCGGATTTTACGGCGGCGTCGATGTCGGCGGGGGAGCCTTGGGCGACTTCGGCTAGTTTTTCGATTGTGGAGGGATCGGTGGTGTCGAAATATTTTGCGTGGAGCGGAGCTTGCCAAGCGCCATTTATGAAGTGGCCGAAGCGGCGTTTGTGGCGGTCGAGCCAGGCTAGGGCTTCGCGGGGATCTTCGGGGGCGGGGCCGTAGTCCATGGTTACGAATTTTTCTACGATGCTCATGCGGTTGTTCTCGATTCCTTCGTCAGAATTCTAAGCACATTCAATGCTTCCTGCGCTCGCTTCGCAGCGCTCCTACGCGATGGGATGACGGTAGTCCGCTGAATAACGGCCCGTGGCGTGGTGTTCGAGTTGGCGTTCGATGTCGGCTAGCATGCCGCTGGCGCCGAAACGGAAAAGGTCCGGCTTCAGCCAAGAGTTGCCCAGCTCGTCTTTCATTAATGATAGCCATTCTAGGGATTGTTTTGCGGTGCGAATGCCGCCCGCGGGTTTGAAGCCGACGGCGAAACCGGTTTGATGGGCGTATTCGCGGATGGCGCGAGTCATTACTAGACCTACCGGAAGAGTTGCGTTTACCGGCTCTTTGCCAGTGGAAGTTTTTATGAAGTCGGCGCCGGCCATCATAGCGACAACGCTGGCGCGGGCGACGTTGCGGAGAGTGAGGAGATCGCCGGTGCCGAGGATGACTTTCATGTGGGCGGGGCCGCAGGCGTGTTTGAAGGAGGCGATTTCGTCGTAGAGGGCTTGCCATTTTGCGGCGAAGACGTGGGCGCGGGTGATGACTACGTCGATTTCATCGGCGCCGGCTTCGACGGAGCGGCGGATTTCGTCGACGACGAGTTCGTTCTGGACTGGTTGGCGGGCTTTGGCGCAGAGGCGGCGGACGCGTTCGTCGGTGTCGTCGCCAGAGAGCGTAGTTAGGTCCATGCAAGAGATGGCGCGAAGAAGCCAGGCGGCTTGCCAGACTTTTTTTACGGTGCGGCGAGTGACGAGGGTTTGGGTGCGGCGTTCGACGGCGCTGGTGTTGACGCGAACGTCTTCGACCCAATCGAGATTGAGAGGGACGCCGCGATTGGCTTGGAGGGCGCGGCCGCGGAGGTGAGCGAGAGATGTATCCGACGCAGAGAGAGGTGCTTCTAGATTGCGATTGCCGATTTGCTGCGCGCTGCCAGGTCCGCTGTTAATAATGGACATTTCGAAATCTCTTCTTAGGAGGATAGTTCGGCCACAGGAGAAATCTTATCACTTTGGCTAGTAGCGTTCACAGGCGGGTGCTGTGAATCTGCCATTCCTGTTCGAAATCGGCTCGATTCGCAAAAGACTTTTGGGTGCCTACCTTGGTTGTGGAAAGTGCTGCATACAGATTTGCGCGAGTGAGGGCTTCCTTTTCTTGCAAGCCCTCAGCGAGAAAGACAGCGAAGCTGCCGATGAAGGCATCACCGGCGCCTGTAGTGTCGAGGGCTGCGACTTTGAAGGCGGGAATCAATTCGGCTCCTTCGGGGCCGGCTAAAAGGGAGCCGCGCTCTCCAAGAGTGATGACAACGCGTTTGATTCCGTGACGCAACATATAGTTGGCGCATTTTGTGGCGTCTTCGAGGGAATGGACGGGCATACCGGTAATAAGCTCAGCCTCCGTTTCGTTAGGGATGAAATAATCGGCGCCGACTAATTGTTTGAAATCGACTGGTTGAGCTGGAGCTGGATTCACAATGCAGCGGATGCTTTCCGATTGCGCGAAACGGAGGGTGTGATACACGGTGGGAAGTGGAATTTCGAACTGCATGACGATGGTGTCGGCTTTACGCAGAAGTGGAGCTGCGGCATCGACGTCTTGCGCAGAAAGCGTGTCGTTCGCGCCTTTCACTACGATGATGCGATTCTGGCCGTCTGGAGCGACAAAAATTGGGGCGACGCCGCTTGAGACTCCTTCGGCGATGCGGACATGGCTTGCGTCGATGCCTTGCGATTGAAAATTTTTGATTGTGGCCGGGCCGAAGAGATCGCTGCCAACTTTTGCGATCATGGCGACGGAAGCGCCACACAGGCGGGCGGCGACTGCCTGGTTCGCGCCTTTGCCGCCAAAGCCTAGGTCGAATTGTTTGCCAAAGATGGTTTCGCCGGGGCGAGGAAATACGTCGTTGAACGTGGTTAGGTCCACGTTGGCGCTTCCTACGACGGCAATGAAGGGTTGCTTCGCCATCTTGGCTTCTGCGCGGTCCGCCTTTCACTGTTTGCGCGCACTTGGTGGACGCAAAATCTCGGGCTAATTGCAATTCGTCCGTCGGTGAGCGATCCAGTGCGGGAAATTATATAGGAACTGGGAGGGGAAACAGAAAGATGCAGATCCTGAGTTTGTGGCGAGAAGCTGGACGGGTGAGGAGGGATTCATTGTTGACAGGGCAGGTTGCCTTGACTATAAGCACGGACGCAACTAAGAGTTGCGAAGCTGCGGGCCAAGAGTCGTCAGATACGTTTCTAGCTTGCGCGCTAGTTTGCTCATGGCAAAATCCGATCCAGCGAACTGACTGATTTTTCGCAGAACTTAGTAGAATGATGCAGATGACCCGTTATGTTGCGGCCAGCCCAGTGTGAAAAAGCGGTGACTAATTCGGAAGCAATGGGGCGTCCTCGGGACTGCCTGCGAGTTCCATCGGGGTCAAAAACTCCCCTTAAATTGCTGAACTTTGTTCTGGTAGTCCTTTTTCCGGAGAAACACGGATCATCCTCCTTTTGCGAAGCGGGCGCCTTCCATAGTGTTTTCAATGGTTTGCAGACTGAGATAGCGGGTCGAGAGAAGCGTTTGAGGGGCACCGGTCACCATCTTCTGGATGGGCACGTCGTTTCCACTCGGAGGGAGCGGTTTGGCCCTAATTTTGTTACCATCCAGCCGACAGGGGTGTGCGTGTGCAGTATTTAGGCAAGTACGAAATCATCTCGGAGATCGGGCGCGGAGCCATGGGCGCGGTGTACAAAGCCCGTGACCCGCTGATTGACCGGTTGGTTGCCCTGAAGACCATTACCGGCGGACCTAGTGCACAGACGAATCTGCTCGACCGGTTTTATCAGGAAGCGCGCTCTGCCGGGGCGCTCCAGCATCCCAACATCGTCACGATTTACGAACTGGGGCACGAGAAAAATACTCCGTTTATCGCGATGGAGTATCTCGAAGGGGAAAGCCTCGACCGAATTATCGAGCAGCACCCGGTACTTCCTTTGTCCGTCAAGCTTGGATACATCGTGCGCGTGTGCGACGCGCTGGCGTATGCCCACCAGCACAACGTGGTGCATCGGGATGTGAAGCCGGCGAACATCATGGTCACCAAGGAAGGCGTGGTGAAGGTGGTGGACTTCGGGATCGCGCGGCTGACAGATATGTCGATGACGCAGCCGAACATGATGATTGGTTCGCGCGCGTACATGTCTCCGCAGTTGTATAAGGGCGAGCGGGCGGATGCGCGGTCGGACATTTGGGCTGTGGGCGTGTCGCTGTATGAACTGCTGGCCTATAAGAGGCCGTTCATCGGTGACAGCGAAGCGGAGTTGATGTTCCACATCATCTACGAGAAGCCCGAGGATCTTTTGGCGCTGTCGCCTGAGTGTACGGAAGAGCTCGTGCCGATCGTCTACAAGATGCTGGAGAAGAAGAGCGAGGACCGCTACCAGTCGATGGAGGACTTGCTGCACGCGATCGAGCCGATCTGGAAGGCCGCTCAGCAAGCCACCGTAACGGGACTGCTTGCTGATTGCCAACAGTTGGTGGTGGCGAATGACCTGCAGCGCGCGCAGGCTCTGCTCCGCAAGGCTTTGCACATTGATGTAGGAAACTCCCAGGCAAAGAGCATGTTGGAAAAGGTTTCGGTGGAACTTCGTAGGTCGGAGATCCTGCCGAGGCTGGAAGAGCACGTGAGCCGAGCCGCAGGATTTTTGAAAGCGGGGCAGCTCCGCGAGGCCAAAGCGGAAGCACAGGCGGCGCTGGGACTCGATTCAAAACATGAGCCTGCGCACAAGCTGCTGGCGGAAGTGGAAGCGGCGGCTGCGAAAGTACAACAGTTGGAGCAGAAACTGAAGTTGACGAAGCAACGGTTGGCGGAAGGAGCGCTGACCGAGGCAGCGGCCGCACTCGGGCAAGCGCTTGAACTTGACGATGCCAATCTGCAGGCTCACGAGCTGAAGAAGCAAATCGAAGAAGAGCGGGTCCGCCGCGAGAGGCGCAAGAAGCTGGGGGAAATTCTGCATCGCGCGCGAACGCTGTGGACAGAGCTCAACTACGACGAGTGCGTGACCGTACTTGCTGCGGCTCTGCAGGAATTTCCGAATGACCCGGAACTGAAAAAACTGCAGGATTCGGCGAGGACGGACCAGGCGGAACTGCAGAAACAGCGGCAAATGGCGGAGGTCCGCAGGCTGCTCGGGCAGCAGAATTTTGCCGAGGCGCGAAAAATTTTGGACGTTTTGGTGAAGGACCACCCGCACGACACAGCGGTAAAGAATCTGCAAAACTTAGCGTTGCAAGAAGAACAAGAACAGAATCGGCAAAAGCGGCTGGATGCGGAAGTAACGGCTCTGCGCGGCTTGCTGGGCGCAGGGAAGTACAAGCAAGTCGTGGCGAAAGGCGAGCCGCTCTTGCAGGAGTATCCGCAAGAGTATGAATTAAAGGAATTGGTGAACTATGCGCGGGGGGAAGTAGCGCAGCAGGAGCAAAAACGGAAAGAAGAAGAGCGCGAAAAGCAGATCCAGGGATTCCTGATGTGCGAGCGCTATGGCGAGGCCTTGGATACGGCGCGGAAGTCGATCGAGGAATTTCCAAAACAAGATGCGTTTCGAAAGCTTGCGACGGAAGCGGAGGCGTTGAAGAAAGAGCAGGACGACCGCGAGAGGGCTCGCAACGAGATGCAGCGGCGAGTCCGCGAAATCAACAGCAAGATCAATCAAGACAAGATTACGGATGCGATCGATTTGGCCCAGCAGACGATGGAGACGATGGGCGCCGATCCCAATGTGACGCAGTTGCTGCAGGGCGCGGAAGAAAAGCGGAAAAAGAAGGAAGATGCAGAGCGAAAAGTTACGGCGGCGCAAACGCTGGTGAATAAGGGCGACCACGCGGGCGCAACGCAGTTGTTGAACGAAGTGATGGCCACGCAGATACTTCAGCCATCCGATCCGCGGATGCAGGAGCTTCGTGGAAAAATTTCGAATCTTGCCAGCGGGCAGCAGCCGGCGGCCACGCAACTATTTTCCGGTGCAAAGACAACGGTGCAGAAACCAGCTGCGCCCACGAAAAAGGACAAGGCAGCAACTGGCAAGCCGACGCTTGCGTCCGCTGACCTGACCCAGGTTAGCGATTCCGCGCAAAACATTCCCGCGGCGGGATTTTCGGCTACGCGCGTCATCGGTGTGGGGGAGAAGGCTAGCTCGCGGAAAGACACAGTGGTTCCAAAGCGCTCGGATTCGAGCGGTAAAGATGCGGGCGCGCGAAAAATGGAGGCTCCCGGAGCGACGATGATTGCTGGCCCGGCTGAACGGCAGGCCATCGCAGCGGCAGGTGCTGGAGCGGAGCCGCGTCAGAGCGGGGCGGTGGCCGCCGCTGCTTCGCCTGCGATTTCACCGGCCAAGTCGCCAAGGCCGGCAAGCGATCTTATGGCGCAAGTTCTGCCCATTCTGCGCCGCCCGCCGGTCTTGGCAGCTATCGGCGTAGTCGTGGTGGCGCTTCTCGCTGTTGTCCTTTGGCCGCACAAGACAAACGGGGGGACTCCGTCGGGCAATGACGCAAAGCTGAAGCAGCAAGCCGAAGAGCTTTGGCAGAACCGGCAATTCGATCAGTCCGAACAGGTTTGGCAGGGGCTTGCAAAGGTGAAGGGTCCGATGCAAACCGAGGCCGCTCAGCAGGTCGGTCAGATCGAACAGAAGCGCACCGACGAACAGAAGCGATTTGACGATGGCGAGGCTTTGCTCAGGGACAAAAAGGACTACGCGGGCGCGCAGGTAGCATTTCAAGATGTGATACAAATGAATTTGTGGCACTTCGATGACGCTACGCGGGAATTGGACGCGGCAAAAGCGGGATTAAGCACAACCGACGTTCACAAACAGGAGCAAGATCACTTCGATCAGGGCGTAACGCTGTATCAGGCGAAAGATTATGAGAAGGCCAAGAAGGAGTTTCGCGCGATTGTGGATCTGAACGTCGCGGGATCCACGCTGAAACCGCAAGCGGAGAGTTACCTCAGCAAGATTCGGCAGACCGGGAACGATCAGAGGACTTACGATGCCGCCGTGCAGGCTATGAAGGATGAAAGCTGGACGGAAGCGCAAGCTCAGTTCCTAGAAGTGATCAACCGCAAGGCCGCACAGAGCGGTGATGCGAAGAAACAGTTGCCCACGGTCGAAAAGGCGCTGCAGATCGTGAGTGCAATCGAAGAGTCCATTCGGACAAACTCATTCCGCGCGGCCAAGAGTCAGCTGGATGCTGTCCAGCAATGGAGCAAGACTCACGAAAAGCTGCAGAAGCAGATGCACGCGGCGGAGCAGCAGCAGTTCGACGCGATTAAGAGCAGTGCTCAAGCGGCCGAAACCAAGAACGATGCCGCTGCGATCCAGCGCGTGCAAGACGATCTCCATAGCTTTGAGGGGCGCGCTGAGGAGCCTTCGCTGCTCGCGGCGAGCAAGGATCTTGAGAAGCGCATGAATGCGGCATATTCGACAGCAATGGAAAAGACCGGGGACAAGGCGGCTTTCGATGCCGCCGTGCAACATTTTGAGCAGGCGAAACAGAAGAAGGACATCGAGTTGTTGAGCCACGGGGTGAGTCAAGAATTTCAAAAAATAGCCGGCGGCACGGGGATTTATCGTGAGAACGCGGCGATGTACGTTAAGACAACGATTCCCAATACCATTCAATCGCTGACGCAAACCGGCGGCGGGAAACTTGTGTTGCCGGCGCTGTCTTGCGGTCCTGGCAGAGGTGCAGCGGAGGCCCCATCAGTTGCAGGCTCTGTTTCCTGCGCGCAATTGGATGCGAGCGCGCCATTGCAATGGGTGGGCATTCCCATGGTGGACTTCCCGGATGTGGCAAATAAACCGGGCAAGCTGCCCTACTCGTTGACCGTCATGGTTACCGTGGAGCCGAACGGGAACGTGAAGATCGACAAAGAAGGCGATGCTGACAAGGATTTCCTCAAGAAAGTAAAAGATGCTTCGAAGCACTGGAAGACGACCGCACCTAGAGCGGCCGGAAAACCAGTGACCGTCCGCTTCCCGCTTATGATTACCTTTCAGCGTTAGTATCCTGCGCCGCGGCAAAAGTTTGCTACGAGGAGCGGCATAGGTTTCTTCATTGGAGAAACTGTTAGCTGCACAGGACTGCGCTAAGGAGGCCGGTTACTTGGTCATGGCTGGACAACTGTAGCCCGACAGGAAGCCCGCTTGGAACAAAGGAACACCCTTAAAGTCCACGTCGAAGCGCACTTCGACGGTTTTGCCGTTGCTGGTCATCGGCTGCCCTGTTGGCCCGATGAGCGGTCCTTGAATGATGAAGCCATTCCCAGATGGTTGCCATTTGTATCCGGAAAGGAAATGAGCCACAGCCCAAAGACCTTGCGACCGTGCCACTTCTAGATCGCCGCCGCCACTATTCAGACTAAGAGTGGCGCCTTGTAGTGTGACGCCGGGCCAAACAAACTTCCTCGTCCCGTTAGAGCCGCTTATCGTCCATTCTTGCCCGTCGAACGCCAGCTTTTCACTCTTGAAGCCGCCGGCCTCAGGGAGGCGCGCACTGACCGAATATTCGAAGTGCGGATCCTTTGCATTGTTCGGATAGACAGCCAGCTGAATCGCATACAGCTCGTTCAAAGTGCGGAGGAAGACGCTTCCAACGGGAGTTGTGGCGCCAAGCGCGCGAACATACGTTGTACCTTGCAAGCTCAGATTGCTCTTCTGTGAACCCAGGAATTGAGAAAGCTTCCCAGTGCCCGGCTGGAAATATTCATTGAATTCTGTCAGCGTAATCTCCCGTGAACTATGCGCGTTGAAGGGATAGGCCGTCTGAAGATCCTTTAGCGGCTTGCACAGCCCGTCACCGGAGACGGTGGTTGTGGCCCAGAGTTTCTGCAAGGATTTTATTGGCGCATCGAGGAGCGTTGCGACGATCTGGTCGACATGGCCTTCCGTGTCGTTGGGAAGTCCTTGTTCGATCTGGCCGGCGTTGCGCAAAGCCTGTGTGGCCGTTTGCAAACAGGGTGTTTTCTTGGCCTCCTTTTGATCGGGGGGAGCATCCGCGACGTCCTGGACGCACGCTTGCAGGTCAAACAAGCCCTTCATATAAGGATCATTGGAAGTCTGATCGTACTTCCTTAGTGCGCCGCAGCCGGGCGAAACTACTTGTTGAGGCGCCAGAAACGCTTGTTTGATGCCGCTGGAGGTCACATTCGTATTGTCCGAAGTGTCGCAGAAGAGGGCCAGGAGCGGCGAGGAATTTGCGGAAAGCTTCCTCAGTTTGTTCGCGGCGTCAGCGTCGCTGTTGTAGGTCGACACCGAGGCTCCAGTTAAAAACGTGCGCCACTGCGCGATAAAATCTTTCTCGTACATGGCTCGCAGCTGCTGGCTTATGTCTCCCGCGGCCGGATTCGCGTTTGTCGCGGATCCGAGAACCCAAGTTTCGCCTTGGACCCGTCTGGGGTTCTGGATGGATTGATCCATTATTTTCCAGCCATCCGACGTGAAGGCCGGATCGACGTCGTTCCTGGCGCGCATTACCTCCAAGCTTTCAGGATGCGCCGCGGCGAAGCGATAAGCTTTGGATTTTTGCCGGGCATCCGTGAGCATGCTGTTGTAGAGACGCTGCAGCCCGGAGAACCTGTTCAAGTACGCACGGACCTGGTCCACAAGGGCGCTCTCATTTAAATTCGAGTACGGATTGCCGAGGCTAAGTTCCGCGCTATAGAACGCGAATTGTTGAGCGGCGAGATCAGTGTGATTCTGATCCAAATCGCCCAAGTCTCTCTTCCATACGGTCATCAGGAAGTCCTGCAGAAACGGGCCTTGGTCTCGGTTTCGCTGGAATTCGGAAGTTGTCAAAAGATAGGCTTTCAGCGCAGCGTACGGCGGCCCCGGGTCGGCATTGGGCTGTGGATCTCCGCGGTAGTTTCGCAAATCGGTCATGAGATTCAGCTTGGCGTGCTGAAATAAAACCTTATCTAAGGCACGAAAATAGATGTCGCGCGCATCCTCAGAGACGGAATCGCCAGCATATAAACCCCAACGAAGGTGTAAAGGCGTGCCGTTTTGCTCGTAGCCGCGCAGCTGGAGAAGGGCCTGCCGGAGAGCATCGAGTCGCTGCAAAGAATCGACCGTGGGCGGCTGCGAGCCGAGATTTTGCACTGCGGAAAGATCCTGGCCGGCGCTACGAATGCCCGAGACAAGACGTGCATTCCCAACGAAAGAAACTGTCGTGACAATGATCCAGACCAGCGCCAGGCATGCGAGGGAGGCGAAAAGAATGCGGCGTCCCAAGTCACCGCGAGTGCTTGAGCCGCTCGCTCCGAGGGCGGCGCGATCCTGCAGAAGGACGTGGCTGAAAACGTGGCTCAAGAAAACGCGTTGGACCGACCTGCGGGACTCGCTCACTCCTTCCAGCGATGTGCCAGTGGCCCAAGACGTTTTGGCGGAGGTATCCTGAGCGCTGATTAAACTAGTCGCATCCGGGTTGAAGCCGCCCGGGGCGCGCTGGATCGCTGACTTTGCGCCGATCATTGTTTGGGCGCTTGTGGATACGGTTATGATTCGCTGTCCTACGAGGTAAAAGCCGCGAAGGAAGGGTCCCGTGCGGAGATGGCCGGGACGGCAGAGGTCTACTAGAAATTGCACGAGAGGTTTGCTGAGCTTGCCAAATTCACGTGGAAATTCATAAACGCCAGCCTGCCGGTCGCTGTTGCGCTCCCTGCTTAGAAGGCCGGGGCGGCACTCCGCTAGCGTGAAAAAGATGGCTTGGAAAGCGGCAGTGAGACGCTTAGTTTCCTGCTCGGCGTAAACGCCAGAGTTTGAGGAACCCACGAGCGGCAGAGTAGACCCGAGAACCTGCGAAGTTTCTTCGTTGTTGAAAGTGCCGACAAACTCTTCAAAGTACGGGATGCGGTCCGAGCGATTGAAAAGCACGTAAACGGGAAGGCTGACGCCCATGTGATAAGAGAGCTCTTCGAGGCGTGCGCGAAGCTTGCGTGCCTGCGCCACAATTTTGTCAAGGGCGGCCTCGCGCACCAACTTCTCACAATCCACGCAGACCATAGCGGCGCGGGGAGCAAGTTTCCCGCCGCCGAAAATGGAGCGGAACTGGCCGGGGAGGAAATGTTTTACCAGACGCACCCAGGAACCCGGGTCGTCGAGGAGCGGACCGCCCGCTTCTACAAAAACCGTTTTGCGGGCGAACCAAAGATTCGCCACTCGCGTCGGCACGATGCTGCTTTCCTGATAGACCTGGCCCGCCAAGAGCTCCGCATCCAAGCCGCTTTGGTCCATCGCGCTCGTTTTGCCACCGCCACTCTCTCCAAGGAAAAAAACCGCCGGAAGCGAGGACAACTTGGCTCCTGCCGCCAGACGGGCTGCGGCGACTTTGCCGGCTGCCTCCCGAATCAGGATGTCCACATCTTGAGACGCCGCGCCGCCAGACGCTCCGGCTTGCGGGGCGGGACTGTCTTCAGACGCAGGTAGCGGGGGCATCGACGAGCGGGCCCACAGCAGTAACCCGATGACTGCAATGACACCCAGCAACAGGATGCCGCCGCGCAATACGATAGCGTTCGTGCCCACAGCATGGAAAATTTGCGGGCCGAACCACGTCAGCATCAACACGACGATGGCAGCCGCTCCGGCTGCGAGATGTTGCCATTGAAATCGCATCTCCACTCCCTGCGGGTGGTCTAGGGTGCTAATGAATGAATATCCGAAACCCCTGAAAGCAATCGCATCTTAAAAATCACAAGAAATAAGATTCCCAGCATCACGCAACCAAGTGCTCCAAATGCCAGCCGGCTAACCCAGGGATCGCGCTTCGCGGCTACGGCCCCGCCCTCTGGAACGGCCCAGGCGGGCGAGAGTCCCACGAGAGGTCCGCGAATGCGGCGGATTTTTTCGAGCGTGGAATCGATGATTGGCCGGGTCGCCTCTGGGCCAGACATGCCGTAGCGGCCTTTGTAGCCCATCAAAAGACACAGCGCGTACACTTCGAGTACATCCGCTGCGTCGTGCGAGTCCTGGCGCGACAGCAGCTTTTCGAGATTTTCGAAAAATGTTTCTCCGGCAACGTGATGGCCGAACATCTCCTCTTGCAACGGCATGCTGTGCCATGAGCTGAAAACCGGATTGCTCGAATTAAGGATGGACTCGTCTAGAAAGGCGACTGCAGCAAGCGTGGCGTTACGAATGTCATCAGGAGGGTAGGCCTTCTTCACCGCATCCTTTTCCGCCGCGCGCAGTCCGGCTTGGATGTTTGCGCGGAAGGCGTTCGCGTCGGAGACGGCTTGGCGGTTTTGCCGCACGCGGACGATCACCGTCAAAATTTGCTGGTAGATATAGGCGAGATTTTCCGCCCGCCGTTTGGTGGACACTTCGCGGGGCTGCAGGCTCGTGGCCCCAAACATCGTCGCTCCCACCGTTCCCTCCTAGGACTCCAAAACCACAAGAAGCTCGATTTCCGCGCCGGGCAAGTCGTCTGGAACATAGACGCCGACTTTTCGGGTCTGCACGATGTGTTCCCAGCAACTGCCGGTACGGCTCAAGCCGAAATATTGAAACTCCACTTTAGGTGCGATCGCCGAGGGCGGAATCGGCAAGTGTACAAGTGCCAAAACCAGAGGGATCTGGACGCAATTCGATGGCACGACAAGCTCGAGATGCGCGCGAATATGCTGGTTCAGGGGACCGAAACACTTCTCCAAATCATCGTGATTGTAGGGGGGCAACGTCTCTGGATGCGAATCCAGACCGAACGTGCACAATGCGCCGGCGAGACGTGACATTTCGAGATAGAGCTGCTCCGGATGGCCGCGCTCGGACACGCTGAGGTGCCGCAGAACGGAGAGACTCTCGTTAACAGTGTGTACGAACCAGAAACTTGCGATTTCCTCGGAAGAGTATCCGGCACGGCCCTGCGCGGTAGCTCGCCGGGCGCGCGAAAGCGAAGCGCTTTTGACGTCGAGGATATCCACCAAAGTACGCGCGATGACCAGCAGCCGCTCACTCGCGCTTATTTGCAGACAAGGGGGGATAAAACTTGGATCGAAAATGAAGCGGCCCGAACCATCGCGGAGAACTCGGGCGACAGGCAGCGTGACGAGCCCTTGGTTATCCTGGCTCTCCACCATAAATCGAATGTTTTTGCGGCCAATCTGAATCTGCTTCTCGTCTCGGCCGGTATTGTCATCGGGCAAAGTCAGCATTTCTGCCTGGTAGCGTAAATCCATCTGCGAGGGCTCGGAATCTAGCGCGCAGTTCGGTCCCTCAGGCCGCCGCGCCGGCACAGCCAGCAGCACGATAAGAGATTCGCGCGTGGAAGAGAAAAGATCATTGATGTTCAAAATGGGAGGCAGTGCATCAGCGTCAGGCATTTGAAACGCAAGGCCGTCAGGGAACAGCCCTCGCGCATGCACCAGCGAAAGCATTCCATTTTGCAGCGCGTCAGGATCGAGTTTGCAGCTGATCACACCGTACGGGGCAAACCAAAGGCTTGACGTCGAGAAATGAACGAGGTCTTCGAAGGATTGGGATTGCACCTGGAAGTGATGGGGGCCCAGGTACATCCCCTCGTGCCACACCACCTTGGAAAGATGCTTCATTGTTCAGTTGATCATGCCAGACTCGGCGCCGGCATGCTGCGTCTCACCCAGCGCGAACCAGCTCTCCTGTGACGCAGTGCAACAATCGCCGAATCGCCGGTCGGCCAGCCAAGTTTTCCTGGCGAGATGGGAGCGCCGGATGCAACTCGTAATCGATCTCTGGCCGTAAGAAAGACCCGGGAAAGCCAGTAAAGGCTTAAATCGTGCCTAACTATGGCTTTTGCGTTGATGGATGTCAAGACATTCACCCCACTTATGTTGGTATTTGGTATTATGCCCGCGCTGTCCGTGAGAATTGCGTATGCCTCCTCTTCAGATGGTCACCTCGGAGCAGTTTGCTGCTCTCCGCGAGCATTTTTTGCGCTCCGGCTTTAATGAAGCGGCTCTCCGCCAAAGGCTCGATGTCCCCGGCGGAAAAGAGTTGGACCTTGCCGCACTCTCCGCCCGGCCCCCTCAGAAACCAAAAGCGGGCGATGGTCTTGATGCGCTCATCTACCTTTTCGTACTGGGTGAATCTCTCCCGGCTGCGGAGGCCCAGTCTTTTTTTTCGCCTACCGTTTGGGAAGCCCTCGGCAGGACGTGCCTGATAGAGCCCGACCCCACCGATGCGAATCGCTGTCTCGCCCCTGCTGCGCTTTATCCGATTCGGGACTTGTTCATTGCCTCGGATCGCTGGAACAATCCCGATCACTTTCCCCGCCAAATGTTTCCTGACATCGTTTATCCGGCACTGACTAAGTCCGCTAAGCAGTTCGTCGACTTTACCTCCTACGCAGCCTGTGACGACTTCCTCGA
>WNFS01001126.1_pt1 | contig 19778 bp, 13 predicted proteins | sample 5400141 | NCBI WGS metagenome assembly WNFS01 (sample SAMN13153358, study PRJNA577476) | soil metagenome | isolation source: 60 cm saprolite under Madrone tree | place: USA:California | collected 2016-06-14
AATCCACACCATGGCACCCCGCCCGACCGTAATCGGGACACAGGGTTATCGGCGTGGACTTGCCAGCCTTTCTGTTGTCAAAGAACCTTTATTCCGAGTCCATCGGAATGTCCCGGTCGGCCGTCTTACGGCCGCGCTTCAAAACTTGACCGCCTTGCGGTCACGCCAAATAAATTGGCTCGGGGCTTGTCTGGTGGGACTTATCCGGCCGCGTTGCGCGACCTCGCCTTCCAGCTCTGCTTACCTCAGCTTCCGCTGAGTTCTTGCTTCGTGTTTAAGAGCTATGCGACTTGCTGCGGAAATCCCTCACGGAACTTCTCGCAACCAGCCACTCGCTACTAATCACTGCCGCAAAATAAAAAACCCGGCGTCGAGCGCCGGGTACAGCCACCCACACTTGGGTGGCTCCACGCGATGCTCGACTTCTTTCTAACCTGTGCTCGTAAAGAACCTCACTATAGGATCTACTTCTTGCCTTCGCTTGATCTTACGTTGGGAAGACTTCCTTCGACCCGACTGTGATGCCCCTGCCCACTCCCGGCGATTCGTAGAACCCCGGGCCATTTGTAACTATACCAGCTTTCCTTTTTTCGTCAAGCCCCGCAATAATTATTTTGTGCCTTTTTCCTCAGCCCTGTGGATGCTGTGCAAAACCGCGTTTAGCCTGGGGTTTCTTCTGTTTTCTGTTCCTCGCCTCTTCTTGCAGCTGACTCTTCGCGGCCATTCAACTCACTTCAAAAGCGCCACCCCGGCCTTCACCGCTGCCGCGCGCAACCCCTTGTCCAGCGTCGCCATTGGCAACCCCTCCCGCTGTGCCAGGTCAACATACAAGGCATCGTAGCTTGTGAGGCGCAATTCGCGGGCCAGGCGAAGAATTTCACGCATGCCGGGAAATGCGCTGATGATTTCCGCTTGGGCCACGAGGAAACCCTCAAAATGCCTGAGACCTTCCTCAATTTCAGCTGGGCTCAGAACCCCTCGCCGCTGCACTGCGGCCAGCACATTCGTGACCTCCAATTGCCAAAAGGCTGGCACAACGGCACGTTCCCCAGCGCGAACTCTCTGTTGTACGAGAGCAGCGTAAGGATCGGGGTTCTGGTCTACGACCCATGCAAGGGCAACGGAAGCATCCAGTACGAATCGCGTCACCTGCGTCCTTCTTCGATCAAATCCTTGACTGTCACACCCCGCAGGGATTTCGCGCGTTTGCGAATTCGCTCCATCCCCTCGAAGATTTCATTGATGTCCACTTCTTCTCGCGCGGGAACGATTTCCGCCGCAAGCTTGCCTCTCCTGGTGATCCCGATCCGCTCGCCACGCGACGCCCGCTCCACCAGCTCGGAAAGCTTTTGTTTCGCTTCGAATAGTCCGACTTTGCGCATCACCGTGGCTCATCCTCTCGCTGCAATCAACCTAGATGATTAGTCTAGATGATTGAATGCCAGGGAGCAAGCCCCGCAACGAGCTCGTCTCCTCGAAGATCATTTCGGCGACGACTATCGCTGCTGCTATAAGGCCTCCACCTGGTTCTAGTCTCGCGGCCGCTGGCGAGCCCTTCCGCGTCTCAGCACCGAAGGCATGCCAATTCCTGTTTATCCTGTGTTTAGGCAGAAACCCGTAGATTTGTGTTGATGCGGGACTTATCTCCCACGTCGAGGAGAAATCATGAAGACAAATTACTTTGTAGCGCTTCTGGCCGGCGGCTTGCTGCTTGCGGGTGCCGCCTTCGCCCAGGAAAAGAAAATCAAGCGGTCGGACCTTCCGCCTGCTGTCGAAAAGGCGGTAGCGGCGCAGAGTGTGGGGGCCACCATTCGCGGCTTCTCGACAGAAAAAGAAAAGGGCCAAACCCTCTACGAAGTGGAAATGACCGTCAACGGCCATAGCAAGGACGTTTCGATGGCCGCCGATGGTTCCATCGTAGAAGTCGAGGAGCAGGTTGCGCTGGATTCACTCTCACCGGAAGTCAAAGCGGGATTGCAGGCCAAGGCCGGAAAAGGAAAAATTCTGAAGGTTGAATCCCTCACCAAAAAGGACAAGCTCGTGGCCTACGAAGCTCAGGTCGATACGAACGGGAAGAAATCCGAAGTTCAGGTAGGACCCGACGGCAAATCGCTCGATCACGAAGAGTAGAGCGCTGAGGCTTCACTTCATTCTTGGCAGGGGGCGGGGCGCAGCCTTTATGTTGCGAACCGCTCTCGCGGAAACCTGACCCTGACTATCGCTTCCCGCTCGGCTGGCAAGACCCAGGAGACGCCACTCGGGATTCTTTGGCTCTCAGTAGCTTGATTTGTCACCGCGTGGAGCGTGGAAACGACCCTGTTCCGGGATTCAAGAACAAGCCTTTGTGTCTCCCGGCTGCTTCCACTTCCGCGCGACAATGGCGCAACACGACCTGCGTATTTTGTGTGGAGAGTTCCGCGCCGAAGCCACTTCCGCCGTCTGCGGGAAGCAAGCCGACGACGTGCGAAAACTCGTGCAGGAGCGCAGTGACCTGGGCGTCAAGGGTGCCCCCTAAATAGAGATCAAGGCGCAGCAACTGGGAAGCGCTAAGCCCTCCCGGTCCTCCATCTTTCGGGACAATGCGCACACCCGAGCGGAGTTGAAAGAAGGCCCCTTTTCCGTTGATGGTGATCGTAGAGCCGGTGCTGGCATCCTCGATGGAGCTGGCCACATAGGGCTGCTGATAGAGCCATCCTCCGGCACCGTTCTGTAATTTCAGAGTGTATTGGGGACCGCTTTCGTCGATCGTGTAGCGCAGCGATCGGAACTTCCTCGCAGCGTCTGGTTCGGCTTGCTGGAACCATGCCGCGCATCGGTTGTAGCCCTCCAGAATTTCGAGCGCCTCCTCGCGTGCCCTCGCAATGACCAGCCCCTGTTCGCCCATCGCTTTCAATTCCTCCAGAACAGGGTCCTCGTTTGCCTTTTCCCGGACGTCTCCATGCCCCAATGAGGCGGTCGCGCTGCTATCGAAGGCCACCTCGGCGCACGCTCTGTCCGAACGGTCCGCCTCGCGCACCGACCCGCCCCTTCGTTGCAAGCCAGGAACCGGTTGGCGATCTCCGCACGGCCGTGGAACGACCGTTGGGCGAGCCATTGATGTAGTGGAAATGATTGATTGGTCTTGCGAATGCACAACATCGCTGGAAATAAGCGAAAACCCGAAAGCAAGAAACACTACGGCAAATCTCCTGCCTGCCCACAGCATCGGAGCCTCCCCAGACGGACTTGTTTTTCACCACAGTCCGTCCACTGGGGGAGCGCTTCACCCAGGCCGCCCGCTCACCGCGGCCTTGCAAACGGTCGATTTGCTTTCTATATAGACGAAGGAATGCTGTCAAAAGTTTGATGCAATCAAGTGGGCGGGCGCAGAAACCGCGCTATTTTTTCAATTCGAAGAAGAAATCAAATTGTACGTTGCTGCCGCTCTCCTTATTCCGGAAACGCTTTCGCGTCGATTCCCGGCAGGAGCTTCAAGGCATTCTTGTAGTATACCTTTTGCAAAACTTCATCCGGCACCTGAAAGCCGTAAATCCGCCAGAACGCGTGGCGCTTGCGGTAATACTCAAAATATTCGTCGCGCGTTTCGAGCGCCCTGAAATACCACTTGTATTCGTTCACTTCGTAAATGTCTTTCCCCATCAGCACGCGGTCCTGGTACTTGACCAGAAAATCGTGCGCCGAATACGGCTGCCGCCCCAGTTCCGCCAGCACCGCAGCGATGTCCACATACACATTCGGATTTGCATCAAAAAGCTCTCCGAGCCGCTCCAGGTCGTTCCCGTGAAATCCCAGATGCGCCGCGATGAAATTCGTCTTGGGGTGCTTCGCAAACAGGTGATCGCGCTCCGTCATTAGAGTTTCGAACGGCGGATATTTCGCGGGCGGCCGCGCGCGCCCCGGAAATTCCTTCAACTCCTCCCAGCGTTCGTTGTGGTAGTCCCAGGGATCGAAAAACGCCGAAGGCTCCGCCACATGAATCAGCACGGGAATCTTAAGCTCGGCGCACTTCTCAAACACGGCATCAAACTCCGGATCTTCCACGTGCACGCGCTCTCCGCCGGCATATTTCAGGTCCATCCCGAAATTTTTGAAAATTTTCAGCCCTTGCGCGCCGTTCCGAACGTCCTGCTCCAGCCGCGCCGCCACGCGCTTCCCGAATCCCGGGGTGTTCAGGTCGTCGTAACTCATGTTCGCGAACACCACAAACCGGTCCGGATAGCGCCCCTTCATCACTTCCACTGTCTTCTTCAGCGCTTCTCCCGTTCCGCCGCTCAGGTTCACCATGACGCGCAGATTGATGGTGTCCATTTCTTTGACCAGCCGGTCGACTTCTTCTGGCGTGGGATTCCAATGATGGCTGTGAATATCGATGAACGGAAATTTCGCCCGCTCGATCTTGTGTTCCTTAGTAACCAGCGTCGATTTCGGCTGGTATTCGTCGATCGTCGGCGTCTGCTGACTCCTCTGCGAAGTTTGCTGTTGCTGCGTCATACCGGCGCGTGGCCAAACGATGAACACTGCAAACATGCCTCCGAGGAGGATCGAAAAAAACGTGATGGTTCGCCGGGGATTCATAATGTCCCTTGGGTCCTTGAACGTCCCCCATATTTTCCCACAGGAAGGTAGACCAGCGCCGTGGAATCCTCTGCTAGTATCAGTGGCAATGCCTCAGCCCGCGTTGTTCCGTTTCCTTTTGCTCGCCGCGCTGGCCGTGATCGCGGGGTTTCTTGCGCTGGCCATCGCCGTGCCCATCGAGCCGCAAGTCCCATCGCCGCTGATTGCTCTTTTTTCACCAGGCCTGAAGCTAGCCGAGCTCATCATGCCGGAAACCCACAAATCAATGGCCTGGACCTTCGGTTGGTTCTTGCGCATAGCCATCGCCGCCAACGCCGCTTTCTACTTCGGGATCTTCGCCCTGATTTCGTACCTTGCGGATCGCCGTCGGTCGAAATAGCTCGCGCTCTCGGCGATTACTGGGGCGCCGCCGTCGCCCTGCCCATTTTAAAATTTGCAGAATCTCTTCTCTGGCAGCCCCCTCAGCATCTCCTAATTCGCTTGGCACGGCCCGCAGCCACCCATCAACAACCAGCCAATGGGAACAAACAACCGCACGGCACAAGATCACCTGGATTCGACCGCTTGTTCCGATTGAGCCTGGTCTGCGCTACCAGTCTGGGCGCCGGTCAAATCGTTTCATGGCCGGGCCCGGGTTGTAGTCTAGTTCTTGGTCGCTTCGCATCAGCGCGGCTGAGAGAGCTCCGCGCCTGGATTTGGATTCCACTTCCGCGCGACAGAAACGGAGGACTTCGCTCGTATTCCGCACTGATTTTCCATCCTGGTCTCCTTCATCCGTAGGCAGGAGATCGACCAGGTGGCCAAATTCATGTAATAGGGCGAGGATCTGCGCGCGCATCGAGTCTCCCGCATAAGGCCCGACGCCCAACACGCGTGTGCCGCGAAGACTCCAGGGCCCGCCTTCCTTTTGAACTTCGACTGCCCTGGCCATTGGAGAGAAAAACGCCCCTCTTAGGTTGATCGTGATCGTCGCGTAGCTTCCGTCGCCCTGGAAAACCCTCGCGACATACGGATTCCGGAAAATGGTCATGTCACCAGGATTTCTGGATTCCAGGACGAAGTCTTCTCCCTTACGGTCTACCGTAAAGCTGAGAGTTCGAAAAGTGGCATCTGGATTCGGATCCTTTCCCCGGAACCACGCCGAACAGGCATTTTCGGTTTGCAGGATCTCCAAGACTCTTTCGCGCGCCCGCAGAATTTTTTGACCTGGCTTCCCCTTGGTCTCCAGGTCCTCTTGCACCAGATCTCTGGGCGCATGGCACCCGACTTGCCCCAGGCTTGGGGCATTGCACGGATTCAGCGATGGCGCTCTCACCGACGGCGTATCGCAGCGTGAGTTCACATCCCCGGTTTCCGGAGTTGCTGCGTTCGGAACAGCGGCTGTGCTCCCCGGCTCCTTTGTGCATGGCGCCCGCCCAAGTGACGTGTAGGCGAGAGGCAGAGGATCAGCGGCGCGACGGATGAATTTGACGGCCTGCGGGAACGCAACCGTGCCGGAAAGACTTGGCATAAAAAAAACAACGACGGCCAGAATGCTCCGACGGGCGGAATACATCTTCTTCTCCCGCCCGGACCTGCAACTCACCACAGACCGTCCTCGGAGGCTCGCTTCCAGATGGCCGTCAACCGGAAGCTGCCCACGGAGCGGTTGAACCTCGATCCGGGACTAAAGGGAAAGACGAAGTTCGAAGAGCAAAGCCACCTAAAACGATTCTGGAATGATTCTCAATGGGACTGGAGTTCTGGATTCTGCACTCTGTCGGGTTCTCACCTGCGTGAACCTCATGAAGTAACATAGCTAAATTTAGAAGATTTACTTCCCGGAAAGTCCCGTTCGAACGTGGATAGGATTTTTCATAGCCCGCGCGGAGGGGAGCAAGGCGATCTCGACGGCCTGCGACTGCAAACTCTTAACATCATTTCGCGGCCGGCTCCGAGACGTAGTAGGGCGCGCTGGCGGTATAAATGCGCTGGTTGCCACGGACCAGGAGGGTCCATTCGAGGAGCCTGGCGCGCTGGTTGTGCAGGAAGTATTCGTACCAGCGGCTTTCCACCAGTTCGGGAATGACCACGACAATCTTCCGGTCGGGGTGTTTCTCTGCGAGTTCGAGAATGTATTGAACGATAGGAACAATAATGAAGCGATAAGGCGATGGAAGAAGAATTAACTTGGGTGTCTCGACGCCCGCGGCACGGAAGGGCTGCTCCACGTAGCGCCCCCATTCCGTACGCAAGAGTTCGGAATGTTCGCCAGGCTCAACATGAATGGCGATGATTTCCGGGGAAAGACGTGAGGCAAATTCGAGCGCTTGCCTGGAAATTTGGCTCCAGCGCTCGATAGGCACCACGGCAATGGGCCGCGCGGATTCGTTCGCAGGGACCACGGGCGCGGCGCAGCTCGTAGCCAATCTGACCATGTGATAGTGACGCCGTACGACGCGAAACAAATAAATGAGTAGAGGAATAAAAATCACGGTGATCCAGGCGCCCTCGGCAAATTTCGCAACAAGCACGACGATGACGGTGATGCCGGTAACGAATCCTCCGAGGCCATTGACCAGGGCGCTCTTTAGCCAATGCGGGCCGCGTTTTTTCCGCCAGTGCACCACCATGCCGAATTGCGAGAGCGTGAAGGCCAGGAAAGCTCCTACCGCGTAAAGCGGGATCAGCCTATCCGTGACGCCGCCGAATATGACCAGCAAGAAACAGCTCAGCAGTGCAAGAACCACGATGCCGTACGTGTAGACCAGCCGGCGGCCGCGGTATCCGAAGGCGTGCGGCAGGTAATTGTTTTGCGCGATGGCGCGGCAAAGGCGCGGGAAATCGGCGAAGGCGGTGTTCGCGGAAAGTGATAGCACGAAGAGAATCGACGCGATGGTGAGGTAATAAAAAACGCCTTTGCCGAAGACCGCGGCGATCAGCATAGAGAGAAGGCTCTGGTAGCCGGGCTGGCCCGGGTCGGTCGCCGCGATGCCGTAGACTTTCACGAGATAGGAAATTCCCGCCAGCAGCACAGCCAATAGAAAAATAATGACCGTTAGCGTGCGCCGCGCGTTTTTCACGCTGGGCTCGCGGAAGGCCTTCACGCCGTTGCTGACGGCCTCGACGCCGGTGATCGCGGTGCAGCCGCTAGCGAAAACTTTCAGCAAGAGCCACAGCGTGACGGCTTCGGTCATGGCCGGCGGAGGCGGCAAGGGCGTGACGGGCAAGGGATGCCCTCCGCTGAGGGCGACGCGCACCAGTCCGCCGACGATGGTGATCAGCAGCGTGCCAACAAAGAGATACGTCGGCACCATGAACACCACGCCCGCTTGGCGGATGCCGCGCAGATTCAGAATGGTGATCACCACCAGAATCCCGACGCAGAGGACCACGGTGTGCGGCTGTAGCGAGGGAACGGCCGAGACCAGCGCCCCGACGCCCGCGGAAATACCCACCGCCGCTGTGAGAATGTAGTCCGTGAGTAAAGCCGCGGCCGCGAGAAGGCTGGGAAAGGTTCCCAGGTTGTAGCGCGCCACGGTGTAGGAGCCGCCGCCGCTTGGATAAGCGGCGATCGTCTGGCGATAGGAAAAGTAGACGATGACCAGCAGCGTAATGATAGCGGCACTGATTGGAATGATGTACTGCACCCCCAGAATGCCGAGAGGAATCAGTAAGCTGAGGGCGGCCTCCGGGCCGTAAGCCGCGGAACTGAGCGCGTCCAGCCCGAAGATCGGAATGCCTTCGCGGACGCCGATCTGCTCGGCGCGCTCGTCGCTGGTCTTGAGGGGCTTGCCGACTATCAGGTCGAGGATGTTCATTCGTAGTTCGGTCGCGAGAGGTACTCTACTTCGGAATAACCATTTGTGACGAGATAGGAAATAAAGTCAATCGCGAGGTTCTGGCCGGCAAGTGAGGGAGATCCCTCGCTCGCGAATGGAAAATGGAAATCTGTGCGAGAGTCAAAAGCTTCAAGGACTTCACGGAGAAGACCGGCGCACGGAAATGAGGGAAAAATCCACAACTATGAGCCCGGCGCCGGCTCTTCTGTCTCGATAAGCAGGCCTTTCATGCTCACATCCAGAACGCACGGAACATCATCGCGTCAATTGCAGCCCTTGTGGACACCAGGTGCCGTACTGTGGCTCGACGCGCGCTGAGCCTTCTGGCAAGCGGTATGTCTTGCAGCTTTTCGAGGCAGCAGCTAAGGCCTTGTGAACAGAACCGGGCATTTCCGACTTCCAAGAACGGATGTGCCCGTCGTGTGCGCATCCTTATTCATAGGCAGGCAGGAAGGATGTCACCTGTCTTACAAGCTGTCGTGGGCTAGGAGTTACCGCGACCGAGGTTGAAAGCGATCCCGCCGCGAATGGCGAGCCGGGAACTGGGGTCAGCTTGCCATTGGATTGGTCGACGGCGTAGGCAGAAACGCTACCAGCCCAGTTGTTGAACGGTGAACCTTGGCTCGCTGCATAGACGAACTGCCCCGTGGGGCTCAACCCCACTGAGACAGAATAAAATCCCGCGGGAAAGGGAGAACCAGGCACTGGGGTCAGCGCCCCTGTGGTCCTCGCTATGGTGAACGCGGAGACAGTGCCCGTATTTGACGAATAGGCAAATTTGCCGCGGGGAATTACCGTGATGGAGAAAGGTCCGTCCTGCGCTGGAAAGGGAGAGCCGGGAAGTAGCGTCAGCGCGCCCGTGGGTTCATCGATGGCGTACGCCCAAATGTCCGATTGCCAGGAATCCGTGACGTACAAGATCCGCCCGGAGGGGTCAACCGTCACCGAGTTAGGCAGGGATTGACCAAAACTCGATTTGGGATCCGTCGGAACCGGGAAAGGCGATCCGGCGACGGGCGTCAATGCGCCGCTGTTGGCATCAATGGTAAAAGCCGAAACGATGCCAGGCGAGCCACGATATCCGCTCGCGACGTAAACAAATCGGCCTGCGGGATCCACCGTCAACCCTCTGGGTATGCCTCCTGCGGGGAAGGGCGAGCCGGGAACCTGCGCTAGGGCGCCGGTATTTTGGTCGACGGCAAAGGCCCTAACATTGGCGGCGTAATAATTCGCCACATAGACGAACTTGCCCGTTGGGTCGACGGCCACCGCCCAGGGGAATTCTCCTTTAATCGTGGGATTCTCCGGAAAAGGCGAGCCAGGTACAGGTGTGAGCGTGCCTGTGACCCCATCGATGACGTAAGCCCCAATCGTGTCGTCACCGCGATTGGCGACGTAAGCGAATCGGCCCATGGGATCCAGCGCTATGGACCATGGAGTTGTCCCCGCCGGGAACGGCGACCCTTGGACTGGTATCAAAATACCGCTCGGGTGATTGATGGAATAAGCGGAGACAGTGCCGGGTCCCGGACCGCCGGCATTTGTGACGTAGACGAACCCCCCGGTCTGAGCGCGCAGAGCGCTCGGAGCCGCGCACAACAGAACCGATGCAGCACAATTAAAGAGCCACGCTTTCCTTGACTTGAACATGAATAAGTTCTACCTCGATCGAGAATTTACGTGCGTGGAACGCTAGGGAGACTCATTGCCTGCCTGGCTGGCAAACGGATGATTCAACCTCTCAAGCTGGCCGGTATTGCTGGGGCCCGGCGCTTGCGTTCGGCGAGGTTCGCAGGATGACTTTTAGCAAGAACGGTACGAGATGAGAATCCGTCGAAGACATGCACTTGAGAGGGGAGAATTCCCCAAGAGTATGCAGGAAAAGACAGCAATGTACGGAAAGGGCGAGGGTACCGGGCGCTTTCGGCTACGCTGGAGACGGCCTTCGCACGGCGTGACAGCTCGGGGCCCAATCCAGGTGGAACTTATCGGCGGGCGGAGCGTATCATCTGGCAGGGGGTGGATCATGTATTGCGATGGTTGTGGCACCCAGCTCACCTCGGGCGGACAATTCTGCACCAAATGCGGCAAGCCGATTGTCCCGAGCGCAGTCGCGTCATCTCCTGGTCTGGGGCACGCTGGCGCGCCAGCCGCGGCAACGACCGTTTCGAATGGGCGCGTGCGGCGCAACATCCACCGTCTTGCGATTCTCTGGATGATCAGCGGGATTCTGCGGCTGATGGGAATCGGCTGGATGATGATTTTCGGCAAGATGTTTTTCCCGTTTATGCGTGGTTGGGGAGGCCCGGTCGTGTGGCCCATTGGGGGAAGATGGGGCTTGGACGTTCCTTTCATGGGCGGCCTCTTTTCCGTGGGCATTTTTCTGGGGCTCTTCGGCGTGCTGCACCTGGTTCTGGCCTGGGGACTCTTCGAGCGCGAGCCGTGGGCGCGGTTCCTCTCGCTAGCCCTGGGATTCCTGGCGCTGCTGCGTTTTCCGTTCGGCACCGCGTTGGGGATCTACACGCTGTGGGTGCTGCTGCCCGAGACTTCCGGCAAGGAGTACGAATGGCTCGCTCAGCCGGGCGGGCAAGTCAACTCTGCGCCGGTTTCTTCCTGAGTCTTTCGGCTGAGTCCGCGCCGCGAGAGCCAGCGCTTTGAATCCTCTTCCCCTCGAAGCTCGGGGCAGCGGGCCAGGCTCCTTCCCGTTGGGGAAGATGCTGCTATCGGCTTGTGGCGCGCAGGAGTTTGCGCCACTCACCAGCCTCGCGCTTGTGTGAACGTTTTTCAGGACCCAAACCGCCGCACCGAACCAATGAAAATCCAGCGTGCGCTTAGAAATATAGGCGCAACGAGAGCTGCAAATTGCGCTCGCCGCCACCAACGCCGCCCCCCTTCGTGGTCACCTTTCCAAAATTCGAGCTAGTCGGGTCGAAGTTCACACCGCCACCGCTGCCTCCGCCCCAATTGGGGTGGTTGATGAAGTTGAACGCCTCGGCGCGGAACTGCAATCCTCTTTGCTCGTCAATGGGGAAAGATTTGAAAAGTCCGAGATTCCAGTTCTGGAATCCGGGCTGATAGATGAGGTCGCGAACGCGAGCGTGATTGAACGTCCCAGCTGCAGGCTGGACAAAGATCGACGAACCATCAGGGTTCTTTGTGGAGAACCACTGGCCGGATGAGCCGAACGTGCCAATGATTTTGGGAACTCCGTTGACGTTCCAATACTGGCCGTTGACGCCGCAGCCAAAATTGGAATCGAGTCCCACGCCGGCATAGTCACTGGCGTGTGCCGCACCGCAGGGCAGGCCTGTCTGAAACTGCGTGACTCCGCTGATTTGCCATCCGCCGAGCAGTTTGCCGCTTAAATTCGAGCGGTTCTTGAAAATGGGCAGGTCATAAAGATAGCTGAATACCATGATATGCCGGGCATCGAATTCAGATGGTCCCCAAAGCATCCTCGGGTCGTAGGTGTTGGGAATGACGTCGCGCTGGTTCGAGCCGTCATCCATGCTCTTAGACAACGTGTAGGAGACGCCGAACTGGAGACCGTCGGCGAAACGGCGGTTCCAAGCAACCTGCAGCGAGTTGTACATGGAATTGGCTACGTTATCTGTTTCGCGAATGGAGCCAAAGCCCTTATAGGGGCGAAGCGCATTGAGGTTTACGCCAGCGTTAGCTGGCGCGGTCACGACAGCGGTGGTCGGTTGGTTGATGTCTGACTCTCGTTGCAAATGCACACCGCGCCGCGCCACGTAGCCAACGCTGAGCAAGGACTTCCAAAACGTCTCGCGCTCAACGGTGAAATTCCAACCCCAGGCTTCCGGATTCTTAAAGCTTTTGCTCTGAGTGGTCACCACCAAAGCAGTGTTACCGCCAATTCCTGGGCCCAGTGCATCAACGATGCCATTGGCCACACTGGCGTTCGGCTGGAACGGCGGATTTCCTCCCAAAAATATCGAGTCACTTACCCCAAGACGTGTAACGAAGCGCCCCGCGCCAGCGCGGATCACCGTCTTGCTGCCCATCTGGTAGGCAATCCCCGCGCGGGGCTGAATATCGCCCCACTGAACGTCTGAATATTGGTTGGGAACGTTGTGGAACAAGCGGCTGAAGTCGAACTGACTCGGGTCGGCTTCCGGAACGCGGCCTTTTGCGGAAGAGGGAAAGCCGCTGCCAGGAATAACCATTCCGTTAAGCGTGTCGGCCCCGGTCCCGGCAACAAGACCGGTCTTGCGATCGATCGTGCCAACGACAAGACCAGTCGTGGGATCAACGGTCACCGCCTTGTTCGAATCGTAAAACCTGGGGTCGAACAAAATCATGTTTCCCCACAGAGCATGGTAGGGAACGATAACCGAGTAGCGGAAACCGTAGTTGATGGTCAGATTCTGCCGGAACTTCCAGGAGTCCTGGGCGAAACTCTCATACATGTTGGCGCGAAAGATGGTGTACGCGCGGTGTCCGATTTCCGAGTAGCTGTCATACAATCCCAGAGCAGCGTTGGCGGCGGCCACGCCGGTTGTTGTTCCCCCCGCCCGCTTGTCGGTGAACGAGAATTGACCGTTCTGGTTGTTCGTGCAAGTGTTGCAGGCCTGCACGTTGATCTCATCGTTGTCATTTTCGCCCGCGCGCTCGAAGAGGAAGCCAAACTTTATGGTGTGGTTGCTCTTGATCCAGGTGAAGCTGTCCGACGCGTCATAGATGGGGCCGGCGGAGTGCGAGGGGTACGGCCCGCCGCTTAATGTGGAGAAGTTGGACATAGTCACCGTAGGGATGCGGTTCGGGAGCAGTTTCTGGCTTACAGGGAATATATATTGGTAAAGGTTGCAAGGCACCGTGGAGCCCGCGCAGGCCTGGGTGCGATTATAAAAGTTCGCCGTATCTACTGGGATTTTCACAATGTCCTCACTGGCGGACACGAGAACCTCGTTTACCTTGCTGGGGCTAATCGTCCAGACGTAGTTGAGAGAGCCAGTCTTATTGGGACGATTGAAGAATTTGGGCGTCCTGTCGGTATTGCCGTCGAGCGGCTGATATTCGAGGTAGGTGTAGTTCGTGAGCCGGAACCTCAGTCGCTGCTTGTCATTGACGTTCACGTCGACGGCTCCTGTATCTTTGCGCTGGTCGATGGTGTGCAATTTAGCGGCAAACCAGTTGCCGCCGCCAAGTAAGGTGTTGGGGACCGGCCACATATTCAGGATTCCTATTCCATCCGGGCTGAGCCGGTTGACCGGGATGACGTTGGGGCAGGAGCCGGTCGTGATCGGGCAAGCGGGACTATAGTTGGGGTCAGCGGGATTCGCTGATGCAACGAATTGTGCGCCCGTGTTGGGATCATTGATAATCTTGGTCGTCGAGTAGTAAGGATTCGGGTTGAGCAGTTCGCTGAAATCGCCCTGCCGCATTTTGACTGAAGGAACCAGCAGCAAGCCCGCCGATCCAACAGAGGAGCCGGACTCGGCGAAGTGGTATTTCAGCCACTCCTGTCCCAGATAGAAGAAAACCTTGTTCTTGCTGGGGTTGAATTTGCCAGGAATGTAGATGGGGCCTCCGATATTGTACCCAAACTGGTTGTAGTGAACTGGCGCTGCAGACGAGGTAAGGCCGTTGGGGTTGGCATTGCGCGCCCAAGTATTCGCGTTCAGGGCGGTGTTCCGCAGATATTCGTAGGCCGCGCCATGGAACTGGCTCGTGCCGGTCTTGGTGGTAAAACGGATCTGCGCGCCGGAAGTGCGGCCGTATTCCGGAGCATAGTCGGTGGTAAGAATCTGCACCTCCTGCGTGGAGTCAACGTCTGCGGCCCCCAAGCTAGTGCCGTTGGAGCGTGTGCGGGTAGCTGGAGCACCGTCGAAGGTGATAAGGTTTTCTGGATTGCGAGAACCGTTGAAGTTCGCCGGACCCTGGGTGAAGCCGAAGTTGAGATTGGCCAGCGTTGTCCCTCGAGCACCTGGCACCAACGCCGCGAGCCAAATGGGGTTGCGGCCATTGAGCTCGAGCGAGTCAATTTGCTCGCGGGTAATGAGTTTTTGCACGGATGCGGATTCCGTTTGTAGTTGCACAGTCGACGCCGACACCTCGACTGTTTGGCTGGCGGAGCCCACGGTCAGAGTCGCATCAATGACCAGGTCAGCGCTCGGATCGAGCTTGTTGTTTGTAGTCTCGTATTTCTGGAAGCCAGCGGCCTCGGCGATCATCGCATAGAGGCCGGGCGGCACGTTCGTAACAACGTAATAGCCGGAATCGTTCGTGGTGGTCTGGCGTTCGACGCCGGTGTTATTCCGGACCGTGACCTTCGCGTTCGCGATCGTGGCACCCGACGGGTCTTTGACAAAACCTGAAATCCTGCCCAGGTCCGACTGCGCGAACAGCATTCCCGAAGTCGCCAGGCTCATGAAAAGCACAAAAACGGTCCTACGGCATGCGTTCTTCATGCTCCCCTCCGTATCTCCGAAATCAACAAGCGAGGTTGCTGCTTTGGACTGCCACCTGCCCGGTAAGATGCTCTTAGAAAACTTACTTGTCAACGGGGTTTTCACGCGCGGACCGAGAGCAGCTTGCAACTCAGCAATCCAAAGGCACGGGCGCCAAAACCTTTGTTTCCCAAATCGTGAGAACCGACCTGGGGAGGCCAATAATATGTGGGAGGTGAAGTTTCTATCAGATGAACTAAGTATTTCGGCGTAGTGTATTTTTGCCTGCAGCGGCAGGTTGACAATTTTCCGGGCGGAGGGTTCCTGTCAATTCCCGCCTAATTTTCTGATGTCCTCCCTAGCGCTATCCGCGATGCTTTCCATTCTTGACAATGGCGGGGAGTGGGCCTACGCTCGCGCGATTCGCGGAGAAGTGCGAAGGACATGGCAGCGGAGGCGATCCCATGGAAAAGAAAAAACGAAGCGGGGGCAAGGTTGGGGCGCGTTCGAATCGAGCTTGGTCCGCCTTCGAATGGATCGTGCTGAGCGTGTGGCTATTTACGCCAGCGATGATGGCCGCGCAAACCTACGAAGTGACGGTGGAGTGCAACGTGGCCGCGAAGATGCGTGACGGCGTGACGCTGCGCGCGGATATTTACCGGCCGAAGGCAGAAGGAAAATACCCCGTCCTGCTGGTGCGCACACCATACGACAAGACCGGGACGCTCCACTTTGGGTTGAAGGCGGCGGCACGGGGCTACGTGGTGATCGCGCAGGACGTGCGTGGGCGGTTCGAATCGGAGGGGGAGTGGTACACCTTCAAGTACGAGTCGCAGGATGGCTACGACACCGTGGAGTGGGCGGCGGCGCTTCCCTATTCGAATGGGAAGGTGGGGATGTTTGGCGGATCGTACGTGGGGGCGACGCAATATCTTGCGGTGATTGCGAAGCCGCCGCACCTGGCGGGGATTTGCCCAAACGCGACGGCGTCGAATTATCACGACGGGTGGACGTATCAGGGCGGCGCGTTCGAACAGTGGTTCAACGAATCGTGGACCACGGGTCTGGCGCTGAACACTATGCGCCGGCGTGCGGAAAAAAAAGCCGATGCGCTGGGCGGGACGAGGGTGCTTCCGTTGATTTCATACCCAGTGCTCGAGCCTCCTTCCGCAGAGGGGGTAGCGCCGTATTTCACGGACTGGCTGGCGCATCCGAATTTCGATGAATACTGGAAGCAGTTGTCGATCGAGGACCACTACGCGCAGATCCAGGTGCCGGTCTACGGCATGGGCGCGTGGTACGACATTTTTCTTGGCGGCACGCTGAAAAATTATGTGCGGCTGAAGACGGAAGCGGGCACGGAAGCGGCGCGCAAGGGGCAGCGGCTGGTGGTCTCGGTAGGGGGGCACGCCGGAGGATCGAGCACCGGAAAAGTGGGCGCCGTGGAGTTTGGCAGTAAATTACCGGCGGATGGGGACGAAGCGATGCTGCGGTGGTACGACTGGCTGCTGAAAGGAGAAGCGAACGGCATCGAGAAAGAAAAGCCGGTGAAGATTTTCGTGATGGGAAAAAATGAGTGGCGCGAGGAAGACGACTGGCCGCTGGCGCGCGCGAAAAATACGAAATATTACCTGCATTCGTCGGGCGCGGCGAACGGAATCGCCCCAAGCGGCTCCCCGTCAGTATCAGGGCAGGCGGGGCAAGCAGGAAACGGAACGTTAAGCACGGTGGCCCCCGCGGAGGAGAAGCCCGACCAGTACGTTTACGATCCGAACGACGCGGCGCCCACGATTGGCGGGCCGCTGTGCTGCGGGGCGTTGCCGACGGGGATTGGACCGCAAGATCAGCGGCCGGCGGAAGCACGCGGCGACGTGCTGGTGTACACCACGCCGGCGTTTGCGAAGGACACCGAAGTGACCGGACCGGTTTCGCTGGACTTGTACGCGAGCAGCTCGGCGGTAGATACGGACTTCACGGGGATGCTGGTGGACGTTTGGCCGAATGGTTTCGCGCAAAACCTGACGAGCGGAATCCTGCGGCTGCGTTACCGGAACTCGCAGGAGAAGCCGGAGCTGGCGAATCCGGGAGAGACGTATCACATCACCGTCGACCTGTGGGCGACGAGTAATGTGTTTCTCGCGGGGCATAAGTTGCGGCTGGAAGTTTCCAGCAGCAACTTTCCGCGGTTCGACCGCAACCTGAACACCGGGGAAGAGCAGGCGCGCGCGACGCGGATGGTCAAAGCGACGAATGTGATTTATCACGATAAGGCGCATCCTTCAGCGGTGGTAGTGCCGATCGTGCCGTAATGGGAACTGGCAGGTGGCCCGTGACCAGTGAGGGATGACTGGTAGGCGCACACAGCCAGGAGCGGCTATGCCACGAGGAGCAAGGGGTGTCATAAAATCTTGCCGTGATTTCCGATCGAGGTGGTTCTTCAATGTTCAACTGTAACGCCGATCGTGAGACGCCAACGGAGTGAAAGCGGACAGCACATTCACGTCGTACGCGGGCCAAACTTGGCGCACTTTGCTCGACACAGTTTCTCGCGGCTCTGATCAGAAAGCTGACCGAAAGGACCTAGCTTGCTTCGCGGGGATTCTTGCATCCTTTGCCGCGGGGCTCGCCGCCTCCTGGCAGTGTTGGGGCAATCCGTTGGTGGACAGCGGACGCGAACTGAACGTGCCTCTGCGGCTCATTCACGGCGAAATGCTCTATTCAGATGTGAACTACTTTTACGGCCCTTTCTCTCCTTACCTCAATGCATTGCTTTATCGCGCCCTTCATCCGTCGCTGTGGGTCCTTTGGGGCCGCGGCATGGTCTCGACCGTCCTTATCCTGGCTCTGAGCTATTGGATTGCCCGGCAGATTGCGGGCCGCTTTCCCGCGACGCTGGCGTGCTTGGCCATCACCTGGGTGTGCGCGCTGAAGTCTCAGGGAAATTACATGATGGCCTACGCCTTCGGCGGAGTCGATGGCTGCACCTTCGTTTTGGCGACCACGGTCTTGTTGGTCGTTTTCTTGCGGAAGAAGAGCCCTGCAGCGCTTTTTGGCGCAGGAATCTTGGCGGGGCTCGCGATCCTTTCAAAAACGGAATTGGGGGGCGTGGCCGTCGGAACCGGCGTGGCGGCAGCGGCACTGGGGGGGTATCCCCTCCTCCGGAGCCTATTCTTGTGGCTTGCGGTGTTTCTGGCTCCTGCTTTGGGCATGCCAGCGCTGGTTTTCTCGTGGTTCGCCGCGCGTGTGGGTTGGCGGACGCTCACGGTTGATAGCCATCTTTTCTTTGGGCATGTGCCTCGGCAATGGATGTACTACAACGGGGTGCGGTTTGGCTTTGCTCATCCGTGGCACTCGCTGGGCTTGATGATTGCTTCGATGATTCGCCTGATGGCTTTCGGCGGGCTATTGGTTTGCGTCAGCCTGCTGCTCGAAATGCAGCGGGCGCGTTTTCCTCAAGAGGATGGAGGTACTGCGCGAAAACCATGGCGGGCCGTGGCAGGACTTCTGATTTCTCTGGCAGGAATCGCGGTGTCAGGGATCGGTCTTTCGGACCTTGGGCCGTTCATGGCAATGCCGTTTCTCTTGCTCGCTCTCGTGGCTGCTGGCATCGGCGCCTTCGTGCGCGCTGAACGCTGTGGAATGCCGGCGGCACGGATACAGGCTGGCATAATGGTCATAATCGCAGCGTCTGCGCTCGGCAGCCTGGCAAGAATTATTCTTCGCGTTTCCACTGGCGGGACACTCAGCTCTTTCCTCTTGCCGGGCTCAGTGGTTTTGTTTGTGTACATTTGGCTGGTGATCTTCCCAGTCCTCTTGCCCGATCCCGCCACGCGCCGCCGGGCCACACAACTGGTATCGGTAGCCCTCGCGGCGAGCGTGCTAATAACCGCCGTCACGCTCTCCGTACGTTATCGGCGGAAATTCCCTTATCCGCTGGTGACCGCCAGAGGAACCTGGCGGACTCCGCCCGATGTTGGCATCGCCTTCACGCAGGCACTGCAATTCATCGAGAAAAGGACTGCGCCAGGGGATGCCGTGGCGATCCTGCCGGAGGGAACTGCACTGCTATTTTTATCGGAACGGCGCAATCCGCTGCGGGAAGAAATGGTTACGCCAGGTTTTCTGGATATTCCAGGCGAGGAGCGCGCCATCGAGAGTCTTCGGCGATCACAAGCACCTCTCATTTTTATCGCCAATCGTCCCACGCCGGAATTTGCGGAAATCTCGCTGGGGAAGGACTACAACCAGCGTCTCATGTCCTGGATCGAGCAGAATTACGATGTCTGCGGCGTGTTTGGGCCTCGGACCGACGCTACCCTTCAGATCGGCGCTCCGGTTTTCTTTCTACGCGCATATTGTCTCGCTTCGAAAACCCGCAAGCCGGTGACCGGCGAGTGGTGACTGGCAGGGGAGCACAGCCAAGATTGTATTTAGTCGCATGAAATGCTTTGCACCCTGATACGGGACATCCGTCATACTCGCCCGATCGGAGATTGACAGCAGAGGGGCGGCGGCCCTATGGTTTCGCGTAGAGATAAGGCTGAAATCGAACAATCCGGAGCAGAAGCAAGCGAAAGCGAAGAAGCGGTGGAAGCGAGGGGGTGACGCTGCGCGCTCGTTCGAAATTTTTCCAACCAGGCAGGCGCCGAGGGCCGAATGTTCTGGGGAGGCGGACAGAACGTTGAAGGTTACACGTTATAGGACGAGGGGGGAGCTTTGGAACGTCCGTACGTACATGTTAGAGGACAGGGGGAGCGTTGGAACGTCGGAACGTCTAAGAAAAAGGGGGCGCTCCCGCAAGAAAGACTGAGAGCCGCAGGCGAGATTGAGTGCGAGTTGGAGTAGGAATCATGTTTGCACACAACCCCCTCCACGGATCCGGACAAGCGGGATTCCCGCATCCGGCTCTTGCCTTAGGTGATGACGCCCATGCGACGCAGGGGATAGGGATGACAGACAGAAGGCAGTGGCA
>WNFS01003066.1_pt1 | contig 19761 bp, 15 predicted proteins | sample 5400141 | NCBI WGS metagenome assembly WNFS01 (sample SAMN13153358, study PRJNA577476) | soil metagenome | isolation source: 60 cm saprolite under Madrone tree | place: USA:California | collected 2016-06-14
GAGATCGTGGGCCCCATTCGATAAAGCGCGGCTTGAAGCTCGAGAGGCCGAGTATGGGCTGGAGGTCAGTACCGTCAGGGTGCATCTTGTAGAGCCCGAAGCTGCCGTGATCCTCAAGGCGGAAGACGATCCAGCGACCATCGGGGGAGTAGGAGCCGACGAAGGCGTTGACCTCGCCGCCCTGGTAGTGCGTCAGGTAGTGCAGGTGGGTTCCGTCGGGGCGGATGGTGGCGATGTTGGCCGACTCGCCGGGATGGGCGAAATTGGCATGTGTGGTCACGACGATGTGTTGGCCGTCCGGTGCCCAGTCCTGCCTGATTGCGAGGTCAATCGTGAACGGCGTGAGCTGAAGGAGGTTGCTGCCGTCAATGCCGACGGTGAAGAGCGCCTCCCCGAAGTCGAGTCCGTTGAAGCCGACGAAGCTGATCGTCTGGCCGTCTGGGGATACGTTGGGGTCGGTCACGCCGCAGCAGGGTCCAGACGTGATATGTCGCCGGTCGCTGCCGTCGAGCTTTACGCTCCAGATAGCGTCCTCGGAGCCGTCGAATCCCTCAAAAACGATCCGCGTCCCGTCGGGCGTGAACGCCGGGTCGGCCACGCCCTGGAAGAAGGAGTTCGGGGCTGTGATTAGGTCGACGAGACCGCTGCCGTCGGCGTTCATCATCGCGAGGCTCTGGGAGTCGGGGGTGTCGAGTTCAAAAACGAGGCGGCGACCGTCAGGCGACCAGTCGGGGCGGACGGCATCGCCGCTTACGTGCGTGATCTGGCGCAGGTCGCTGCCATCCGGGCGCACGGTGTAGATCTGGTTGCCGCTACCCGTGTCCGCCTGGAAGGCGATCCGGCCGTTGACGCCGGGCACAGTCGCGCTAACTCTAAATGACGGTACAAGACAAAGCAGTGCCAGCGCCGAGACGATCAGCGACAGCTTCATGATTCTTCTCTTCATTGTCATATCTCCTTATGGTGAGAGCGCTGCTCAGAAACATGCAGCGCGGAGTGATCTGGGAGCGTGGCTCTCATCGCTTGATGCGCGAGAGCGTGGCGCTAAACATCCGCGTCATCTGGACGGTGCTTTTCCATGATGACCCTCTGGGTCTTCTCTCATTGGGGTAGCTCTACTGCTGCCTTCATCTATAAACGCAAGAATTTCGCCCTCAAACCACCATCCGCCTCCAATTAATCTTTCAAATAAGTTTGCTTCACCGTGCGCTCTTACTTTATAAGGTGCTATCCTCTGCGTCTTGTGCGGCTTTTCGTAATCAACCCTAGGCGGGGTTCACATGACACCAACCATCCCCTCGCCACACGAAGTAACTCAACTGCTCATTGATTGCAGTAACGGCAGTCAGGACGCATCCGATCAGTTATTCCCGCTGGTTTATGAGGAGCTGCGCCGTCTGGCGCACTGTTACATGAGCCGGGAACGCCCAGGTCATACACTGCAGACCACCGCGGTTGTCCACGAGGCTTATCTCCGGCTCATTGACCAGAAGCATGTGCAGTGGCAGAACCGCGCACACTTCTTTGCCATCGCCGCCCAGATGATGCGGCGCATCCTCATCACGCACGCGCAAAGTGACGCCTATGCCAAACGAGGTGGCGGCGCGCTTAAGGTCTCGCTTGATGAAGCAGCCATCCTGTCTAAGGAACGCGCGGGCGAGTTGCTGACGCTCGATGAGGCACTAAAGAGTCTGACCGCCATTGATCCGCGCCGAAGTCAGGTGGTCGAACTGCGCTTTTTTGGCGGGTTGAGCAACGAAGAGATAGCTGAGGTGCTGAAGATTTCCCCGAACACGGTGACGCGCGATTGGAACGTAGCCAAAGCATGGCTTTATCGCGAGATGAGTAAGGAGCAGGCGGATGGAGCCTGAACGCTGGCAGGAGGCCAGTCGAATTCTGGAAAGTGTGTTAGAGCGCGACCCACCTCGACGGGCTGCGTATCTCGATGACGTGTGCGGGAATGATCTTGACCTGCGTCGAGAGGTCGAGAGTTTGCTTATTGCGTCAGAACAGGCTGGAAGCTTGCTCGATTCACCTGCGATGGAGATGGCCGCTCCATTGTTTGCGGCTGGTCCGGCCACGTCAATGCTCGGGCAGTCTATTCGGCGTTACAAAATAATCTCTGGGCTTGGAGCGGGCGGGATGGGAGAAGTCTACCTGGCGCACGACACAAGGTTAGGACGCAAGATCGCGCTAAAGCTGCTGCCGGCCCACTTCACCACAGATAAAGATCGTTTGCGCCGCTTCGAGCAGGAAGCACACGCCGCATCAACTCTCTCTCATCCGAATGTCTGCGTCATTCATGAGGTTGGGGAGAGTGAAAATGGTCGTCACTACATTGCGATGGAATTTGTTGATGGAGTGACATTGCGCCAGCATCTGGCAGGCGCTGCGCTGAAACTTGCCGAAGCGCTTGATATTGCCATCCAGGTGGCTTCTGCCCTCGGGGCAGCACACGCGGCAGGGGTCGTGCATCGAGACATCAAACCCGAAAACATCATGCTGCGGCGCGACGGCATTATCAAAGTCTTAGACTTTGGCCTCGCCAAACTGTCGGAGCAATGGCAAACCATAGAATTACAGGCAGCAACGAGAGCACTCGAGCAGACAGACACCGGCGTGGTAATGGGCACGACCACTTACATGTCCCCGGAGCAAGCGCGCGGGCAGGCGGTAGATGCGCGCACAGACATCTGGAGTCTGGGAGTGGTGCTTTATGAAATGATTGCCGGGTGCCCGCCGTTTGCAGGTGATACAGCGAGCGATCTGATTGCGGCGATTCTGAAAACCGAGCCGCCGCCACTTCCTCACTCTGCGCCTGAAGTGCCGAGTGAATTGGAGTATGTCGCCCGTAAAGCTTTGCAGAAAGAGCGGGAGGCACGTTATCAGACAATCGGGCAACTGGTGAACGATCTCAAAGAGATCAAACAAGAGCTGGAGTTTCAGGCGAAGTTGGAACGCTCAGCGACGGCGCGCGATCAAGCGAACACGGCGAGAGATAGCGGACAGGCAGAGCTTCAGACGACGGAGTTTGAAGCGGTTCACACCGATGGGGAAACGCCCGCTCGCAAAACATCAGGGCTCCCAAGCGGGGTTACCCCATTTCGGAGCCGGTCGAGCGCAGAATACCTCGTCGGTGAAGTTTGGCGGCACAAGCCGGGCGCGCTGGTCGGCCTCGCCGTTCTACTCGGCGTCTTCGGCGCGCTCGCTTATGGCATCTACCGGGTTGCCGCGCCGCATGAAAGCAACGCCCATTTCCAGAAAGTGAAGTTCACCCGACTGACGACGGTTGGTAACGCAATTGAAGCGACCGTTTCTCCCGACGGCAAGTTCATCGCTTATGTCCAGAGGGAGAATGGAAAGTACAGCCTCTGGACGAGAGCAGTCGCAACCGGAAGCGCATTACAGATCGTCCAGCACCCAGAAGGCCTGGGCATGGCCTACCTGAGATTCTCGCCCGATGGCAACTACGTTTACTACTCGGCTGAAGAAAAGAGCGGGCCAGGTGTCCTGTATCAAATACCAGTGTTGGGCGGCACGGCGAAGAAAATCCTGGCGCAAGCTGATACCCCTATTACGTTCTCACCCGACGGTAAGCAGTTCGCCTTCGTGAGCTTCACCGGGGACCCGGAAGTGTCACAATTGGTGGTAGTCAATACGGACGGTAGCGGCGAGCGGAGGATACTCGCCAGCCGACCTGTCGGTGAACAGTTTTCCGGTGGCGGCCCATCATGGTCGCCTGACGGAAAGATCATCGCCATCGGTGCCAGCACGGGAACGGGAAGCACTCCACAGGCGATGGTGGTGGGAGTCGCGTTCGAGAGCGGTGAGGTCAAAACGCTCTCGCAGCAGAGTTGGAAGGGTATTGGTCGCGTGGAGTGGTTCAGGGACGGGAGCGGGCTGATGCTGGAAGCGAAAGAGAAGTCTGAGGACAAGAGGCAGATCTGGCAGCTCTCATATCCGGGCGGCCAGGCGCGTTGCATCACCAATGACCTGAATAGCTATGCTTCCTTGAGCCTGACGGCTGACTCGGGCGCGCTGCTGACAATCCAGTCGCAAACATCCTCCCATATCTGGGTTGCGCCGGACGGGGATGCTGGCCGGGCGCGGCAGCTTACTTCCAGGAGCAATGCCGATGAGGGATTTTTTGGTGTGGCGTGGACCCCGGAGGGCCGTATCGTTTACAGCTCGACCGCCGCCATTAACCACTCGAATCTATGGATCATGGACGGTGACGGCAGCAACCCGAAGCAACTGACAGACTCACTGGCTGATGATACGCTTCCTGCCGTTTCGCCTGACGGACGATACATAGTTTTCACTTCCAACCGTTCGGGCAAGCTTAACCTCTGGCGCATGGACATGGACGGCGGCAACCCGAAACAACTCACCAATGGTTTAGCATTGGAACCCGACTTTTCACCTGACGGGCGCTGGGTCGCCTGCATCTTCGTGCAATCCGGAAAACTGACCCTTTGGAAAGTTCCGGTTTACGGCGGCAGTCCCGTGCAGTTGACCGAGACGTTCGCGAATGCGCCCTCAGTTTCTTCCGACGGTAAACTGATCGCATATTTGTATTATGACGAACAGGCCGAGAAGAAAACGAAAGTTGTTATCATTCCGTCTAAGGGCGGCGCGCCGGTCAAGGTTCTGGACTACACACCGGCGCCACCCCCAAACCAGGGCCTGCAGTGGACGCCGGATGATGGCTCGATAATTTACCAAGACGGACGTCAAGGAGGCGCAAACCTTTGGCGACTGCCGCTCAACGGGGGTGCCGCCCGGCAGTTGACTGATTTCAAGAGCGAACAAATCTGGAACTTCTATTTTACGCGCGATGGCCGTCAGCTCGTCTGCGCGCGCGGCACAACTACAAGCGACGTAGTGATGATCAGCGAATCTAAGTGACCCCCAGGCGGGAGAGACTCTGCGTGGGAGAGTAGGAAGTCGCCGGGATTATTAAACGAAGCCCGCGCAGGGTAAACTTGAGCGGGCTTTTTTCATAACCAATCATGAATCGGAGGGCATTATGAAGAGGCATCCAAGGTATTCGGAGGGCAGTCATTTAGTTAAATGGCATTTCTGGACGCCCGGAGAAAATGGTGAGTCGCGCACGTTCTTTTGAATTTGGCGTCCCGTACGGGAGTCGAACCCGTGCCGCCGCCGTGAAGAAGCGAGTCACTGTAATTCAAGGAAACTTCGCGGCATGCATAGCACTCTACCGCACTTTACAGACCCACGGGAACTCTTATTGGACTCTTAATGGACGCGCGCTTGCCATGCAAGGAGAGCGGACGCCTTCGTTACCGGACAAAGGATTTTAAGTCCGTTGTTCGGTTCAGATCTCGATTTTGTATGTATCTAGATTGTTGAGAAAGATTCAAGAACGGGAATCGAAACCCACACGAGATTACTCCCAACGGATTTTGAGTCAGACCAAGGATCTCACTAAATGAGATGAACGAATACTTACCGAACTGGCAATCGTCAAAGTCATGCGTTTTAACCAACCGCTCGACTGCGCTCCAGAAAAGTTACGCAGCATAGACACACTAGCTTGAGACAAACTTGTGACAAGACTAAACGCAAACAAGAAGCATCAGATAAGAGCAAATGGAAGAAGAGTCGGCCCGTTTTCATTCTCAACGGACGCGCGCTGAAATTGGTTTGTCATTCTCTCCATTGATTTTTTGTGATGAATGGAGTTAACGAAACGGTTTTAGGACCTGCTGATAATAAACAGCAAGGGCGACTCATGATGGTCGCCCTCAAACTATTGTTACGATTGAAATAATGGTGAGCCGAGCAGGGCTCGAACCTGCGACCCGCTGATTAAGAGTCAGCTGCTCTACCAACTGAGCTATCGGCCCATCAAGCGGAAGAAAATTATACGTGGGTAAACTCGCAAGTCAAGCTATGCACACTGCGATTACTTCTGCAAGTCGTGCTATTTCATTAGCACCGCCGCTTTAGCGCGGTGAACCTGGTGCACCACATAACTGAAAACCGTTTAAACGGTTTCCCTTCGAGACTGACGACGATTCACCGGGCTAAAGCCACAGTGCTAATGAGAAGGCGTTTAAGTTGAAACCGCATCAGTACCTAACCAGAGTTCTCGTTAGCAACACACTAATGGAGCACTAGCACACGATGCCTATTTCCGACGCTTGAAGTAGTACGCAGGATCAGTCAGAGGTCCGGCTACTGACACTAACTCCCAGCCGTTCGCACCAAGCTTGTCCAGATGCTGTTCCAGCACAAATGCCTCACGTCCAAATGGCACATTCGGTTCCTTGCGCATGCGCGGATTACCCGTAGGTGTAAGGTTGGTAGTGCTGGGACCAGCGACTGCCAGATACTCCCACTGTTCACTCGGAGTTGTATCGCTTGCTTTTGCTCCTTCTTGCCCGGTCGTTTTCACGACGGCAATAGAGACAACGGCGAGAACTAGAACTGCGGCCATCGCTGACGTTCGTCTAAGGACAGTGTTTCTTTCATTCATAAGATCTCCCTTTCTCAACCAAGATAGGCAGGAGAGTTCGGCAGCAATCAAGAGTTGGTTTGTCTTTGCACTAAGCGAAGCACGTAAGTCCAAGCATACGTGATTCGGAACAATTGTGCTGCTAAATCGCCGTCGTTTTTCTAGCTGGCAATGCGAAGCATTCAATATGCAAGGCAGAGAAATCCGAAATGGAGAAGATCGAAGGTGTAATCTCCAACGACCGACCCACTCCTCACCTGCTTAATACAAACCGATCACAACTTCCTGCGCCAGTCGGCACGTTCCTTGCGCTTTACGTTTGCGCAATTCGGAATGCGCGTTCGCGGTCGTTCCAAATGCGGAACAACTCGGACGCGATCCTGGCCATGACGAAACCAGTAACGCTGAATAGTGATTTCGCTTCGAGGCAGGTGATTGCAGCCTCCTGCGATCGACGAGACGAAATTCAGAATTGCTTTGGTTGGTTACTAAATTTTGGATCTGCAAATTAGAGGTGTCCACCCGAGACACTCATTGAGAAAGGAAACGGGAAGATGAGAAAACTTTTCATGTTGGGATTGACACTTTGCGTGGGCTTGGTTTTTAGCGTCGTGCAGGCGCAGGTAACTACCGGCGCAGTGCGCGGAGTAGTCACCGACGCTAACGGCGCAATCGTGCCAGGCGCGAAGGTGACACTTACCAAGAAATCAACTGGAGCTTCTAGCACCGCGCAAACCTCAGACTCCGGAAGCTTTGAATTTTCTAACTTACAGGTCGGTGAAGACTATATCGTGAAGGTCGAAGCCGCGAATTTCAAGGCTACCGAACTTACCGATGTTCGCGTGTCATTGAATCAGGCTACCGACCTGCCGGTTTCCCTGGCTCCTGGTTCCGTCAGTGAGACGGTAACGGTCACTGCCGGCGGTACCGAACTAGTGGACACGAGTACTGCCAACCTTTCGAAGGCGTTCAGCTCGCGTCAGGTAGTTGAACTTGCACAGACCACCGCTGGACCAGTGGGTAGTACTGCAGGCGTCAACAACCTCGCGTTGCTTGCTCCGGGCGTTACCAGCTCGGGCGGCGTCGGCGTCGGCACTGGCGGTTCGGTCGGCGGCCAACGTCCGCGCGATAACAATTTCATTCTCGACGGCGTTGACAACAACGATAAATCCGTCACCGGCCCGCAAAGTTATATCTCTCCCGAAGAGGTAGCCGAATTTTCGCTGCTGGCAAATCAGTTTTCGGCTGAATTTGCGCGGTCTAATGGTGGCAATTTCATCACTGTAACCAAAAGCGGCACAAACAACTTTCATGGTACGGGATATGGATTCTTCCGCAACCGCTATCTGAATGCGCTTGACACCATCCAAAAGAATGCGGGCATCACGCGCAACAAAGCGGATGGCGATCTCTTTATGCCGCGCTCGGATTTCTTCCGTGGCGGCGGTAATCTGGGCGGTCCGGTTTTCTTTCCGCGCTGGGGAGAAGGTGGTCCAAGCCTGTGGAAGTTGAGAGACAAGCTGTTCTTCTTTACTTCCTATGAGCGCCTGCAAAATGGCACGGCTGCCGGCGCGGGCGGTATTGTCACTCCAACGGCGGCGGGGTTCGCTGCTTTGGCGACAATCCCTGGCTTGTCAGCTACCAACCTCGGAATTTTCCGAACCTACACCCCGCCTGCCCCAGTTAACAACGAAGGGACAATCGACGTTTTAGGACGACTCATACCGGTTGGCGACATATCGTTTCCAGCACCAAACTTCTCTAAGCAGAACCACGCGGTCATTAACCTCGATTACAACCAGTCTGGCTCCACGCAACATCATTTTCGGTTCTCGATGACCAATGCCGCAGCCATAGACACTCTTGCTAACCTGCCAATTTTCTTTACGGCGCTGCCGCTCAAGCAGCGGATTTTCTCTTACACGATGATCCATAACTTGTCGGGTAATCTGATCGATGAAAACCGCATTGCGTTTCGCCGGTCGAGCTTCAATTTCCATGTACCCGCCTTCGCTTTCCCTGGCCTGGATGCCTTTCCGAACATCACCCTCGACGATCTTGGATTAAACATTGGGCCAGACCCGAATGCGCCGCAGTTTAACATCGAAAACAATTACCAGATCGTGAACAACCTGACCTGGATTCGCGGCAATCACTCATTCAAGTTTGGTGGGGATTTCCGCAAGCTCATCTCACCGCAGCACTTTGTGCAACGCGAGCGTGGCGATTATGAATACACCAATACGGTAGACTTTCTCACTGACATTTTGCCCGTCTTTGCTGAGCGGAACGCCGGCGGCGGCTCGTATTATGGCGACCAGAAAATCCTCTATGCGTTTGTCCAGGATGACTGGCGCTTCCGTCCAAATCTAACCCTGAACATGGGTGTGAACTATTCCTATCAGGAGATTCCGAAGACAGCGAAAGCACAAACTGTCAACGCGATTTCCTCAGTGCCTGGCCTGCTGGTTTTCGGCGCGCCGAAAGCTCAAACGAAGAATTTTTCACCTAAGGTAGGTTTTGCCTGGGCCCCTGATTATAAGGGTGGAACGTTAGGTCGCCTCTTCGGCGAAAGCGGCAAGAGCTCTATCCGCGCCGGTTTCTCGATGGGTTACGACTACATCTTCGACAATTTGTACACTCTGTCGACTCCGCCCCAGTCCCAACAAACACGCGATTGTCCAGACAACACCAAGCCGGTGCAATGTCCGGCCACAGGCTTTCTGGCAATCGGCGGCTTATCTGGAGCGGCCGCCCCCACCACAGACCCAGTCGCTACTCGCAATGTGACAACCTCCTGGATTCCTGACCAGAAAGTTCCCTATTCACTAACGTGGACCGGCAGCTTCCAGCGTCAGTTTATGCAGGACTGGTCGGTTGAGAAAATCGTTCCGCGGCGTTTTAATATTGCCAGGCTTAGATTTGATCTGGAGTTGGATTCATTGCGAAGCGAGGCGAGGTTTGATGAACTTTTTAAAAGCCTTGACCGCGAGCGGGCCCAGTATGAGGGTCAGTGCAGTCCAGGGCAGGGCCCTGGTTCCTGACAAGCACATTGGTTTTGCAACGTTGTGAGAGAGTCAATGCGAAAAGCAGGAGGCTGAGTAACCTGCTGCTTTTTTGGCATAGGAAGAAGTCTTGGCCGGAAAGCCAAAACGATAAAGCCTTTAACTAGCCGAAGCGCACTCACGTTCCGAAAGCAGTTGGTGAACGCTCTCAATAAGTTTATCGATATCGGGTTTGGCCACATAGTCGTCCGCACCGGCGGCCATTGCCTCGGAACGACGAATCTCGTACGCATCGCCGCTGTAGAAGATGCACGGAACTCCAGGTGTCAACTTTGTCAGCGCGCGGCACAATTCTAGGCCATTGCCGTCCGGTAGGTGACGATCGAGTACGTAAAGATCAAATTCCTTCGAACCGGCTAGTTCCAGAGCTTCCTTTGCAGAGACTGCCGTTTCGACTTCGTAGTCTTCCTGAGCCAGCAGCACCTTAAGCATCTCTGAGGTGTCTTCGTGATCGTCAATGCAGAGAACACGACACTTTATCTGGGACATTAGAAGAACCTCCCTGGTAGCAGGATCTTTTGCGTAAAACGGGAGAGGGCCGGATTGTAAACCACATGGGCCATTTGGGCCAGCCCTAAGAACCGTAAATCGTGAATCGTAAATCGTAAATAGTTGCTGAGTTTTTTTGATACCGGATGGACCGGCAGGAATGCTTCTACTACTTGGAGAACCGGGCGGCTGGGCTAGCGGCGAGGTCCGCGCGATTCCTGCATGACTTTGAGTAGTTGGTCCACTGCTTCTATTTCTTCATCGTCCGGCGAAAGCTGCTTGTATCTTTCCAGTGCCGACAACGCTGATGCTAGATCTCCGATCCGGTGATAAACCAGCGCGAGGTTGAAGTAGACCAGCGAAAAACCCGATTCAATCTGCGCCGCCGCTTCGTAGTGCAGGCGCGCAAGCGAAAGTTCGCCGGCATCGTAATAAAGATTGCCGAGGTTGTAATGTGCTTCCACGTGGCGCGGCTCGTGCTTTAGCGCCAGCGTAAAATCGTCCAGCGCTTTGCTACGCTGGCCCAGGTCGAGATTGATGATGCCGAGATTGCAATAGGCTTCAGCCACGTTGTCGCCATCGCTTATCGCTTCCTGATACGACTCGGCCGCTTTTACATCGCCCTGCTCATGCAGCAGCAGCGCTTCCTCAAACGGCGTCAGCAGGCGCGACACGCGGGTACGCTCGGCGCCGCGGAAAAGATGCAGCTGGCCCTGAAGCTCAGCCTCGATCTGGCGAATGCTTTGCCCCTGAGCGCGTAGTTCGCGCACGCGCCTGAACTGCGTCAGCGCCTGAAAGTCGTAACTGAAATCGTTGTTAGCAGTGGGAGTAGCCTGGATGACACCTTGCTCAGTCCAGCGGCGGATGGTGCGCTCGCTAAGACCGAAGAGTTGTTTGATTTCGCGGACGGAGTAGCTTGCCTTGACGCGTTGATAGTCCGCTTTCGCGGGAACACGTGAGGGAAACGAGATAACCTTCTTGCTGTTTTCGTTCATTAATAACGCAAACTATGTAACGCAAACTGTTAGTTTGCGAACGCAAGCCAAACAGCTTGCCGGACCTTGTTCCCTACGAGGCTTTGCGCTTCTTAGCCGGCTTTGCTTTCGCAACTGACTTCACCAGCGTCAGTGCCTTCTTCTTCGACGCTGCCGGTGCGGCCTTGACCATTGGTTTGCGGCTCGAAGCCTGCAAGCTCTTCTTCAGCGCGCTCATAATATCAAGTCTTGGCAGTTCTTCAACCTCAAATTCAACGACCTTCTTGCCTTTGATTTTTGAGTCAATAAGTTTCTTGAGCGCCTCGTGATATTGATCGGCTGTGTCGATCTCCGACAACGAGGTCACCATCTGCTCAACCAACGTGGTAGCAAGCTTCAACTCGTTCTTGTCGAGCTTCTTGGCGCCGTCAAGCTCAGGCACGTCCTCGATGTTTCTCAGCTCGTGAGGATAGTGAAGTTTCTGCAATACCAGACCGTTCTCCTGGGGAAACAGTGCTACCAGGTCTTCGCGATCGCGCAACACAACTTTGCCGATGGCCACCTTGCCGGTCTGCTTCATCACTTCGCGCAGCAAGGCATAAGGCTTTTCCGATACTGGTCCATCCGGGCCTGCGTAGTAAGGCGAATCGTAAAACGTCCTGGGAATTTCTTCGCTGTCGACGAAGCCGATGATGTCAACCGCTTTGGTGGTTTTGATCTTGACCTTGGCAATGTCTTCCGGCTCGATGATCGCGTAGCGGTCCGGCTCGTACTGATACCCTTTGGTGATCTGATCATTTGAGACGACCTGCTGGCACTTCTTGCAGCGCTTGTCGTAACCGATTGGACCATAGTCTTCCCGGTGCAGTTGATTAAACTGAATTTTCTCGGCGGTCTCGATCGCGTTGTAGATGCGGACGGGAATGGCGACGAGCAGGAAGCGAATATGGCCTTTCCAGATGGATCTCATTGCGGGTATCTCCGGAGAAAAGGTTTCGAGTTCAGAATTTCAAGTTTCAAGTTTCAGGTTCCAAGTCCGGCTTGATTACCAACTTGAAACTTTAAACTTGAAACCTGAAACTTCGAAGCCCTAAGACACGCTCACCGGCTCTCGGCCGGTGTGGGCCCGTATTATGCGGTCGCTGGGCCAGGGATGTAAAGAATTAAGTTGCCGTCAGTCACTTAACAGAGCGAGCTGCACATCCGCTGCACTGTTTGCTCGTTTATTGGTCGGTAAAACGGCAAAAAGGCTCCTCACGGCGTTCTGAATTATCTATTTCTTTTTCGCTGGAGAAGCGCCTTTTCTTTTGCTCGATTTGGTCTTAATCGTCGTTTTGGCTCGCGTTGTAAGCGCACATCACGCCGAATGCAGCAGCGCATTGCGCATGGCTTTCGCAGATTGCCAGCGCTCGTTGGGGTCTTTAACCAAAGCGCGATCGACGATCTCGCAAATGCTTGCGGACAGCTCAGGTGAGCGTTCGCGCAAGGGAATCGCGGGCTGCTCAAAGATTGCTTTGATCGTTTCCGACATGCTGGTCTTCCTGCCAATGTTCAATGCCAGTTTGCCGCTGAATAAACTATACGCTGTCATGCCAACCGCGTAGAGGTCAGACCGATGCCTCGAAGATCCTCAGCTAACTGCGGGGTAACCTTGCGTAGAAGGTGTCCTGCGGAACTAAAAGGCCTTGTCAGCCGTTGTGAGGGCTCGGGTACTCTCGAAAAGGGGTAAGATCAGTGTGCTCACTTTGGCGCACAAAACAAGGCTAAGCACGAAAAGGCCAAGCAGCCATTGCTTTTAATCCGGTGCTAATCCTCTCTTTACTTAGCGCTCGTTTCCGCCAGCACGTGATTTGCTAGTTTGGGGGTGCCTCGAACATCACCTGCCAATGCCGATCATCAACTCTCTCGATCTTAACCGGGCGCACGTTGCGGTCGTATTCAGGCAGATACATGAACAGAAATCTGCCAGAATTGGTGTCAACAACCCTCGTGATTCCACCGAGGACAGGTTTTCTAAACAATTTAACGCCTGAAGGCCAGCCGGCAGGGGCGGGCACCTCGTATTCCAAGAAAAAAGTGGCATAGATCCCAAAACCCAGAACGGCAAGTATAACAATCAGAAGGGACAGCTTTCGCATAGTCTTTGGCATGACCTCCAAATTAAGAACGATACATTGTATCCGTGCACATCCGCCGCCAAATCGCCTACTGAGTCCTTGACAGTGCCCTTGAAATCAACTCTTAAGAGTCCAAGAGCTAAACCGCCAACTTCCTGCTCGACACTTGCCAGACTGGGCCAAACTGGATTGAAGCCGTGAATTCGGCTGGACATACAATTCACATAACAGTGTTTCTTTCGCCCGTAAGGATCGTCAGGATCGAACCGCTCGGATCTTGCAGCCAAATAGTTGTGTAGCCAGACTTCGGCGCCAACAACTGCAACCACCACTAATAACGGATTAGTACCCTTTGGATCGATGTAACGAATCGGGTTGTTCCGTACATAGGAATAGAGATTCATGTCCGGGATCAAAAACCCAATCGGATCCTCTGAGATAAACCTGCCCACCTGGGGGTCGTACCAACGGGTGCGGTAGTACATCAGCCCGGTGTCCGAGTTAGCCTCGTGATCGGTGTTGGTGTAACGAGTCGACGGAGAGCCACTCGCCGGGAAATCATGTCGGAGTCAGTGGATTTTCTTCGAAGACCGATACAGTTTGGACGCCAAAAAACAGAGCCACAGCGAGTAATACCAGAGTGCTGATACCCCAAAACCTGACGATATAGCTCGATCTGGCGACAGGATAATTTGGAGTTGCGCTTAACCAAATGGCCTGAGCGTATCCGAGCAAACAGAAAAACGCCCCTAAAAAAGAGAGAATCAGCCCAACCAATAATCGTATTCTTCTACTACCAACCACGCGCCCCACCTCTCCATGACTTACGAGTGCCGTCCGGTCTGGCCGGACCGGCATCAGGCGGATCAGCTATTGAGCACGCGAACGTTCGACAATCGTTAAATGGTGGTAACCATCGACCTTGACAGCCACAATTACCCTGTGGCGTAGGCATACGGTTGATCGCCTTCTTGAGTCCCCGAGCCCATTCAACATCGCCTGGGCGATCACTATCTGCGCGTTGTGTGCCGGTTGGATCTCGAAAGTTGTAGGATCACCGAGAACGTAGGCATCGAGGTTAACGTCTCCTCCCCTAAAGCCAGGCGGATCCATGGATAGAAACGACCATGCTGTTGAATTTGCGAGTGCCCGCGTCGTGCGCCAAGATGATCGGTTACTCGACACTCCCACGGGCGGCGTCACGTGCTTTAATCTGTTCTCGTAAGCTGTGTTATCTGGGTACGAAGAGCCACGAAGCCTTCATATTCGCGGAAACCAAATTCCTCTCCAAGTTGGCACTCCTATGTTTGGTAAGACGTGATTCTTATCTAACGTCGAGACATCGATCCCTTCGACAACACGTGTCACAGGCGGAATTGGTGCATCCTTGAAGAGTTTCTCACGGAGCAATAGCGAGGCATCCTCCCGACTATAAGCCGTTACACCGCAACCGCGTCCCAGTCCGCTATATGATGGATAAGTTCTCCTGTCAGTCTCAGAAATATCAAATTCAAACCAGTATCTTTGCAATGAACTCATTTTGTGCCCCCTGGGATGTACATCGGACTCATACCGGGTTCGAAACGGATGGCCGGTCCAATGTAAGGATTGTGGACGCCCGGAATTAAACCTTCGGAATCAATTCTAGGAAGTGCTCTTTGTAGTCCAAAGTTCTCGTAATAAGGCAAACTCCCATGAGGAACAAGATAGTCAATATCGCTGGCAGACGTCCTGGAGCATCTCGCTGCGGAACCAACCACCTCTAGTGGCCGACCGGCTTGATTGACGGTTCTCTGGATCTGTCGAACTTCCACGCTGGTGAGATCTCCAAGTCCACTCGGTCCAGATTTGGGCCCAGCTGCTCCCGCAACTGCGAACGCCAGATCCCAGACAACCCCTCCTACTTGTCCAGCAAAGTAGCTGTTCGAGGTTGGATCCACGGCTGCCGCCCCCGGTGTGAATCCTCTAATCCAAGCAGTAGGACTCCAACCCGGCGCAAACAAGGCAATGATCGGATTAGACCCAGCTACACTCGCAGAGATAGTATCGCCAAAGCCAGCAAAAAACTGTGCCGTATGGCCTAGCACTTCCATTTCACATTCGCAATTTTTGGGCGATATAGCTTGCCCCTTGAGATGATAAGGTTGTAGCCTTTCAAGGCCAGAAGGATCTCTGAAGTTGGGTACGGTGTTTCCCACGTAAGCGTAAAAGTTGGTGCCGCCTACAAAGCCAATTGGATCCTGAGAAATGAATCTTCCCTGCTGTGGTTCGTACCAGCGAGCGCGGTAGTAGATGAGGCCACTGTCGGCATCCAACTCACGACCGGTGTATGTGTAACGAGTTGAGGCCGGCCCGCTTGCCAGGTTACCAAACGAATCGTAGATTAAGGTGGAGCTTAAGGAGCCGCTTGAGTCTGAAAGAGCACGCATAGTACGGAGATGGTCGGCGAGGAAGTAAGAAGCAAAGCCACCCACGGTCTGCCGCAACTTGTTGTCAATGCTGGGTGCGTTGAGATAATCCGCGATAGTTGCGCCATTACCATCGAGATCTCGCACCACGTCTGTGCCGTCGTAGACAAACCTGGTAGTTGAGCCAGAACTCGTGTTGCGTTGAATCCTCCGGCCCAGCGCATCGTAACTGTAGTTGACAGTCGCACCGCCGACGAGCGTAGTTTGCTTCAAACGATTCTCGTAATCCCACGCATAAGCCCCGTTTCCGCCTGCACCAGCCTTAGAGACAAGATTTCCATTTCCATCGTAGCCGAAGCTTGAACCGTTAGCCGCGACCAATCGGTTAAAAGGATCGTAGGTGTAACTGGAGCCCTGGAGCGAAGCCGTCCGGTTTCCTACTGCGTCATAAGTGTAACTCTCGTTTGATTGGCTTGGGTGCGTTGCGGCTGTCAGCCGATCAAGAGGGTCGTAGGTGTAATTATGCGCGCCCGCGCTGTCAGTCATCTGCGTGATGTTGTTGACGGGGTTCAACTGATATTGAAAGTCTGCAAGTGTGTTGCCGGCCTTGGAGTGAGTCAGTCGCGTCAGGCGATTGAGGCCGTCATATTGAGAGGTTGTGACGACACCGTTCGGCAGGCGTGCGCGAGGTTAGCTTGTTAGTTGCGTCATAGGCGAAAGTCGTGTTCAAGGCGCCACTGTCAGTAAGTTGTGTGAGCCGATTCAATGAGTCGTACTGATAAGTAGCACTTGTCGTCGCGTTGAGGCTCAATTGCGTGCGATTCGAGTTGGCGTCATAAGAGTAAGTAACCACCTGGGCAAAAACATCCATCACCGAACTTACTCGGCTGCGGTTGTGATAGGTTTTCGTCAGTGTGCCGTTCGCATTCGGCGCGATCGCCGAACGCAACAGACGGTGCTCAATCACGGAGTGGCCTAAGCGCTCGTCTTAGAAATGTTTTTATCTGTTTCAGCGGACTCAAGGAAATGACTCTATACTCTGATGACTTTTCAACCAAGTCTTGAAGAGATGCTTGGCTAATCCAATCGCTGGCTACTCCGACATATCCCAAATATTCGGTGAGCAGATTCTGAAGTTCGCGATGGTGATTACCATCTTCTTCTGCCGCCCTTATGCTTATGCGCGGTGACGTTGGGATTAGCTGAAGTAGTCGGCCACAGCTGTCGTAAGCGACGAACCTCTCTTTCTCGACGTCGATAGGTTCAAGGTAAGACTCTGCCGCTTCGACTGAGTCGAAGACCTCGACGTCGCCGCTCTCGCTTACGATGATCGGTGGATCAATCGGAAATGTTTCCATAATCTAAAATCTATCCTTCCAAGAACGATCTGTAGGCTTGGTATCCCAGGGTCGGTGTCTTCCAATACCTTGATCCCTCAGGCCTTCGCCGGGTCTCTTCGGATCAGGAACACGGCGGTGATAATGGGGCCAACGACCTGTTGGATGACTCGTTCTATTGCCAAAGGGCGCAATCCTGCAACTCTCACCAACTTCAATCTCTCTGCCGTATCTCGCCATTTCCCCAACCTCTCCAGCGCTCTTGAAGAAGATGGCTTGACCTCCGGCGTTCCCAAGAATCTCCATAGCTTTGTTGGGCCCAAGCGTCACAATCGCATCGATGATCGCGTCCTTTCCGGCAATCGGATGGGCAGCTATTTGGCCGATTGTTTGAATACGCATATCGATATCATTCATGATGCCGCTAGCTGTTTCTGCCGGGTCTCTGATGAAGTCTATGGGAAGTTCGACAGATCCAATCGCCGAGTCCGCAAAACCATTGGCTACTCCCTTTCCGTAGCTGCCCATCAAGCTCAGAAAACTGTCGTCATCAGCTTCAGAATCCATCGTGTGGCACTCGCAGGTTTGTGGCGATGTGAGCCCTTTGAGGTGATAAGGCTGGAGCCGTTCAAGTCCCGAGGGATCGTTCGAATTTACCGAATCATTAGCCACATACGCATAGAGATTAATCGCGGCCAAAAGGCCAATCGGGTCTTCCGACAAGAATCTTGCGTGTTGCGGATCGTACCATCGGGCACGGTAGTACATGAAGCCGGTGTCCGAGTCTATCTCACGTCCAGTATAGGTGTAGCGCGTTGCTGCTGATCCACTCATCACATTGCCGAACGAGTCGTAGCTCAAGTTCGATGTTATATTGCCGGTTGAATCTGAAAGCGCGCGGGTGGTGTGGAGGTGATCGATCACAAAGTAAGAAGCTGTCCCTCCGCTAGTCTGGCGCAACCTATTGTCGATCCCTGGTCCGTTGAGATAATCGGCGATCGTGCTACCACTACCATCGAGATCACGCACCACGTCAGCGCCATCGTAAACGAATTTTGCTGTCGAGCCAGTGCTGCTGGTGCGCTGCACACGTCGGCCGAGGGCGTCATAGGCATACGTTACTGTCACTGCGCCTGGTTTAATTGCCTGCTTGAGCCGGTTCTCGTAGTCCCAGGTATAGGTCCAGCTTCCGCTCGCGTCGGTCTTTGAAGTGAGATTGCCGGTTGCGTCGTATCCAAACGATGCTCCGTTTGCGACCACGAGCCGATTGAATGCTTGATACGTGTAGCTCGACCCTTGGTGTGAAGCCGTGCGGTTGCCAACGTCGTCGAACGTGTAACTCTCGTTCGATTGGCTTGGGTGCGTTGCGGCTGTCAGCCGATCAAGAGGGTCGTATATGTAATTATGCGCGCCCGCGCTGTCAGTCATCTGCGTGATGTTGTTGACGGCGTTCAACTGATATTGAAAGTCCGCAAGTGTGTTGCCGGCCTTGGAGTGAGTCAGTCTTGTCAGACGATTGAGGCCATCGTACTGGGCCGTTGTAACGACACCATTCGGCAGCGTGCGCGAGGTGAGCTTGTCTGTAACGTCATAACTGAAAGTGCTGTTCAGGCTGGCGGCGTCAGCAAGTTGGGTTAACCGATTGATAACATCGTATTGATAGGTAGCGCTGGTTCCGCCATTCAAACTCAATTGCGTGCGATTGGAATTGGCGTCGTAGGTGTAGCCAACCGCCTGCCCGAAAACATCAGTCACCGAACTTACTCGGCTGCGGTTGTCGTAAGCAATCGTGTCCGTGCCGGTCGGGTTCGTGCCGGTTGTCAGTCGCGATAACGCGTCATAGCCGTAGGCTGCTGAAGTCGCGTCCGGATAGCTGATGGTTGTCAGCCGGTTCAGCGCATCGTAAGTGTAGTTGGTAACAGCGCTGTTGTAGTCAGTCCGTTGGCTTCTATTTCCCACCGCGTCGTATGCGAACGACATCGTCGCCGTGTCCTTCTTTTCCTGCGTGCGCCGCCCTACCGCATCATAAACAAACTCATAGCGCTGGTTGACGGCGTCAACCACGGCAGTCATCTGCGACCGCGCGTTGTATTCGTAAGCAGTGGTCTTTTGCGCTGGATCAACCGTACTGGTGAGTCGATTTACATTGTCGTAGCAGAACGTCGTTACTCTGCCGGCTTGATCGGTTTTGGTTAGCAGATTTCCGGCCAGGTCATAGGCAAAGTTTTCCTCCAGCCTTCCCGCCCCCGCGGATGCTTCCGGGTACTTAATCTTCGTCAGCCGGTTGAAATCGTCGTAGGTGTAGTTGGTGGTGCGGCTGAGTGCGTCAGTCACGCCGGTCAAGTTCGACATTGCATCGTAAGCGTAGCTGGTGACGTTGGTGGCGGCGTTCGTTTCGCTCGTGAGGCGATAGACCGCGTCGTAGGCGAAATTCGTTTCATAGCCGCGCGGATCTTTGATCTTTGTGCGCCGTCCGGCCAGGTCGTAAGTGAACAAGACAAAGTTAGTGTCAGGATAAATGACCTTCTTCAACCGTCCGGCGAGATCGTATTCATAACTGGTTGTCTGATTCAATGCGTTGCTTGCGCTAGTAACCCGCCCGCGCGCGTCGTAGGCGACATTGGTTTGATTGTTCAGCGCGTCCGTGCGACGCGTCAGATTCCCGTTCGCGTCATAGGTGAACGTGGTCGCGTTGTTGCGCGGGTCAGTGACTGTCAATAGCTGACCGCGCGAATCGTAAGTGAATGTGGTGGTGTTATTGAGGGCGTCTTTTGTAGTCAGCAGATTGCCATGAGCGTCATAGGTGTTCGTCCAGACGCCATTCAGCTGGTCAGTGTGCGTCAACACCTGGCCAAATGAATTGTAGGTATAGCTGGCGGTGCCGAGAGCA
>WNFS01002668.1_pt1 | contig 19756 bp, 13 predicted proteins | sample 5400141 | NCBI WGS metagenome assembly WNFS01 (sample SAMN13153358, study PRJNA577476) | soil metagenome | isolation source: 60 cm saprolite under Madrone tree | place: USA:California | collected 2016-06-14
TACACCTAGCCGCGTGAATCCGTAGTGGAAGCTGTTTGTTACGTTGTTGCGGATTTGCGCCGTGTAGCCCGCCACAATCCCGCGGCTGTTGTTGAGCAACTTCGATGTGGGCGCTTCGCCAGGGAAATTGGCCTCGATCAAGTCACTTTTCAGGCCGCCTAGAACGCCTCTGACATAGACAGCGTGACGGCCATCCCTTGTGATGTTGTAGTCCATTCTTGCGGTGTAAACATTATTCAGAGTTGATTCAGGTGCGTTGAAGACGAATCCATTCAAAGTAAGTCCGTTGTCAGTCCCTTGAGCCGGCGAGTTCCCCGAGGGGAAATTCTGCATATAGGCAGTCATAGCTGGGTTAATTCCGGTTCCAGCGGGGTCGATTGCTTGAATATTTGCTGGCGACAAACCAAACGTCCCAGGAGCCATCACAAACGATTTCGCACCCAACCCCGTAACCGTATTGCCGCCAGGGCACTCGTCCACGTTCGATCCGTCGCCATTGGTATCCTTGCAGCTGTACACCAGCACGCCCGCTTTGAGCGCATCCGAAGGAACCTGACGAGGATTCACGGAAAACGAACTGGCCTCGCGGCGCGTCTCGTAATCCAGGAAGAAGAAGGCACGATCCTTCTTGATGGGACCGCCCAGTGAGCCGCCGCCGATATTGCGCTGCAATTTGGGGCGGGGAATTTCTGGGGTGAGTGCTTTATTAAAAAAGGCGTTTGCGGTGGCTCCGCTGGTCCGATAGTACCAACGTACATTCCCATGAAAATTATCCGTGCCGCTCTTGGTTACCAGAGCGACTTGCGCGCCGGATGCCACGCCATCGGTGGCGTTGGCATTCGCCGTCGTCACGCGGAATTCCTGCACGGAATCAAGCGTGACTGGCAGGGCGCTGGTGAAAGCCGCCTGGTTCTGCCAGTCGTTCGCGTCCACACCGTCAAGCGTCACGTTGGTCTGGTTGCCGCGTACGCCGTTCACCGCGCCTTCGCGGCCATCCAATGTGCTGATATCGCCCTGCGAGAGCCGGTCGGTATCGGAATTTCCAGTAAAAACAACGCCCGGTTGCAATGTCAGCAAATTGACCACGTTGCGCGCCAGGAACGGAAGTTGTTTCACTTCATTCTCATCGAACGCATTCCCGGTCGTGGCATCTTGCGTGTTGATTGCCGGGGCCGCGCCAGAAACTTCCACGACTTGATTCACCTCGCCCAACTCAAGTTTAAAATCGACCTTTCTGGTCGTGGCGACTTGCAATTCCACATTCTCCTGCACACTGCTGCGGAAACCTTTGATCTCCACGCGCACGGAATACACTCCCGGAGGAAGCGCTTGAAACTGATAGTGGCCACTGGCATCGGTGTCGACTGACCGGCCCGTTGCGGACCCGGCCGGTGTCACCGTCACCTTGGCACCCGCGATGGCTGCACCCTGCGGATCCGTCACATCTCCGTTGAGAGCAGTGGTGCCGGTCTGCGCCCAGGCGCACGCCACGGCGACCATGAGAACTACAAAGCCGACCAAAAGATTGCGCTTCATTGAAGACCATTCCATAAACTACTCCTTTCGCGCACCTTCTTTGGGTTTCGAAAACATACGCAAGGATGCCAAGCGGGTGTAGGGAGCCCCGGCAATATGCAGGAGCGATGTCAGGATGCCGAAATGGACATTTTCCCCGGGCAACCCCATCTACCACTGATTCGAGCTAACGTTGATGTACCTTTTAGGCCAGAATGGGAGGAAATGTCAAGACAAGTTATTCTAAATTCTGTGTCAAATCGAGTCGATTCACCATTCAAATGGATTGGAGAATAAAGATGTCGGCAAACAAGCTATCTGGAGGGAATAAACCTTAGCCCAACCGCACCAACTTCGCTTCGGTAATAGCAGATATAGTCCTGATCGGTCCGAGTATCGCAGCTGACACTTCCCCGTCCACGCGGACAAGTGACACGGCATCGGCTCCGCGCTGCGCTTCCCGGCGGCCGAGCGCGAACGTGGCGATATTGACGCCGAGCTTGCCAAGAGTTGTCCCAATCTGTCCAATAACTCCGGGTTCGTCGCGGTTTCTCAAATAAAGAATCGTGCCTTCGAGCTGGGCCTCCAAAGGAATTCCTTCGATCTGCAACACGCGCGGCGACCCGTCATGGAGAACTGTGCCTTCGGCCGTGAAGCCTCGCGCCGATCCGGTTCTTTCGGGCAGCGCGGAGACTTCCAGAGTGTTCGGAAACCCGTGCTCGCGCCTCCGAGTCTCCTCTTCTACCGTTAAGCCTCTCGCCGCCGCTACCGCCGGTGCATTGACGACGTTCACCTTTTGATCCAACACCGCATTGAGGGCACCGGCTAGCACCGCGCTGCGTAGGAGATGTGTTCCCACTTCTGCCACTTCGCCAGCATACCGGATGCGAATCCGCGCCGGGCGCGAATCCGCCGCCTGCGAAACCAGCGACCCGAGCCGCTCCGCCAGTTCCAGGTACGGACGCACGCGCCGGTATTGGTCCGCCGAGAGTGCCGGCAGGTTCACGGCATTGCGAATCACTCCTTCCAGGAGATAGTCCCGGATCTGCAACGCAACCTGCGTGCCCAGCTCTTCTTGCGCTTCGGCAGTGGAACCCGCGACATGCGGCGTGGTGATTACGTTCGGCAGCCCGATCAGCGGGCAATTTTTCGGCGGCTCTTCCGCAAACACGTCGAGGGCCGCCCCAGCGACGTGGCCGCTCTTGATCGCCGCCGCCAGATCCGCTTCGTTGACGAGCTCCCCGCGGGCGGCGTTGATAATGCGCACGCCTTTCTTCATTTTCGCGATGGACGCGGCGTTGACCATGTCCCGCGTCTGTGGGCTGACCGCCGTGTGCAAGGAGATAAAGTCGCATTCGGCCAGAAGCTGATCGAGCGGCACGAGCTCCACGGAAAGTTCGCGCGCGGCCGCTTCACTGATGAATGGATCATACGCAACGACGCGCATATCAAAGGCTTCTGCCCGGGACGCCACCTCGCTGCCGATGCGCCCAAGTCCGACAAGGCCCAGAGTCTTGCCGCGCACTTCGGCGCCCGACGACGACTTTTCCCATCGTCCTTCGCGCATGGCGGCGTCAAATTTTGGGAGCTGCCGAACCAGTGCCAGCAACAGCGCGAAGGTGTGTTCCGCAACGCTGACGGAACTTCCTCCCGGCGTGCTCATGACCAGCACGCCGCGCTTGGTGGCTTCGTCCAAGTCGATATTGTCCACGCCCACTCCTGCGCGGCCCACCGCGCGCAATTTTTTCGCCTGCTCCAGCAAATCCGCGGTGACTTTCGTCGCGCTGCGCACAATCAGGGCATCCGCGTCGGCAATCTCCCCATTCAGGTTATCTTTGGTCGTCAGTACGATGTTCCAGCCGGGCTGCTCCTTCAGCAGTTGCACGCCACGATCGCTGATCTTGTCCGCTACGATAACTTTCATGAGCCCCGTCGTCTCCGCGGGTTTTTCCGCGCAATGTAAGCAATCAAAAGTAGCGAGCTGCTCGCGCACTGTCAAATAAGTACCGCTGATGCGGACCCAAGCTAACGCCAACCATTCCTTCGCGGCGGATTTCCCGGTCTGCTATATTCATTGGCGTGAGGAACCTCAAATGAGTCTTGCGGAGAAAATTCAGAAGGATCTGGTCGACGCCATGCGCGCCAAAGAGGAACTGCGGCTCAGCGTCCTGCGCGGCATCAAGGCAGCCATCAAGCACAAGGAAGTCGAAAAAATCCGCCCACTCGACGAAGCCGAATCCATCCAAATTTTGCAAACCCTCGTAAAACAACGCAAGGAATCGATCGACCAGTTCGCCAAGGGCAACCGCCCGGAACTCGTCTCCAAGGAAACCAAAGAACTCGCCATCATCGAATCGTATCTGCCTGCCGGCGCCAGCGAGTCCGAAATGGACGCGGCCATCGCCAAAGCAATCGCCGAATCCGGCGCGAATTCCATCAAGCAGATGGGCGCCGTCGTGAAAGCCGCTAAGGCGGCTCTGGAAGGCAAAACCGTTGACGGCAAGGTGCTTAGCGACCGCGTGCGCGACCGCCTCTCGAAAATGAGCTGAGAATTTTCATCCTTCATTCGGTATGCCGCTCCCGGAAACCATCGCGATACGCTTCACGGAAGAAGACGCGGGCTATGTCACCGTGCGTCCGGTCGTGAAGCAAACGTTTCGCCTCGCCGAACTTGCGGATATGGTTGTGAGCGTGACGGGAAAGAATGTCTCGCGTGTGCAGCAAATTTTTCGCGCCGGCACTGTGGTCTATAACGGTTATCGCTACTGGTGGGACGGTTTCGCTTCCACCGAGAACGAAGTCACTGGGCTACTTGCCGCTTTTCCGGATGACGACCCCTCGCTTCATTTCGACCCGGCCCAGGTGACCGCCGTCTCTCTCGAAATCGGCGGCGGCGCGCAACGCTCTTTGGTTAGAATCACTCGCCGCGAAGCTTCGGCAAAGAGGCTGTTGCGCAAACAAAATCCCTGGGATATCTTGTTAAAAGCGGCACAAGATTCACCTCCGCGCTACGAGCACTATTCCCATTCGGAACGCGCCGATGTCTATCTCTTGCACCTTTCTGCAGAGACGGCTGCCTCGCTCATAAGTGAAGCGCTAAAGGCTTCGCCACGCAGCCTGCGGAAGAAATTTGCCGCTCTGCTGCCTCCCGCGGCCATTCAATACTTTGTTCCTCGTAAAGATTCTTCTGTTGCGAATATTCCTGGATAGAACCATAGGATGGGACTAACCATGGCACCCACTTTAGATTCCGACACTCGCAATAATTATGCTCTCGCCTTGCTTCGCATCAGCGTGGGCATTCTTTTCCTGATCTTCGGCCAATACAAAGTTTTCGGCACGGCCTTCACTCTTCACGGCGGCTTTCAATTCTGGATCAACAAATTCCTTGACGGTGGGGCTTACCCTTTCATGGCGCCCGTTCTCCGTGGCTTCGTCCTCCCGCACGCCACGAGCATCGCATTCCTCGTGGCCTACGGCGAATTTGCAATCGGGCTCGCTCTCGTTCTTGGAATCCTGGTGCGCTCCGCCAGTTTCTGCGGCCTCATCTTCATGCTGACCCTGCTTTTCTCTTCGGACTATCCCGGCGTGGGAGCGGCGTTTTGGCAGTATTTCGGAGCAAGCCTCAGCCATTCGGTATTTGCGCTCTGCTTCGTGGCGTTCCTAGCCGGGCGCGCCGATTCCGTCTGGTCAGTTGAAGCTCTGCGGAAAAACCGGGCGGGGGGTCATGCGGACGGGAATTAGTGAGCCGCAGGCTTTAGCACCGCGGTATTCCGCTCATCGCTCGCAATGATGCGGTAGAGCTTCTTAAGGTCCTCGACTTTGCTTAGCGGCACGCTCAGTTCTTTCACTTCAAATGTCCGCGTATACTTCAGCGTGTTCCCATTCACTTCCGTCTTGCTGTGGTAACTCGCGAAAGAGTAGTCCGCGTTCACCGGTGGCGGCAGCTCATCCACCTCGTAACCAGCTGGAAGCGTAATTTCAAACGTGTCAGCATCCCGCTCCGGACCAGGCAATTCCACTGGATGTTGCCGGGGCTCCTTAGTTTCAAGGAGGTCGCTCGACTTGCTTCCCAGAACTCGTGGGCGCACCAGCATTAGATTGCCGGCTGTCTTCGCGTAGTTCTCTGCCACCAGCGAATACCGGTAGCCAAAGGGTTGATCCGTCTGGTTCAGGTTCAGGACGGCGGCCTTCGTGAGCTGAAAGGTTGAGAGAGAATGCGCAAGCAGGGTCTCGATCGGCTTGATCCGGTCCGGTTCCTTTGTAACGGATTTCAGGGCCATCCTCTGCCACATGCCCGAGTCTCCAAGGCGGCTTTCGACAATCTCGCCGCTCAATGCGCCTCTAGAGCTCAATACCAGTTTTGCATCGCGCTGAACACCATTCATGGCCCCAGGCAACTGCGGAAGTTTCACCAGCTCTCCGCCTTCTGGCGTTACAAGTAAACCATGATTCGCTTGCAACTCCCCGCGAAGCTGTCCGAACGGCGTGTATTCGTCTGTGGGATCAAAAATCAAAAGGCGGCCGAGCTTCGGGTGTTCGATTACCGCGACAGTCGACTTGTCTTTGACCTCGCCCGGCAATTGCACTGCCAGAATTTCATGGTTAAACCATCCGATCATTGGGGGGCGGTCTGGGGCAGCTCCTCCCCGCACGGTATTGATGGAGATATAGAACGATTCAACGCCAATTTCGTGCAGCATCGAGCTCAGGAGCGTTGCCTTATCCTTGCAATCTCCATAACGATGCGTGAAGATCTCCGGCGCCGGGTGGGGCTGCCAACCTCCAATTCCGAGCTCGATTGCAACGTATCTTATGTCGCCCTGAACGAACTTCGCCAGCGTCTGCATCTTCGCGAGCGGCGTCGCCGAGTTAGCGGTGAGGGCCGCAACCTTCTGCTTGATTTCTGGAGAAGCATCCCGCCGCCCCTGCTCGAGGCCGGCCTCCCAATTCCCCATCTCTCGCCAATTCTGAAACCCCTTTGTTGTTCCACCGCCCGGTGGCACAAAAGAAACCACCAGAAGCCCGGCGATTCCCCGCCACGGAGGCATGCCTTCTTCGTGCCGGATTCCTTTCACGTCGCTGACCAGCCACTGCGTCTGATTTCCCGCCTGGATTGGCTTAGCTTCCGGATAGTTTATCCACGTGGCCTTGTATTCCCAGCCTGAGGGCAGTTGCACGGTGTAATGGGATTCGCGAACAGGATGGGATTGCTGAAAGTACCAAATGTCCTGGAGCACGAATGGCTGCTCTTCCGTTTCGTATTCGTAGCCCACGATATTCCCGGGGTCTGCGGCGGGGATGCGGAGGAATTTCTCTTTTACGTCGGACACGAGCTCGCTGCCTTCGATCTTCGGCAATGATATCTCGACCGCTTCCTTGTCTTTCACTTCATAGTCTTTACCCTGCGCCGGAATGCACCACCCGCGCATGCCGGTGATCTTGGAATGAGAGTTGAAGGATGCGCCCACCATGCCGTATTCGCGCCCGCCTGGCCGCAATATTTTGTATGCTTCCCGGACTGTCGTCTTGACCTTGTCCGCGGATTGCACCGTTACGATCCGCTCGGAGTAAAGTAGCACCACGTCCGTCTTGTCATCGTGTGCCGGCAAAGGCGCATTTACCAGCGCGTGCATCCAACCGGGCGCGTCGCCAGCGGAAGACCGCGGCACTCCGGCAAGGCCGCCTATCACGCAGAGTGTGAAATAAATCAGAAAGCGCCGCATTTCAATTGTTCGCCGCCGTTGCACCCGGTTGCAACACAACCTGTTGTTCATCTCCTGTCCTCACCACCTGAAAGAAATTCCGGAGCGTCGGATAAAGCTTCACTTCCACCATTAGCAGATCCATATTCAATTGCCGTGTTACGCGGAGCGCGCCTTTGTTGTTCGCCGCCTTGAGGCTGTAAAGAGCGGCCTTGGCGTCCAGCTCCTGCACCGCCGGCAAGCTGCTCACCTGCCAGCCTAGTGGCAGGTCGATCGTCACGTCGTCGATTTTTGATGATGGATAAGAAAAATAAATCGCGTGCACGCGGTTCGCATGTTCGAACGCATGCTTTTCAGGCGCACCGAAGAGCCCTACCGGCACGAGGGCTCGCCGTCCCGCCCCGGAGACCCATCCAGGGACCTTCAGTTCGAACTCTGCCACCAGCGTCGGGGTCGAGCTTCCCCAGTCAGGTTGGTTTGTCAAATCCACATCGATCCCCACTGGGATGTAATCCTTCACCTGGTCCTCGAGGAACTTCTTCCTGTTGGTCGCATCTTCGTTGCGTTCCTCGATTCTCCGCCAAAGCGCTTCCAAACCGGAAAACTTAACTGTCAGCTTCCCCTCCAGCGATCCCGTCTCTGTCAGCTTCAAATCGGCTTTCCGCTCGATCCGGGAATCGGAGCTCGTCGGCAGCGAGGTCGTCACCCAACCTCCGCCTTCTTTATCAAGACGCAGTCCCTTTACGCCAGTTTCGGGCCACGAAAGCAGTCCAAACGGAGCGAACGCCGTTGCCGGGTCACAATACACATCTTTCCCGTTCAATCTCACCAGCACCACATCTCCGTTCAATTGGCTTAAATTCATTAATTGTGGGTTGAAAAAATACTCGCTGCGCGACGATATATAAACGGAGTAGGCCTCGAATCCTGCCGCTCTCGCCAATGCTAGGAATAGCCAGTTGATCTGGCGACCATCTCCGTATCCTCGCTTCCAAAGATCTTCTACGTTATTGATATCCTTTTGCTTTTCGCGCTTCTGCTCCTGCTCTGTCTTTTCCGTCTCCCACGAAGTATTCCGGAACTTTTGCACTCTCGCGTAGATCTTTTGCAGTTTCACTTCCGGCGTATCATTGGCCGACACCGTTTCTGCCACGGCCTGCTCCATCGCTTTGCGCTTTCCTGTGAAGCTTTCCACCCTGTCGTTCAGCTTCTTCCCCGCATTCTTCCAGAACTTGTCCGGCTCTTTTTCTGGAAAGCCCTCGCTATACACGAAATCCACGCGGAATTTCAGCTCGTTCTGCGGCGGCATGTAGTCTTCAATCTGGAATGCGGGAATATTCTGCGATTCCAGCCGGACGTAGCCTCCTTCTTGCTTCGGCGGAGCGGTTCCCGTGGGCAGCCCGGCCGGCCAGCTCCAACGAATGGCAAAATCCGGATTCGGCTTCAGGCTGAATTTTCCGTGCTTGGTGAAGAGTTCCTCGCTCAGGATCCAGTGCGAGTCGTAGACGTACCCCTCGTTCAGATCGTACGTGTAGTGATATTCGACAATGCTGCCCACCTGCACATCGGGCAAGGTGAAGGTCTTTGCCAGGTACTTTAAACCCTTCGCTTTTACGATGGTCTTGTCAAAGGCCTTCCCCTCGAAGTTCACGATCGAGCCATCCGGCCGTATTGTCCGGGCCTTAATACTGTGGATGTTTCCCTGTTCCTTAAAAAAGGGAATTTCCACGTCGGCGTATTTTCGGCCTTCTTCCGTCAGGATCTTGATCCTCGCGTAGTTATATTCGTGCGGCGTGCGGCTGTCTTCTCTGTCAACCTGCCGGTACAGGTAGATCGCCGGCGCCCCGGGGGCTTCCGGCACACTGGTCATCTTCAATTCTTCCTGGGAGATCGGCTGCCATTCGTCGCCGGCGCTTACGAGCTGCGCGCGGCGCGCGGCGGCCCCCACGAACAGCAGCAAAACCAGCACGAGCAGGCGGCGATAGCTCACGTCGGGCCTCCCAGCAATGCGGAATTTCGAATACCTGTAGGTAAAGGGCAGCAGCTCGCACTTCTGAGAACTGACCACTCGGCGGTCACTAGTCTTCCGGACGGGTTCGCGGTCGCCCGCGCTATGAGAGGGTCGCGTCCCATGGGCGCTGTTGCTGACCTAAGCAACGTATACCGCGGCACACTACAGGGGTACTACGCTGCTGTCAATAGAGTCGGGACCCGACCCCCTCCGCCCGCGAGGATTCTCTTCCCCACCTCGCCCACCTGCGGCATAATCCCCCCGCACAGGCCACATTGGCATTCAATTCCGCTAATTGGGGAGGATTCATTGAGCGAACAAACGGGAGGGCGCGAAAGGGCCTGGAGTTCCACAGCACCTCCGGGTGAATTTCGCACCTATATATCCGCCGAGGAAAGCCCGAAAGAATTCACCATTCGCGCAGTAATCCTCGGCGCGCTCTTCGGTCTGCTTTTCGGTGCGGTGACGGTCTATGTCGGCCTGCGCGCCGGTCTCACCGTTTCCGCTTCCATCCCCATCTCCGTGCTTTCCATCAGCATCCTTCGCAAACTAGGCGTGTATCTCCCGCCCTTCGGCCGGCCCACGATTCTTGAAAACAATATCGTGCAGACCACTGGTTCCGCTGGCGAATCTCTCGCTGCAGGCGTTATGTTCACGATTCCCGCGCTCATCTTCCTCGGCTTCGGGTCAGAATTCACCTTTTGGCGGATTTTCCCTTTGGCGCTTCTCGGTGGTTGGCTCGGCGTGCTCTTCATGGTTCCGCTGCGCCGCCAGCTCATCGTTAAAGAACACGGGAACCTGGTATTTCCCGAAGGCACTGCGTGCGCCGACGTGCTCGTCGCGGGCGAACGCGGCGGCTCCTTTGCAGGCCGCGTTTTCTGGGGACTCGGCCTCGGAGGCGCTTACACCTTCCTCATGAATACGGTGCAAGCCTGGACCTCGCGACCAGAAAACCGGCCCAGTTGGTTTCCCGGGGCTTCTTTCCGTGCCGACATCACTTCCGAATATCTCGGCGTCGGCTACATAATCGGACCGCGGGTTTCCGGCATTCTCTTCGCCGGAGGCATCATTTCATGGTTGGTCATGATGCCCGCGATCAAGTTTTACGGTCAGCTTGCCGGCAACACGCCAATCTATCCCTCAACGATCCCCATTCCGCTGATGACGCCAGATGACATCTGGCGAAATTACATTCGGCCCATGGGGGCGGGAGCCGTCGCCGCCGCCGGATTGATCACCTTGCTGCGCACGCTGCCAACCATCATTTCCGCTTTGCGCGCAGGCTTGAAAGACGTCCGAGCCGAGGGCGCGGGCCAGTCAACAGCCTCCAGCCGCATCGACCGCGACGTCCCCATGCGCTGGGTCATTCTGGGCTCCATCGTCATCATCGTCATGATGTGGGTTCTTCTAACATTCCATCCCATGCAAGGCGCGGGCACCAACTGGTACCAAAACGCTTTCGCCGGCGTGTTTGTCGTCATTTTCGGATTTCTGTTTGTCACAGTGGCGGGGCGTATCAGCGGGCTTCTCGGCAATTCCTCAAATCCAATCAGTGGCATGAGCATCGCCACGTTGATGGCTACTTGCGCGATCTTCTTCGTGGCCGGATGGACCGCGCCGAACTATCAAGTGTTGGCGCTAATGATTGGCGGGGTGGTCTGCATTGCCGCCGCAATTGCTGGCGCTACTTCCCAGGATCTCAAGACTGGCTACCTTGTCGGCTCTACGCCCTTCTGGCAGCAGCTGGGGCTGCTGATCGGTGTGACCGTTTCGACGCTCGCCATCGGTACCACTCTCAATCTAATGAATAAGGGCCTGGAGAAGTATCTGCCGACGCAGATTCCCGTCAACATTCAGACTTTGCCTGCCGGCGTGAAGGTCGAACGCGACACTTTCATCTATAAGGGGAAAACCTACGTACTGGTCAACTCCTTGGGCTCTCATGAAATTCCCGACGGAGAATATCTCTATGACGCGGGCACAAAACAGATCGAGTTCCAATGGGCCCAGGGCATCGGCAGCGACAAGGCTCCCGCGCCACAAGCTCGCCTCATGGCCACGGTCATCAGCGGCATTTTGAATCAGCGTTTGCCCTGGCATTTGGTGCTGATGGGTGTGGCATTGGTGGTCGCCGTGGAAATTCTTGGCGTACGCTCACTGGCGTTCGCCACGGGCTCGTATCTTCCTCTTGGCACCACGGCAGCCATGTTTGCCGGAGGCCTCGTCCGCATGCTCATTGAAGCTACCACCAAGAAAAAAGACGAAAGCGAAGCCAGCCCCGGGGCTCTCTATTCCAGTGGCCTGATCGCCGCCGGAGGTGTCTTTGGCCTGCTCGGCGTGGTCATCGCTCTTCTGCAAGACCCGGAAATCCCCACTCACGCACCGCCTTGGCTAACCGCCACATTGCGCCTTCCCTGGCGGGCCGATCTTTTTGCATTCGGACCTAAGCTCATGGGGCCGCTCGCGACCAGCAATCTTTTCGGCATTTTCATGTTCGCGCTTCTCGCGGCCTCGCTCTTCTATTTCGCCCGCAAGAAGCTCGACTAGCTCAGCCATCGGGCCTTTGACGGGCGCGACTGACCGCCGTAAACTGGCTTAATGGGAAGCACCTTTGGCGCGCGGCGTTACAACTTCGACTGGCGCAGTTTCATCACTCCAGGCGTCAAGCTGCTCGTCCTCGCTTGCACCGGCGTTTTCCTTGTCCAGACTTTCCTAGGGCTGCTCGCTCCTCCCGCCGCTACAATTTGGCTCCTCAAGTGGTTTGGCCTGATCCCCGCGGCAGTAACGCACCACATCCCTCCGCGCATCTGGCAGCCCTTCACCTACATTTTCATGCATGGCGGATTGTGGCACCTGCTCATCAACATGCTGATGCTTTGGATGTTTGGCCGCGAGCTGGAATTAGTTTGGGGAAAGCGCCGCTTTCTGAATTACTTTTTTCTATGTGGAGCGGGCGCAGGCCTCATCGAGGTAATCGTCAAGACGGTTCCTGTGTTCTTCGGCGCACAGCCCTCTTTGATCCCCACCATCGGTGCCTCCGGAGCGATTTTCGGCATCCTGATGGCCAACGCTGTGCTCTTCCCCGACCGCCGCGTCTGGCTTTTCCCCCTTCCGGTGAACATCCCTATGCGTCCGTACGTGGCCGTAATGGGCGCCATTGAATTCTTCTCCACCATCGGTGCCGGCGGAGACAATGTCAGCCACGTCTGCCACCTTGGCGGCATGCTCGTCGGTTACATCTACCTGCGCCGCGGCTCGTTCTTATACAACGTCCGCAACACGGTCACGGACTGGCAGTACAAACGCAATCGCAAGCGCTTCGAGGTCTACATCAACAAACACAGGAAAGAACCACCCTCCCGCCCCGACAACTGGGTCAACTAGCACTGCGTCTCCTTAATTGCGTCCCAGCTCGAAAAAAACCAAAAATCGCTCTTGACTTTTTTATAATTTCTGTCATTATTAGTGCTGTAGATAACTGTGTTCTGCAGTGCGGGAGCTTGCTCCCGCTTTTCTTCTTTTGGGCGGCTCTTGAAGAGCAAACCATTCGGCTGAGTTAGCCCGGATCAACCCAAAACTAACCCTTTAGAATCAATCGTTTGCGAAATGCAAATTTTGTAACTCCTTTCCTTTGATATTCATGCAAATTGGGTGGGGGTGGGGGGGGCTGTCACCCCCGTTGAATACCAAAAACACCGACCGCTGGTTACTACCTCAAGCCGGTCCGCCAATAATATGAAACTTCATGAAGTTCGTCGTTCCGCGAATGCCCATCGGCGTGCCCGCCACGATTCCGATGACGTCGCCCTTGCGCACCAGCCGCTCTTCCAAGAGGCGCTTCTCCGCGACCTTGGCTAGCCCGTCTACTTTTTGCACGTCTTGAATCATCCTGGGCAGCGCGCCCCAGATCAGCGCCAGCCGCCGCCGCGTTTCCGCTTCCGGCGAGAACGCCACGATCGGTACCAGTGGCCGGTAGCGAGACACCAGCCGCGCCGTGAATCCGCTATGCGTAAACACCGCGATCAGTTTCATATGCAGCTCGCGCGAAGCGTGGCACACCAGTTCCGCAACGGTCTCCGCCACTTTCAATTTCTCCTGCGGCGCCGGCCTCGGAAATTCCTGGATGCTTGCCTCCGCCTCTTCGATGATGCGCGCCATCATGCCGACGGCCTCGACGGGATATTTCCCTGAAGCTGTCTCCGCCGAAAGCATCACCGCGTCCGATCCGTCGAAAATTGCGTTGGCCACGTCCGAAGCTTCCGGGCTCGCGAAATAATCGTTTTCTGGACCACTGGCACGCGCTCCGGACTCATCTCCACTCCAAGATCCCCTCGCGCCACCATAACGCCGTCGGCGGCCAGCAGGATCGCGTCCAGATTCTCGATCGCTTCGGGTTTCTCCAGCTTCGCGATCACCGGAACGTCTTTCCCCGCTCGGCGAATCAACTGCTTCGCCAGCAGCACGTCTTCCGGCCGCCGCACGAAGCTCACCGCGATGTAATCAGCGCCATGTTTCAGCGCGAAAACCAGGTCTGCGCGGTCTTTCGGTGTCAGCGCTGGCACGCGCAGCTTCACTCCGGGCAGGTTGATTCCCTTATGTTCGCCAAGCGCTCCGCCGTTTGCGACTTCGCAAACCACTTCACGGCCGCTGACGTTTTCCACGCGCAGTTCGATCAATCCGTCGGAGAGCAGGATGCGGTCGCCGCGGTGAACTTCTCGCGGCAGCGGCGTGAACACGGTGTTCACCCGCGTCGAATCGCCCAGCACTTTCGCGGTGGTGATCACGAAGCGCTGCCCCGTGCGCAGCAGCACCGGCCCGCCCCCCGCCAGCGGCCCAGTCCGGATTTTCGGTCCCTGAAGATCGGCAAGAATCGCGATCGGTTTTTCGTGCTCCACCGCCGCTGCCCGCAGCATCGCGATGCTTTTCGCGTGCTCCTCGTGCGTACTGTGCGAAAAATTCAGCCGCGCCACGTCCATCCCCGCTCTCAGTAAACGATCCATCATCTTCGGCGAACGCGTCGCTGGTCCGATGGTGCACACTATTTTGGAATGGCGGAAGCTCATGCGTCTTTTGAGGGCACCGATTGTTGACTGTTTTTATTCTTTACGCGAAGCGCGCGAATTTGCGGCTGTCTGTTTTCTGTTCGCCATTAAAATTCTTCTGTTTTAATGCGCCACTGCGAATTCGTTGACAATCTTCGCCAGTACGTCCACGCCCTTGTCGAAAGCCGCCACCGGTATTCGCTCGTCGTCTCCGTGCATGCGTTTCAGATCATCCTGCGTCAGCGGAAACGGTACAAGTCCCAGCGCTTGCACCTGGTGGAGCCGCAACTGCGCCGAATCCGTCAGCCACGTCGATTGAAACGGCAGCGTCGGCGCGCCCCCGAATTCCCGGGACACCACCTTCGAAATCACTCCATAAAATTCCGATTCCAGGGACGACGATGGCGCGGTCAGCCCCGCATTCGGCTGCACCTCCAGCCTCACCAGCGGGTCGTTCACCAGCTTGTTCAAATCGTTCACAACTGTGCTAATCGAGTCGCCCGGCAGCAGCCGCACGTTCAGGTTGGCCCGGGCCTCCGCCGGAATCACGTTGTTCGCAACACCGGCGGTCAGCACCGTCGGCGCGATGGTGTCACGCAGCATCGCATTCCATAGCGGGCTGGCATCGGAAATCACGCGTTGCGCGTGTTCACCTCGGTCCGAAGTTTCCATCGACCGCATCCACTTGCCGATGTCGTCGTCTTCCAGCGCTGCCAGCCCTTCGAAATATCTTCGCACAATCGATGTTAAGTGCACCGGAGCCGAATATGTTCCGATTTTCGCCACCGCCGCCGCCAGGTGCACAACTGCATTGTCTTTCGTCGGCTGCGAAGCGTGGCCTGATGTTCCCCGCGCGATCACCGCAATGTTTGCCGCCACTTTTTCGTCCGCCTGCACGCCGGCGTACTGCACTTTTCCGTTCTTTATGAAAACGTTTCCGCCCTCGTTGATCGCGAACCCCGCCCCGATCTTCTCCCAGTGCTTCGCAATCAGCATGCGAATGCTGGCCTCGCCGCTGGTTTCCTCGTCATCCGTCGCCAGAAAAATCACGTCACGGTTCAGACGCACCATCGAACGCTTCAGCGAAATAAACACGGCCAGGTTTGCCGCCACCATCCCTTTGTCATCAATCGCGCCTCGTCCGTATAAATATCCGTCCTTGACCACCGCGCCGAAGGGGTCCACGCTCCACCGCGACTTCTCTACCGGTACCGTGTCCAGGTGCGCTACGAGCAATAGCGCCCGCGACGGTTGCGCTACCGCCGAGCTGCGCAGCCGCGCCACTACCGCGCTCCGCCCTGGCGCCATGTCGAGAATTTCTGCCTTGATCCCTTCCTTCGCCAGGATCCCCATGATGTACATTGCCGCGATCTGCTCGTTTCCTGGCGGATTCGACGTGTTGATCTTGATGAGGTCCGCCAGCCAGCCTTGCGCTTCCTTCGCAATCGCCGACGTATCCCAGCGTGGCGGCGGGCTCACCGGACTCCCTGCCGGGATCCCCGGCCTCTCTGGCGCCACCTGCGCCGCAACCAGTAAACTTGCGGCCATCAAAAATGCCGCCACTCCAGCCAATATCTGGACCATGCGATTCCAGTTCACCAATCCGTCCTCCTGTTCCTATGTGGCCGCAACCGGCCGCCTCAGTAAACGTTTTGATTCAAATGTGCTTCATACTAACATGCAGGTGTGGGGGGTTGGCTGGGGTAATACCGAAGGATTGCTTAAACTCAACTGCTTTTCGGCCGCCGGTTTTTCGGGCATGCGGACGTCAACAGCAGTTTAGCATTTGTCGATTGCAACCAAGGAGTACATCATGAAGGCCATTTTTTCCGTAATTTTGCTTGCGGCACTGGCGACCTGCCTGGTGTTGCCGCTGGCCGAGAATTCTGCGTTTGCCCAGGCTCCCAGCGGTCCCCAAGGCGGCGCTCCGCCTCCCCCGCAACAGCAGCAGAAACCCGATTCTCAAAAACCGCCGACTGTCGCGCAACAGCCTCCGCCGCAAGCCGGCGTAACCATCGCCGTCGACGTTCCCATCGTCACGCTTGATGTTGTTGCTACCACCCAGCATGGCGACATCATCCCGGGTCTTAAGAAAGAAAACTTCCGCATTCTCGATGATGGCGTTCCCCAGACCATCACTAACTTCGCCCCCACGGAAGCTCCTATTACTACAGTCATGCTGCTCGAATTCAGCAGCCGCGGTTTCTACAGCTTTTTTTCCTACTACTCCAGATATTGGTCCGACGCTTTTCTCCCCCAGCTTCAGCAAAAGGACTGGGTAGCCCTCGAAACTTTTGACATGAGGACCAGCATCGTGGAGGACTTCACACAAGACAAAGATAGAATCCGCAACGGCATCTATCATCTCTATTTCCCCGGCTTCAGCGAATCCAACGTCTTCGACGCTATCCTTGAAACCGTCGACCGCCTCAAGGATGTCAGCGGCAAGAAGTCCATCCTTGTTCTCGCCAGTGGCGTGGACACGTTTTCCAAACACACCCTCGACCAAACCATGAAGCAACTCCGCGGCAGCGATGTCACGATTTTCTGTGTGGGCCTCGGCAAGATCTACACTAATTTCCTTGAGAGCCACGGTTCTCTCGGTTCACACTTGAACTACCTGCAAGCCGAAAATCAATTGCGCACGTTTGCCAATGAAACCGGCGGCTACGCCTGGTTCCCGCAATTCGATGGAGAAATTCCGGACATCATGCGCAGCGTCGCCGCATTCCTCCGCCACCAGTACAGCCTTTCTTACTCGCCATCCAATGGCGCCAAGGACGGCAAGTTTCATAAGATTAAAGTGGAATTGGTCGCGCCCGACGGCGGTCCGCTTACCGTGCAAGACCAAAAAGGAAAAAAACAGAAATACCAGGTTTATGCCCGCGAAGGCTATCAAGCCCCCAAAGGCGGCGTCGGCGACTAGCTGGGCTGGAAATTAGAAAATGGAAATTGGAAATTAGGGAGGGCTGGGCTGACTCGAAATTCGAAGCCAGAGTCGCGAATTTCGAGTTTCCGATTTCTTTTTCACTTCAGTAGCCGCGCGTGAAATCAACCTGGTTGAACAATTCCCGGCCATCGAACCATCTTTCCAACAAGTCGATCAAAATCGCCGCTTGGCGATCCCAGAGCCGGTCGCTCACTCCGCTGGTGTGCGGCGTGATGAACAAATTTGGCGCTTTCCAGAGCGAACTTTCGGCGGGAAGTGGCTCTGTCTCTGTTACATCCAGCGCCGCGCCGCCTAGCCCACCGCTTTCGAGGGCCTGCACCAGCGCCGCTTCATCCAGCAGTGACCCGCGCCCCACATTGATCAGCCGCGCGCCACGTTTCATCTTTGCAATCTCAGCCGCGCCAATCAGGTGCTTCGTTTCGGCCGTCTCCGGCGCGCAAATCAAAACGTAATCCGCGCCCGGCAGCGCTTCCGCCAATTGCGACGCGGCAAAGATCTTCTCCGCATGCGCCGGTTCGCCCTTGCCCGATCGCGTCACTCCCCACACCCGCATGTCAAATCCTCTCGCCCGCTTCGCCACCTCCCTGCCAATCGATCCGTACCCCACTATCAGCAGCACGTTTCTATTCAGCTCAGTCAAATGCTGCGGCTTGTCCCAAATCTCCTGCTGCGACCATTTCGCGCGGTCCTGTCCGCGCACCGAATCCGGAAAATTCCTTGCCAGCGCGAGCAGCAGCCCCATCGTGTGTTCCGCCATCGGTACGGAAAAAATTCCGCTGGGATTCGTCACCATGATTCCGGAATCGCGCAGCTCCAGGTACATCAATTGCGCAACGCCCGCTGCCGTCGAGTGAATCCATTTCAGCTTCTTCGCGGCCTTCAATTGCTCGGCGCGCAGCGAATATCCGACAAAGATATCCGTATCCGGCAGCTCTTCCGGCAGCCGGTCGTAATTCGGCAAATGCAAGACGCGCGTTTCTGGCCACCGTTTTCGAATGGCCTCCGCCATCACCGGCTTCGGCCGCCACTCCGTAAACGGATGCCACACGCAAATCGTCAGCTTTGTCTCTGCAGGCGTTGTGCGGCTCATGGTCAGACTATGAAATGATGCGCAAATCCGTTCCGGTCATATCCGACGGGCGCGGCTGCCCCAACGCGCCTAGCATCGTTGGTGCAATGTCGCGCAGCGAGCCTCCAGGCTTCAGGCGCAATTTGTTATCATCACTCACCAAAATCAGCGGCACGGGATTGGTGGTGTGATACGTGTGCGGCCCTCCGGTGACGGGATCGATCATGGTCTCCGCGTTCCCGTGGTCTGCGGTGATCATCCAGACTCCTCCGCGCGGCTTCAGCGCTTGATAAATCCTTCCCAGTCCCGCGTCCACGGCTTCCACGGCCTCGATCGCCGCTTCCAGTTTTCCGGAATGCCCCACCATGTCCGCATTCGCGTAGTTCATGATGATGGCGTCAAACTCATTCTTCTCGATCGCTTTCACTACCGTCTCTGTGATTCCCGCCGCCGACATTTCCGGCTTCAAATCGTAAGTCGCCACCTTCGGCGACGGCACCAGGATGCGCTCCTCTCCCGCGAAAGGCTTCTCCACTCCGCCGTTAAAAAAATAAGTCACGTGCGCGTATTTTTCCGTCTCCGCCGTCCGCAAATTCTTGTACTGCAGCTCGACAAAAACCTGCGCCAGGATATGTTCCAGTTTCTCCGGCGCAATCACGTACTTCAGCCACGGCCAGTTCTTGTCGTACTGCGTCATCGCCACGTAAAACAGATTTTTCTGCCGCTTCACATCCACAAATTTGTCGAAGTCCGGCGCGGCCAGCGCGAATGTCATTTGCCGCGCGCGGTCCGCGCGAAAATTGAAGAAAATCACGGCATCATCGTCGCGGATCAGGCCAACAGGCGCGGCGGAAGCTCCGCTTCCCTTCGTCACCACAATCGGCTTGATGAATTCGTCCGTAACGTCCGATTCATAACTCCGCCGGAGCGCCTTAATGGGATCATCCGTCCGCGTTTCCGCTTCTCCATGAACCAGCGCGCGATAAGCCAACTCGATGCGCTCCCAGCGGTTGTCGCGATCCATCGCGTAGTAGCGCCCCACCAGCGTTGCGATTTCACCGATGCCCAATTCGCGCATCTTCTGCTGCAACTGCCGGACGTAGTCCCGGCCGCTGTTCGGCGGCGTGTCGCGCCCGTCCATGAAACAGTGCACGAACACTTTTTCGACTTTTTGCTGCTTGGCCATCTCCAGCAGCGCAAACAAATGCTGAATGTGCGAGTGCACGCCGCCGTCGCTGAGCAATCCGATGAAATGCAGTTGCTGGGCGCGTCCGCGCTCCATCGCCTGTTGAAACAGGGGGACGTTCTGCAGTTGCTTGTTCGCGATCATCAGGTCGATCCGCGTGATGTCCATGTGCACGATGCGCCCCGCGCCCATGTTCATGTGCCCCACTTCACTATTGCCCATCTGGCCTTCGGGCAATCCGACAAACGGCCCGGAGGTATTAATCAAAGTGTTTGGAA
>WNFS01001132.1_pt1 | contig 19746 bp, 26 predicted proteins | sample 5400141 | NCBI WGS metagenome assembly WNFS01 (sample SAMN13153358, study PRJNA577476) | soil metagenome | isolation source: 60 cm saprolite under Madrone tree | place: USA:California | collected 2016-06-14
GTTGGGCCCTCGACGAACAACTGACCAAGGACGCTGACGGCGCAGGGCGACAGCTCAAGCTTGCTCGCGATCATTGGTTGGCTGTCGCGCATTGTTGCCGCGCGCCTCTCGGGAAGAGGTGATCGGTCGGCATCATGCCGATTCGTCGACACCAAAGAAAGCCGAAGAAGTACGGTGTCAGTGCTTGGGACGGTGAACCGCAGTTGATTTTCCGCCGGTGTTGAAATCTGATCACACCATGCGGTCATGCAGGGCCGCCTCTCTTCAACGCCGGGCGGCCCGATTCGTTTTCTGGACCGGCCCGCACTCCGGAGCCCGCCGGCCAAACCCGCGCCAGCGGTGCGCGTCCCGCTGGCGCCGCCCTGCGGAGGGGGATGGTCCGTAGATTCCCGGACTCCATTTTCGGACAGGGGTGTTCTACAGAAGGAACACCGGGCTATTTAATCACCGAATTTATTAGTTGAGCCGGATCGGCCGCGGGGTGTCTCAAGCACCCATCCCGCGGTCATTTATGTGAGCGCCGGCCCGCGCCAATGCCGGGCGGCCCGGAGCGCTCCGTAAGCACGCTCCGGGGGGCCTTGCCGGGCGAGGTCAGGGGTAAGCCAACATCGCTGGGCTATCGCGAGCCGACTCCCCATAGCTGGGGCAACCGGCGGCGCACTGGCAGCCGCGGCGCCTGACTCGCCCATGCGCTGGAGCCGATCGGACGGCACCTGACAGCCTGCAATAGCCTGACTCACCGGCGCCCTTCTTAAGCCCGACAATCGACACGAGGGCCGGACACGCTCCGCAGCTTTTTCATTGCGTCTCGCTGAGCCTCAATCAATATCACTACCGTTGATTGCGATCGGAGGATGCTGTCATGAAGATCGTCCTTCGGGTCGCTGGCCCGCTATTTATTGCTGTTGGGCTTTCTTGGTTCGCACAAGGGACGGGATTGCTCCCGTGGCCGCGCAATTCAGCGATGGTCGACTACGGCGCCGGCGTCGCAGCCGTAGGTATCGGCCTTGTCTGGTTCGGATGGCAGTAAGTGCTCACGCTCACCTCGGCGTCATGGCACCTATGATTCAGCGGACCTGACTTTTGTCTTGAGCCGGCTCGACCAGCAAGCGCCGTCGCGAATTGAGATCGAGCTGGGCTGGGCAGAATCCGAGGCGCAACGGATAGTTTCCGCCAATCTCGAGCGGATAGAGCGCTTGGCGCATGAACTCATGAGCCGGGAAGAACTTACGAGCGCCGCCGAGATCTTGGACATCATCGAAAGACGGCCGTCTGCATAGCGTGGCTCCGCGCCCCGTCAAGATGAAACCAGCCGTCCGCCTGCAGGCCAAGCAGCCCGATTTTTGAAGGCCGTGCCCTTGCCGATCGCGGCGGTGTTCATCTTCGCGACGGTGCCGTACTTGGTCGTGAAGGTCTTCGGCTCACTGTAATTTGTTACAGTGGCGGGTCTAATTTCCTCACGGAGCCGGCCAATGAGTGGGGCACCAACGCGGCATTGTCTGGCGATCTCGTGGTCGCTCCAATGCGAGACCACTCGGCATCCTGCAGAAGCTTCATCACCGCGTAGCGCTTGTTCTCGGGCACGCCATGCGGCGCCGGCCCAAGCGCCAAGGTGCTACTGGCGTCGCCGACCATGCCGGCGCCGGTGCGGCAGGACCTGGAGGCTCGGATCTTGGCCTGCGAGTCCGTCGGCGGTCCGGAGATCGTCCGCGCGAGGGCCGCTCCGACCCGGACGCCCCAGGGCGAGCCAATCAGCCGACAATGGCAATGGCCGCATAGTCTACCGCTTCCCATAACGGCGGTTGACCGTTACGGTGAAGCAGTGTCTTCGAGGCACGCTCCTTTGACGTGATTCGCATCACGTCCTCGCTTCATGGCGACTGCCCCGCACGATAGGGGTATGACCCTGAATGAAGGTTTATGCCTCGAATTAGGAACGTGTTCGGTCGGAATACCGACTGAGATTGATGCGGATACCTACGCAAGTCGTCGGGCCATAAGCAGGCCAGAAGTGGAACGCATCGACGCTGGCCAAGATGGCTGGACACAACCCCGATCTTTGGGCGGCAGGATGCTGCCATGTTTTCTGGCGCTCGGTTGGCGTCGTCTTGAATTTCCAACCGATGTTCACGCGGATACCCCGTTAAATGCAGTGGTCCCGGCCTCTAAGTGGAACCGTCAACGCCAGCATGGGCTGGACACAACACCATTAGCGTGGTGGGCGCAGTGCGTCCGCAGCTAGAAGATAAAGTTCAACAGCGTATCGAGTTCGCGCTCTATCCGTTTGATCTCGGACCGAGCGGCCTCGATCGATGCCGAGCCTTCCATCCGAAGACGATTCATCTCGCGTGTGAATTCGTCGCAGAATTCCTTGAACAGAGCCGGGTCCATTAGGTGGTATCGTAGCGCGTTCAGCACACGTGCCTCCAGCCGCTCGCGCTGGGCACTTCTCCGATTATCGCAGGTTCCCTTATTTCTTGCCGTCGAACAGCCCATGAGGTCGGCCGAGATCATGGCGTATCCGCCACCGCAGCATCCGCATTTTATCAAACCCGAGAATAAGTATTTTGGGCGGCGGCGGTCGCGGAAGCTGTTTTCCACCTCGGTGCCATCATCCTCGCGCTTTGTCTTTATGGCAGCTTGTCGCGCCTTTGCGGCGTTCCAGAGCCCATCATCCACGATGCGCAACTCTGTTACTTCTTGAATGATCCATTCAGCTGCTGGGTTTGGACGCGCCTGACGCTTGCCAGTTTCTGGGTCTTTGATGAAGCGACGCACCGGAAATCGCGTGGTCGGAATATTCCTCAACGACTCGCCAACCCTGCTTATCGGCATAGGCACGGCAGACGCGAAATTGGTCCGCGATCGACGCGTCGCGCTGGTTGTCACTGGAGTAGCGGGCGTAAAGCACGACCTTCATGAAACGGTCTCCGGTAAAGTCAGGAGCGTTTTGAACTTTGCTCCTTGTCGGCTTGTTCGTACCACCGCCGCGCCGCATGGCGAGCCAGCAGACGCACGAATTCGACGAGACGTGGATCGGGCGCGTTGCCGCTCTGCGGTGCCAAGCGTCAACTCCGGTTCGCTGCACCGGGCGATGCCTTTGCGATTTTGAGCGCCGACGTCTTTCATCGTAATGCCATCGACTGTCGATCGTGCCGCGATAATCACGAGCAGCATCAGCTTTACGATAGGCAACAACAATACGAGCGCGATACCAAGCCCCGGATAGAGCGGGCGTCTTCGATCGCACCAGTTCTGCTTCTGGCGTGCTGGATCGCATTTTGGCGTCGCGTGAAAACTTGCGCACTTCGGCTTGATTGGAAGCTAACGATAACTGCGTCATCAGATCATACCAAATTTGCGACATAGGCGGTGCGGCTCAACCCAGTTAGATGCATCACTCATTTAGGTAGTTGTCTCACGTCGATCGTGCGTGCTGTTGCCTGGACCGTGATTTCGAAGTGGTCCGTCTGCGCAAATATCGATGACGTTGCGCGGTCTATGCGCGACGACGTTGATGCCGGTGCGCCGCCGCAGGCTGTCGTAGAGCAGCCCCGCACCACCTGACGTGCGAACATCCTCGCCAAGCTTCTGCGAAACATCATAACGTTCGCTCGCATACACGTCGGGGCGTGTTAATTGCTGCCCTCTGATGTCGAGATAATTCCCTAGCAGCGTAGCGATGTATGCCCTGTAGGTCCGGCTCATCGTGGCCTCGTTGCGAGCAGCCGCTTCGCGCCGCAGGTGATGACCGACCTCGGCAGCCGCCGTGCGAATATGCCAAGCTCCGGACCATTGAATCTCATTCCGCGGGGCGCGACGTGGAGAAAGGCTGCCATGACGATACTGGAGTTGGGTGTGCCATACACCCATTCGCTCTGCGGTAGCCGATCGATGCGTTCGGCTACCAGGCGGTCGTTCGTCCAACCGACGAGCTCCATCACCGCTGAAAGATCGGCCGCCGTCGCGACCGTATCGAACAGCCCGATGGGAGGAAATTGCGAGGGAATCAGGCGATGGGCAGGCCGCGGCGAGGGTGCGAAAGCGTCCGTTACGGTAGACGCTCTGTTTACCGGGATAGCCGCTTGATCGTTTTGATTGCGTGGGTCGGGCCGCGCCACCCCAGAAATTCAAGCTTCTTGTCTTCGAGCGCATCGGTGGCTTCGAAGAATTTCTCCAGCTCCTCAACCGCCCGTGCTGGAAGATGCCGAACGTCCTGCAGATCGCCCTCAAACGGCGAACGGTCCGGCACGGCGAAAATTCGGTCGTTCCTTTCTTTCCCACGCTTGGTGGTCTGAACAACTTCGAGCACCCCGATCGGCTTGCAGCGGAGAATTAAGCCGGGGTAGGTCCCGGCATTGTGGATCACAAGAATGTCGAGAGGATCGCCGTCTTCAGCCTGGGTCGATGGGACGAATCCCCAATCATAGGGATATGTCAGTCCGGCCAATAACGGCTTTGCGAGAGTGAATGCGCGATGCTTCGGGTCAAATTCCAGTTTGCAATGACTTCCGCGAGGAGTCTCTACCACCGCGTTGATATGCGTCTTGTCGGCCCAGGTTGGAAGCTTTGTGAGATTCGGCATCTAAGGGCGGCACTCTCACTCTTGATGATCAAACCATAAGCAAATGCAGCAGCCGATCAGAGGGGCGGTTTTCGCGCTACATCGGGACGGTGACCCGCTCCCCTATGCGATGATTCGATCTCTGGGGAAAGAGAGTCGGATCGTAAGGCCCTCCGGCTCCCACTCGCGTGAAATCTCGCCGCGCAATTGATCCCTCACGGTCGCGCGGGCGAGCATCGTGCCGAATCCCTCGCTACCGGTTGGGCTGTCGATCGGCGGTCCGCCGCGTTCGCGCCATGTCAAGGCGAACTGGCCGTCGCGCTCGGAACAGGCGATCTCAATGTGGCCCGCGGAAGTAGAGAGAGCGCCGTACTTGGCGGCGTTGGTTGCGAATTCATGCAGAAGCAGCGCGAACGTCGTCACCAGCCCGCCCACGAGACGGATATCACGTCCGGTGATCGCGACCCGCGCCTTGTCGGATTCGCCTCCGCGTTCATAGGGCGAAAGGATGGTCCGGATCAAAGCGTGCAGCGTCGTCGACTGTTCGAGGCGTTTGCCGGCCTCCGACGTCACCGGCAGTGTCAGCGCGTGCGCGCGCGCCAGCGCCGCCAATCGGTCCCGCACCGCCGACGCGAGTTCGTCCGGCGTGGCCGCCGAGCGTGCACTGATGGCCACGACGCCACTGGCCAGCGCAAACAGATTCTTGACGCGGTGGTCCAACTCGCGAAGCAGCAGGCGCTGCTGCTCCTCAGCTCGCCGGCGCTCGGTGATATCACGGGCGATTTTCGACGCGCCGATGATCTTGCCTTCCGGATTTCTGACCGGCGACACCGTGAGCGAAATATCGACGGTGCTGCCGTCCTTGCGTTGTCGAACGGTTTCGTAATGGTCGATGCGCTCGCCGCGGCGAATGCGGGCCAGGATGCTAGGCTCCTCGTCGTGCCGTTCGGCTGGAATGAGGATTGTGATCGGCTTGCCGATCACTTCTTCCGCCGTATATCCGAACAGCCGCGTCGCGCCGTGGTTCCAGCTCGTGATGACGCCGTTGAGGTCCTTGGTCAGGACGGCATCCTCTGAAGACTCAACGATAGCAGCGATGCCTCGAGAACGGGCCTCGCTTTCGCGAATACGCCGTTCGGCCTCGTGGCGCTCGGTAATATCCACCAGCGTGTTCACCGCGCCGGTGAGAGCGCCGGAAGCGTCAAAAAGCGGAATCGGAAACGGAATGAATGGCACGAGAGTTCCGTCTGGCCGCTCGGCGATGGCCTCCATGCCTCTGATGGGACGCTTTTCCTTCAGCGCCAACGCCATCGGGCACTCGTGATGCGGCAACGGCGTGCCGTCGGGCCAATACATTTTCCATGAACCGCAGAACTCGCTCTTACCGAGTTCCGGCCGTACCCCCCAAAGCTGCGCCGCGGCCTCGTTGTAGAAGGTGATCCGTCCTGCGGCATCGGTCGTATAGACCGCCACCGGCAGTGAGTGAAGGATCGCATCGGCGTCTCGCCCGCGTCCGTTCAGATATGGCCGGCAGGCAGGTTGCTCGGGGTTCTCGCGGAAGACATTCACGGCTCCTGCGACGCAGCCGAAGCGGTCCTTGATCGCTTCGATGCTTACCAGCGCCACAATGCGTGTACCGCCGGGCCGCTCGATGATGATTTCCTGATCGCGCAACCCCTGCCCAGTCGCGAGCACGTCCGCCATTGGGCATTTCGCATGAGGGATCAAGGCGCCCTTGACGCCATAGAGGCGATAGGAGCCGCAGAAACGAACCGTGGGATCGCCGATCTCCGGCGAACAACCCCATAGCTCCGCGGCGGCGCGGTTGTAGCGGATGATAAGGCCATCCTGATCGCAGACATAAACGCCGACCGGCAGCAAATCCAGCAGCTGATCGGGAACGTCCAGTACGCGCTCGTCAAGCAATATAGGCAACGGAGTAGCGAACTCCATTTGATCGGCAAAGCTTGCCATGGACGCACTCCGGTACGTGGACATCTCGATAGCGCCACTCCACTAGCGCTAACTCCAATCCCACAGGTGGGGTTCCAATTAGCTGATTACTGCTCCTCCAGGGAAACCACAGTGAATGCCGTGGCGTTTCGCCGATCCGCAGAGTCGGGGACCGGACATAGCGGCCGGCGCCTGAATGGAGAAAGGCGGCCCGAGCCGCCTTTCTTTTTCGTTAGTCGATCTCTTCGATGATCGTACGCTCGTGCGGCTCAACCACGTAGGTTCTGTTGTCGCGCTCGATATAGCGATACTCCCGCACCGTCGGTGATTCTCGATAGACCTCCTCGGGGAAAGATCTGATCTCCACCGAATCCGGCAAGCGATCACCAACGCGGACCCGGGTCGAAGTGGTGCTGCTGCCGGTGGTGCGCTGTTCTGTCCGGGCAGACCTGGCGTGTTTGCGATTGACCGCCCTGTCTGTGTCGGAAAAGGTCATCTTGCGAGATGCAGGCGCGGCGGCAGTCACTCGGCCCGTGCGCGGCAGCACGTCGACGATTTGGTAGCTCGACGGGTCGACAATCACGATGTCATCGCGGACGACAAAGAAATTGTATCCGCGATATTGTGGAACAATCTCGACAACATCCGCGGGAAGCGGTTGGAAGCGCACGTCCCTTTGAACCACCGTTCCGACCGACAATGAGAAGTTAACGTTTTCCACCGACCTCGCATTCAGCTTGGTAATCGACTCGGTGACGCGGGTGCGCTGGCGGTCATCCAGATTGGCAGAGATGTTGACGTTGGACGAGCCCGACTGCGCGGTGCCGGTTTGGTTGTTCGACGGTTGAGCCGCCGTGTTGGTCTGGTTGTTAGACGGCTGGGCCGCTGTGTTAGTAGAGGGTTGGGTTCCGACGTCGGTATTCGTGTTGGTGTCGCTGGGCGACGACTGCGTCCGGTTGTTTGCCGGAGGAGCCGTGTTGGTTTGCGCCTGGGACGAGTTCGGCTGTTGGGCAGATTGAGTCCGCGAAGGCGCCGCTGCATTGTTATCCTGTCGCGTCTGCGAAGGAGAGGAATCCTGGTGTGACCGGGCTTGCGAGCGCGACGAGTCATTGCTGCCCGCGGCCGGGGTCGATTGGCTTGTCGTCGTTTGCGATCTTGAGCTCGCGGAAGGCGATGACTGCGTGTTCTGGGCCGACGGCGTCGAACTCTGCGAAGACGGTGTCGAAGAGGACGCCGACGGCGCTGACGAATTCGAATTGTTCTGACTTTGCGCCGCCGGAGGCGAGCTGTTTTTTGGCTGCTCGCTCGGGGATTGCGCGTATGCGCCGGTGCCGAGCATCAAACCGATGGCAGTCGTAATCAACAAACGTTCCCTCAGTTCCACTCCTTGTGCCGGTGTTGGCCTAAAGACGTAAAACTAACTCTCGCGGGCAAGCGCTATTCCAGATCGCCGCTGCAATCTCCTCGTGGCGAGCTGGAACTCGGGGGTTGCCTGCTCAGCGACGCGTTTCGATTTCGGGAACGAAGATGAACTGCAGGCTTTAGCCTAGGGGCAGTAACGGACGGAGGAACCCATGAGGAAATTAGCAGTCACGCTGCTAGGCGCCGGCGCGCTGTTTGCCGGCAGCGCAGCAACCGCAGCTGACATCTATACGAGCAGCGAATACGCGAGTTCGGATTTGCCGCTCGTGCAACCCGTGCGTGTGACCTGTAGTGATGACGGACGATGCTATCACAGCCGTGGCGGCAGCCGCGTCATCATCCGGGATTCTTATAACTACGCACCGCGCGAGCGATACATCGAGCGCCGTACCTATCGCGACTGGAATGAAGGTCCGCGTGCCGGCGTCGGCTTCCGGGCGCCGGGCGTTAGCGTTGGTGTAGGCGTCGGCGACGATCGTTGGTAAAGGCAACTCAGGAAGAAGAACTGCTGAACCTGCCGGCACACCTGCGCGGCGGGTTCTTCGTTTGCATGCCCAAGGGCAAAGCGGAACGAAGCGATTCGGATGCCGTTGACTTGCAATTAAGGATACTCCGCCATGCATCGCATAAAGCATCCGCCTCTTCGCAATAAAATCAACCTCACGGATTCGGTTCAGGTACGGGCGTGGGCGCGGAGGCTCGGCGTATCCGCTGATGAATTGAAGGCCGTTGTCGAAAAGGTGGGTAACTCGATCGCGGCGGTAACCAAGGAAATTGAGCTTGAACGTGGCAAGTTGCCAGGCTTCACCGGAACCGACCCAGCGTAAACCTGTCGCACCGCGCTCTGCATGACCCCAAAACCGCCCCGCCGAACGTTGGGAGGCGGCTTCCTTATGGAATTATCAGTTGTACTTGAACTGCGGCATCGCCTTCAACTGATCCTTGGTGGCGTTGAAGACCGCGTGATCGGGGGCGCGATTGGCTTCGCCAACCGTGGATTTGTCGGCGGGCGCAGTCGATGACGTGCGGACCGGCTCATTGACCCATCTCAATTATTCCATCGGCACCGCGACATAATGTTCACCCATGCCGAGGAAGCCCCCAACGCCAAGGACCACGTTATCGACCTTGCCGGACTTGTCGATAATCAGCTCCTGAATGTCGCCAATCTTCTCGTTGTTGTCGTTGTAGACGTTAATGCCGACACCCTGGAAGCTCGCCACTGGCCATCCCTGTTGGACCGCCGTATTGATGTTGGAGCGATCGGTGGTGGCATTCTGCGCAAAGGCCGCACCAGTCAAAAGCGTGGCGCCGAGCAACGCAGCTGCCAGATAGTTCGATTTCATTTTGATCTCCAGTGTGCGTGTGGAGGTACGTCTGTCTGTCGTCTTGGTGGATCAACGAAATCAGCTGTTAATGATGCAACAGCATGATCAAGATGATCAGGGGTATCGGTATTCCGAGCAGCCATAGAAGAATCGGCATAAAGATGTTCCTTTCGTTTCCAGGGTTGTTAGCCAAGCCATGCTCTCTTGCCCCAAGTGCCATCACGCAGCCCGCCGCCCTCGGTCGCCGCCAGCGCGGCTGAAAATGCGCCGATGAAAAGCGAAAGCGTCAGCCAGATCGATAGGTGCATCGCGGCTTTGCGGGCCTTATCGAGGTCCGCCTTGAGTTGAGTGATCACATCGCCGACGCGCTGGTTCGCCTCGGCCTCACTGAGCCCAGTTCGGGCAGCGACCACTTTTGCGATATAGCTGCGATCGGCCGGAGACGGTTCAGCGCCATTGCGGAAGTCGGCGGTCAGCAGGCGATTGAGTTCGCGTCGCGTTTCCGCACCGTTGGTGTTCTCAGGCGAAGGGTTGTTCGGCCGCAGCAGCATGTCGACGTAGCCATCCATTGGAGTCGCGGCCTGCGGCGAGCCGGCCGTCTGCACCGCGCCCGACGTCGCACTACTGATCAACGAACTTGCGGGCGAAGCGAGAAGGATCGCGCCGAGCATGGAAGCCAGTGCCCACGCCAGAAAACCATGCGCGGTATCGCGAAAAAGAACTTCGGAGGACTGCACTCCGATCCAACGGTTGCGCAGCCGGCCCGCCAGATAGCCGCCGATTGCCGACGAGATCATCGCCAGCACAATGAAGTAGAGTCCGGTGCCGATTTCGAAACTGGTTGCGGAAACGCCAGAACTGGGCCACGGCGAAACCACGGAAAATCCGAGGCCCGTTCCGAATGCCAATAAAACCAATGTCAACGCACAGGAAGCGACTGCGCCGGCCACAACAGCCGCCCACGAGACTCCGGCGCTCGATGGCTCCTCAACCTCGCTTAATATCACCGTGTCTCCTTCCCCAATCTCCTCAAGTACCCCAGCGGGTCGCATTATCTGTTCCATAAAAATACTCCCAACATTTTGAATTCGATGTCGGGAAAATGTTGGAATGTGAGGAAAGTTCCTCAGACGGAAGTTGGTTTAGCTTGATGTCGCCGCGACGACGCCCACGCTTTCACCCCCGCGTGGCTCGCAGCCGCAAAATGGCGCTGTCGCGGCGCGGTGATAGGCGCTCGCGCTGCCGGGATCCGCCCGTAGCCAGCATCACCTTTGCGAGGTGCCGGCGGCAGGCGTGACCACTTATCGCGGCAATCTCGTTGGCGGCGTCAGTCGATCCGGCCACGCCCTGGATCGTCCAAACTATCGCCCAACTATGGAACCGACGGCCCAGCTTTGGCGAGGCCGTCTAGGTTTTCAGGCAAGCTCTCGCGCGTCCAATGATCAGCTCACGGCAATGTCGAAAACCAATCGTCAACGTCCTTGCGTGCTTGATCTTTTGCATAGCCATAACGCTTTTGCAGCCGACCTTCGAGCTGATCGCGCTGGCCGTTGATGGCGGTTAGATCATCGTCCGTCAGCTTGGCCCATTTCTGTTTGACCTTGCCCTTGACCTCTTTCCAATTCCCTTCGACTCGATTCCAGTCCATGACGCATTCTCCGGTCTTCCAGGATTGGGCAACGCTCCGGTTGGTATTCGGTTCCTAGTCGACACTTGAGACCGCGACCGAGTGGCGACATGAAGGGCTCCCGAAGGACGAGCACTGCGCGCTGCGGCGAACGGCTCAATGTGTCGGAACTTTCCGCCGATGAAACCCGTTCTCCCTGCGTTGCTAACAAACGGAGCGGATCATGAAATACGCATTGGCAATTATCGTAGTAGCAGGTCTATGCGCCGCAGTACCGGCGAGCGCTGAGGAGGTTGGCGTTGGGGTCGGAGTTGGCCCAGGGGGAGCCGGCGTCACGGTCGGCGCGGACCACCGCGATCGAGATCGTGAGCGAACAACCGTCATCAAGGAGCGCGAACCCCGTGACACCACGGTCATCAAGGAACGCGAAAGAGAGCCGGATCGCAAGGTGATCATCGATCACGATCGCAACTAAGCGGACGAATGACTTCCTTAAGAAGAACCCGCTCGTTGATTTCGATCACGGCGGGTTTTCGTTTGTCGACGTCATCGGTGCTACCTTCCAAAGTGGTTTTGCTGACGCAAGCCTATCGAACGATGTGACAGCGGCAGCCATAACTGTATTGAGGCGGGCTTCCTCCTGGCCCGTCAGGACACCTGCGGCGAACGCCCGTCGAGAGCGGTCTTCTTTTGTACTGGGCGCAGGCTCCGTTGCGATTTCCGCAGTCAAGTGCTCATCTACGCTGATGTCGTTGAGGTCGCCAATGCAGTCCTGCACTTCTGCGAGCACCGAGAGGAACGTTTTGCGCAGCCTTGACGCCTTCTTGCCGGAGAACACCGCTTCGAAGAATTGGGCCGCATTGCGAAGCTTTTTGGCCTGGATGCGAAGCTTGTGTCGCCTCTGTGGATCGAGTTTCGTCAGCAGCCGGCCTCTTTTACTTTTTTTTCCAGCGGCGGCTTAGTTGCTCAGCGGCAGATATTGCGATCGGCGTGTCTCCGCGTTCGCGCAACAGATCATCCAATTGGTGACGCCAGTCACCTATTTCGAGCCATGTCGCGAGTGTCAGCAGCAAGTTGCGAAACCGTTCGGACCGCACTGCATTGCGGGCTCTCTCCTCGCCTTGCCGGTTCAAGCACGCGCTTCAGAAAGACCTCGAATTCGCGCGCCGGACCCAACTCTTCGGTGAGCCATTTCAGCTCTGACTTTATCGCGCTGGTCTCGGACACTTCCAAGATATTGGAAAACAGCGAAATCGCCGCGCGCAGCCGGCGCAAGCCAACCCGCATTTGATGAACGCCTTCTGGATGTCCGGCAAGCAATCCGGGCTTGTCGGCGACGATTTGCTTTAGGCAGGAGGCCCGCGATCAGACGAAAGGCGTCGCGGGTCGCGGGTTCTCGCGTGAGGACGGCGGGTTCTGCCCTTGCTGCGGAGTTATCCATTTCGGGTTTACGGCTTGAGCGTCGGAGTTACCGACGGCGCTTCCGCGATGTGGCTGACGGGCGCGTCACGGGCCTGCACGAGGTAAAGGACTTTTCCGGCACATACGACGCCCTTGGCGGCGGCCGTGCTTGGGTCGGCGGCGCGGGAGGCTTGCGATTGAGCAACCGAATAGGCGTGACCATCGCGCTTCGGGGAGTTGAGGCCGGCATGGAATTTGCGGCCAGTCGCAGCGCTGTCTGGATTGCGCTGCGATAAGTCCATTGTGCTTCGCTGGGAGATCGCCGGATTTCCTGCGCCAATCTACGATTTAGTACGATTTCCTATGCTCGATGGCAGCGGTTCCAAACTCCGAGGCGACCTCGTCCTTGGCGGCGTAGAAAATCTATGCTCGAAATGCATGAGAGCGCCCGCTCGGTTGCCGGATTGGATTTTGATGGCGGTCATCGAACAGTCGTTCTGTGTTGGGTTTTCCTTGGCCGGCCCGGGAAGTTTCACCGGGTTCGTCACATCATCCGCCTTTCGTTGCACCCACAGTATCGGCCATTCGCGCTCCTCGCATGCCAATCGGCTTCGGCGATCCCGTCGTGGTGTCGCGCGCAGTCTGATTCTCCATCGCAGCGTCGATCTCGGCGCCCAATAGGATGACGATGGCTGAAATCCAGAGCCACGTCATAAAGCCAATGACAGCACCTAGCGAACCGTAGGTCTCGTTGAAGTCGCCGAAGTTGGCTGCGTACCAGGAGAACAGCGCCGATGCGCCCAGCCAAAGCAGGGCGGCGATCGTGCTGCCCCAGCTGATCCATTGCCACCGCGGCGCCTCGTGGTTAGGGCCGTAGCGATAGATGACGGCAAGAGCGAGCGTGAGTATCAGGTACATCGCGGGCCATCTTCCGAGGCGAAGAAGGATATCACCGACATCGGAAAGCCCGACGTAGTTGAGGATCACGGGTACAATGACGATGGATCCGAGAGCCGCCAGAACGAAGATAACTCCGCCGATCGTGAAGCAGAGCGACATCGCGTTCAGCTCGACGAAGCCACGCTCTTCCTCTTCGTCGTAGACAATATTGAGCGTGTCAAATAGCGACTTCATCGCCGCGTTGGCGCTCCAGAGCGAGACGCCCAGCCCGATCAGAAAGGTCAGTCCGAGCGTTTGCGATCCCTTCGAGGCCACCCGCGTAAGCTGCTCGCGGGCAACATCGATGGCGCCGCCCGGGAGAAATCCGCCGAGCTGATCCACATGCCTCGCTATCGTCAACGGATCGGAGAACAGACCGTACACCGCAACCAAAGCCGCGATGGCTGGAAAGATGGCTAGTAAGCTATAATAGGTCATGCCTGCGGCAAGCGCCATGATCCGGTGCTTGGATATATTCGCGTAAGCGCGCAGCAGGATGTCCTTCCAGCCTCGTACCGGAACCTCGGAAGGACTTGTCGCGCGGCGGCCGCGGCCTCCGCCGTCCGCCGCTTCACTTTCGGCAATGCGAGAGCGGATTGGCGGCGAGGTATCGGGAGGCTCTCCGCTTCTCGGGAAAAGGTACTTGGAAGCGAGCACGATACCGAGCAGGATTACAAGCCACGCGATGGTCCATCCGTCGGAAGGCGGGCTGCCATTAGCCGAATCCTCGCGCCTATCGAGCATGGCTTGTTCGGCTCCTCCTCATTGCACTTAGGAGAACCGACGTGGGCAGAAGAACGTTCCTTCGGCCGTGCGTCCAGCCGGAGGCATCAAGGTCTGGAATATGTCGGCACATGGACCCCTTCCGCCAGTAAAGCGTTGAAGGCTCGGAACTTACTTTTTCGAACGTTTTGCCATGCGTATAACAGCCAGAAGTCGAGCCAATCCCACGCGGCGCCGCTCAGGCGATACCGTTGCGGTCACCGTGAGGCCGACGGGGTCGGACGTCACGATAGCAAACGCCATCGCCCGCAATACCGAACCCGCGCCGGAGGCGATCGCTCGCGCCCTGACGTGGGGCGCCGACGAGAAGGTGCTCCTGGCGCTTGCCGCGGCGGGATGGCTGGCTTCACGCGGGCGCGGCGAGCCGCTACGACGGACAGGCAACCATGCTCTGCTCGTCACCGTGATGGCGTCGCTGCCGCCGCAAGCCTTAAAGATCGTGTTCAATCAGACCCGGCCCGATCGTTTGACAGTCCTCGGGCACGTCCACGGTGTGCCTTTTTCAGGCAAGCGCGAGGACGCGTTTCCGTCCGGCCATGCGCTGCACATGGGCGCCCTCGCTTCGGCCGCCGGCACGATGCCCCCGCGTTCTCGGCTGGCGATCTGCGCGCTCGCCATCGGCCTCTCGCTGACGCGTATTATGGTTCTGGCGCACTGGACGAGCGACGTTGTCGCGGGGTTCGCGCTGGGCGCGGCCCTCGAGCGGATGCTGCGAGCGTGGACGGGCTATCCGCCCGAAACTTCCAAGGAGGACAATCATGCCGATTCTCGAAGATCTGAAGGAGTATGCTGAGCGCGCCACCGGCCTCGGGCGGCCGGGCAAACGAAAAGCTTCGGATCTCGCGCGGGCGCGAAAACCCCACGCGGTTCGCTTCAAAGACGATGGGCTGATTCCCAATCATCCGCGTTGGCCCCTGATCATCTATCGAGGCGCGGTCGAACTGGACGACCGCCACGACCCCGCGGCCGTGATCGAGGATCTGTTCGAAGCCAACGGATGGAGCGACACGTGGCGTAATGGCATCTACGATTGCGTACACTACCATTCCAGGATCCATGAGGTGCTCGGCATTGCGCGCGGCAAAGGCCGCGTCCGCTTCGGTGGCAACAAGGGCAGGATCTTCACGCTAAAGGCCGGCGACGTCGCCATCCTTCCCGCTGGCACCGGCCATCGGTGCTTATCGGCGGACGACGACTTCCTCGTCATAGGCGCCTACCCGCCGGCCGGCACATACAACGAGTGCAGGACGATCGAAGACCGGCCGCGCGCCCTCAAAACGATCCCGAAGGTATTGCTGCCGCGGAAGGATCCAGTCTACGGGGCTGGTGGACCGCTGTCGAAACTCTGGAAAAGAACGAAATGACAGAATACGTCGTCCGCTTCCTCGTTGGAGGCGTCGTCGTTTCCGCCTTTGCGATGCTCAGTGATGTGGTGCGGCCCAAGAGCTTCGCCGGCCTATTCGGAGCCGCGCCGTCCGTCGCTCTCGCCACGCTCGGCATCGCGGTGTACCACCACGGAGCCGGCTACGCAGCCACGCAAAGCCATTCCATGATGGCTGGAGCGATTGCGCTCAGCGTCTATAGCGTCCTCGTCTGCCAACTCCTCGTTCGCACCAGGTTGCGAGCGGCTCCCGCCACGCTGCTTTCGCTTGTCGTCTGGCTGATCGTTGCCTTCGGTGTATGGGCCCTTGCCGGAGGACAGGCATGACGCCGATCCGCTTTTCATCGTCATCGTTGCGGGAGGGCCATTGGTACGAATACGTCATCCGTTTCGCGCTGGGCGGCACCGCGACGGTCTTCACCGGGCTCGTCAGCAGCCGTTATGGGGCGTCCATCGGCGGTCTTTTTCTCGCCCTTCCGGCCATCTTCTGCGCGAGTGCCACGCTAATCGAGAAGCATGAAGTCCGCCGCAAGCGGCAGACCGCGCTCGCCGGCGAACGTCGCGGGCAGGAGGCGGCGGCGCTCGACGCTGCGGGCGCAGCACTTGGAGCCCTTGGCTTGCTGGTCTTTGCGATCGCCTTTTCGTCGCTGGTCGAAGGCAGCGTGCCAGCCGCGTTCTCGGGCGCGTTGTTCGCCTGGCTGATCGTTTCCGTGGCAGCATGGTACGCGCGCCGGAAGTGGCGTTCCGTTCGGCTGGCGCGAAACGCAGAAAAAGATGACGGCACCGCGATTTCGCGCTGCCGCCGGAGTTGACCAAGTGCGGATCACGACCTTGCGCAGGGCGACCGTATCGCAAGCAACGTACGCCACATCGGCTTTTGGGGGAGAAGGGGAAAGGTTGTCCAGTCCGAGACTTGCCGATTCAGACCCTCGCTCGACATCCGATCGGCATCTACTGAGTGTAGGAAAAGATTCTGATGTTTCTATTTTGTTCACATCGTGGGTACTGCCCTGTTTCCGCAGCCGATGGCCGATTAAGCCGGTGGCCTATTTTGAATTGTCACTTGGGAACTGAACCACGCGCGGCAGCATATTAGGATCGGAAGTGCAAACCCTGCGGTTAGGACCGTAAGCACGAGGTAGTGTCATGCAGCATCGCCGCCGGATCAAACACACGCTCACCCTCGAGGTCCGTCTCGCCGAGGAAGCTGAGAGATTACGAGAGGAAGCCAAAAAGCTACCGCCCGGCCCAGCACGGGAAGGCCTTTTACGGAAGGCACGGGAAGATGAAATGGTGGCTCATATGGCCGAGTGGATCACGTCTTCGGGCTTCCAGCCGAAGTAAGGAGGGTAAGAACGCCTCATTTGGCACCCCGTAGTTCTCCGCCGTGAACTGAGTTCAGAGGATGCCTCGAAAGCTCCTCTCCGCACGCACCACCCGACTACCCGCGGGCGCCCGTGGTTGTTTTCCGGCCGTCATCAGAGCCGGGGGCGGTTATCATGATTTCATGGCCTTGCCGAAGGGCCAGCGATGCGGCCGCCGCGGCTGCCTCAAAAGCGGACTCTTTGGTCACGTAGGTGTTGGCCACTTTGCCATCGTGTTCGACGTGCCATTCGCCCGGACTTCCGAAGATCTTGTAGTTTGCAAATCCCATCGCATTTCTCCTGCAATTGTCTTGGTAACGTGAGCGCCGACGGCGCGTTCCTAGCCCCTCCTTGGCATTTGGGAATGGAAGTGTGTGCGGCATTCCTTGCCCGCGCATCGCGACAGCCCCGTCTTTCGGCGTGAACATCGCACGCATGATCCGGGTCGTGTTCGGCGACCGAAGCATTGATCCCGCCGGATCAATGCGTCCCATCTGCTTGAGCGAGCCCTCATCGGTGCGCTGGCGCGGATCGTCTTTAGGTGTCTCTTTATTCAGGGCCGTGGCCCTCCTCCCTGAGGGTTAAGGTCTGCCTTTCGCAAAGGTTCCTGATGCCGTCACGGAGCTTCCCGCCAAAGTTCGAGGACCGCATCGAGCGTGAGCAACTCGATCTGATCGGTGAAGCGCGTCCGATAAAGCATCATCAAGGCATCGTGCCCCCGATTGGATGAGCTGCAAAAGCCCGTCTTCAACGACGATCACGCGAAAACCGCGATCGACGGCATCCAAGACGGTCGCGAGCACGCAAACATCGGTCTCGGATCCCGATATGATGAGAGTATTGATGTTCTTTTCCGCGAGAAAGGATTGAAGGGTGCTTGCGAAAAAAGCGGAATAGCCCGGCTTGTCGATAACTGTCGCAGGCGGGATAAAACGCGCGAGCGGCGAAACAATATCAAGAGCGCCCGGCGGCAACCGAGGCTGCGTCGCACAATTCCAGCGCGCGAAGTAACGCTGCCAGCGACCGGCTCGGTCGTCTGCAGAAACGGGTGTGATGAAGCGGGTAAATACCGTGCGCGCCGCATCGTGCGCGACGAGACGGCGATGCCAGGCACGACACGATCCATCCAAGGGGTGGGCCAAATGCCCGCCGAGGAGAAAATATTTTGCATGTCGATGCTAAGATGCACCGCATGTGAAATCGTCTCGCAGGAACGCGCTACCACCATCGTCGATTGGCCGAAGCCCGGTACGTTGCTGATAGGCCGAGCGGCGCCATTAAACGCCCCTAACGAGCCGCCTTCTGAGATAGCTTCACCTTGTTGCCCTCGACGCCGGCGACTTGCTTCTTGTCGATAAAGTGGTGTTGGCCGTTGGGGCTGTCCGTCTTGGTGAGCTTGATGCGCTCGCCCTCAGGCCTCATGTCGGCGAGCACGATCATCGTGGCCATTAACGCGCAGTTGCTTCGGTTCTATCGGAAGAAAAGCTGAGCCTGCCCACCTTGCGGCGCTGACGATGAGTCGGACGTGAAGCGCCGGCAGGCCGAACCGAATACCTGTGCGTACCGAAAACCTCATCTGAGTTGATGGCGTGATGGAATCGCCTAAGCTGGCGGAATGATTGGGCTGCTCTGTTTCGTTCTGGCCGTCCTGGCCTCGCCATTCAAGTCGAAGTTACGGCTTGAAGCTGAGAACGCGGTGCTTCGACATCAGTTGATTGTCTTGAGGCGTAGGTTGCATGGTCGCGTCCGGCTCGCGAACAATGATCGCTGGTTATTTATCCAGCTGTATCGATCCGGCGTGAATGTGTGGACCACATCATTGTCTTGGGCGAGATGCATTTGCGTCGTATTCTGCAATCCTACGCAAACAATATGAGGACCCATCGTTCCTTGAACAAGGATGCTCCCATCTCGCGTCCTATTCAACGCGCCGGAATCATCTCGTCACGTCCGATCCTCGGCGGACTTCACCACCACTACGTCCGGGTTTAGGTTTCCGGTACACACAGGAAAGGATTGAGCGGGAGTTTTCTTGAGGCGAAGAGACCACCAACCAAGTGCTGATTGCTGCCACGTCTAACTTTCTATCGCCTACTTCTACTTCGCTCTTGCAGGTAGCGATGAGGCTTCATCCCGATGCTGTCGCGCTTCGGCATGGCTCGGTCCGGCGATTGGCGGCCGTTCATCTTTCGCGATCCGAACCTTGTCGACGAGCGCGGCGTGTCCACTATCTTTCGCGCGGCAGGCGCGCCTGTGCCATCGCGATGGACGCCGTCCGAAACGCAAATCGGATCTGTCTCTCACGACCGCGAGCATCGCTGGTCGCGGCCTGATCGGAGCGATCGCCCGCTCCTGTACGTGCGGTATGCCGGCAACTTGCTCCTGCCAATCGGGCATGCAATGTTGACCTAATCAACCGGAGGGATGACGGGCCGTGCGCGGCTTCGCCCTCGATACGCCTGACGTCGAGGATGCGTGTTCGGAGACCATCAGATGAGATTTAGGCCATTGCTCGGGCTCGTTGGCGCGGCCGTGATGTCGCTTGCTCTCGCGGGCGGCGCCTGCGCCGAGGATAAGGTCGTCAAGATCGGCGCCGTTTTTCCGATGACCGGGGGAGCCGCGAGCGCCGGCGTTCACGCCAAATACGCCATCGAGGTCGCGATGGACATCATCAACAACGCCCATCCCGAGCTCGGCGATTTTCCGCTGGCGAAGAATGCCGGCCTCGCGGGGCTCGGCGGCGCCAAGGTCGAGGTGGTGTTCGCCGACAATCAGGGCAGCCCCGCCACGGGACAGAACCAGGCGTTGCGGCTGATCACGGAAGAGAAGGTGGTCGCGCTGACCGGCGCCTATCAATCCGGTATCACGCTGACGGCGAGTGCGATCGCCGAGAAATACGGGATTCCGTTTCTCAACGGCGAGTCGGTCGCCGCCAATCTCACCGAGCGCGGCTTCAAATGGTTCTTCCGCACCACGCCGGTCGC
>WNFS01002334.1_pt1 | contig 19707 bp, 17 predicted proteins | sample 5400141 | NCBI WGS metagenome assembly WNFS01 (sample SAMN13153358, study PRJNA577476) | soil metagenome | isolation source: 60 cm saprolite under Madrone tree | place: USA:California | collected 2016-06-14
TGCAGGGGCACGTGCTCCGTCCAGGGCGTTATTCCTACCGGAAAGACATGAAATTGACTGACCTGGTCGCCTCCTACAACGACCTTCTTCCGGAGCCTGCTCCTCGCTATGCCGAAATCATTCGCTTGAATCCGCCCGACCATCGCCCAAGTGTTGAAAGCTTCGATCTTTCAGCCGCGATGACGAATCCCGCCACAGCTCCCAAACTTCAGCCACTCGACACCGTGCGCATTTTTAGCCGCTACGACTTTGAAACGGCGCCCACAGTTTGGGTCGGTGGAGAAGTCAGGTCGTCCGGCAGATACCGTACTTCTGGTCAGGCGCACGTGCGCGATGCCGTCTATCTAGCCGGCGGTGTAACTCCGGATGCCTCCCTCGAGACGGCGCAACTTTTCCGCACGCAGCCTGACGGTACCCTGACCATTCTGAGCGTAAATCTCCGAGAGGCGCTCGGCGGAAACCCCGTGGACAACGTACTGCTCCAGCCTCGCGACCGGCTTCTCATCCAGAGGAGCTCGGCGAAGGTGGATCCGCCTAAGGTGTACATCCAGGGTGAGGTCGCCAAGCCTGGCCGCTACCCGTTGACTGCGAATATGCACGCCTCGGATCTTGTCCGCTCCGCTAACGGTTTCCTCCGGAGCGCCGATCCGGAATCCGCAGATCTGCTTCATTACGTTACTTCGGACAAGAGTGCTACGCGCAAGAACTCCGCTGGGCACGTGGCGCTCAATCTATCTGCGGCGCTGGCTGGCGCACCTGAGAACGATCCACTGCTTCGTGACGGTGATGTGCTCACCGTGCCCCAGCAAGCCGGCTGGAAGGATATCGGAGCGGTGGTCACTGTCCGCGGCGAAGTACGCAATCCCGGCGTTTACGGCATTCAACCGGGGGAACGATTGAGTTCTCTGCTGAAACGTGTTGGAGGGTTACTCCCCACTGCGTACCCCCAGGCAGCCGTTTTCGAGCGCATAGAAGTTCGTGAGCTTCAGGCCAAGAGCCGGCAGGACCTCATTCAGCGATTAGAGCAAGAGACAACCACGGTGAAGACGTCCGTATCGACCACGGGTACGGAAGAAGCCGCACTCCAACAATCTGCGATGCAACAGCGACAACGCATGCTTGATGCGCTCCGTAGAGCCCCGATCTCTGGGCGTCTGGTGATTCATCTCAGAACCGATAAACGGGATTTTGCGGGCTCGCCTGACGACATCGAACTCCGCGCCGGCGATTCTCTGGATGTCCCGAAACAGCCGGGCTTTGTCCTAGTCGTCGGGCAGGTTTACAACACGAATGCCCTCACTTACGAACCAGGCAAGAACGCGGGCTGGTATCTCTCCCGCGCCGGCGGCCCTACACACCTTGCGGACAAAAAGGCCATTTTCATAATTCACGCAAACGGCTCGGTGACGGGGGGCGGACAGGGCGGTTTTTGGACCGGAAACGTTTTATCAGACGGTATCGGTCCGGGCGACACCGTAGTTGTGCCCGAAAAGCCGATTGGTGGCGGTACCACCTGGAAGAACGTTGTATCAATCGCGCAGGTTGCGCAAGCGGCAGCGCTAGTGGCTGCGGTCGCCATTCCATGAGTTTATTACAATGCGGCGCTTAACAAAGTTCGCAGGCACTGCGCTTCTTCTCACCGTCTGTGCGAGCCTCCTGCCAGCCCAGGAGCAGCAGGAGACGGCGGAGGCGCTAGGCTATGCGGATGCCAGGAAACCGGAGTCCACGTCGACTGATTCTTCGACCACCTTGAACGCGGTGAAGAAGACGCCTGACGGAAACGGGGTTGCGTTATTCGGTCGATTTCTGGATGACCAGCGATCGATTTGGACAAGTCCGGCCCAGATCCGCTTTTCCGACATGACGTGGCTCGTCCCCGCAGGTGGTCTGACCGCAGGGCTGCTCGTTACCGACCAAGACTTCAGTGCACACCTCTCGCATGATCCTAAAACGATGAGTCACTACAACACATTGTCAAACGCTGGTCTCGCGGCATTGATCGGCGGAGCGGGTGGCCTCTGGCTGATGGGTCATGCTTCTCACAACAAACACTGGAAAGAAACAGGGTTTCTAGCTGGGGAAGCCTCGATCAATAGTCTCGTGGCGGTCGAAGCAGTGAAGTATTCTCTGCGGCGCCAGAGACCCTTCCAGGGCGACGGAAGCGGAGCATTCTTCCAAGGTGGCACATCGTTTCCGTCTGAACATGCCGCCGCAGCATGGTCGGTCGCTGGAGTAATCGCCCACGAATATCCCGGCCCTTTTACAAAGATCGTGGCGTATGGGCTGGCATCTCTGGTGGACTACTCACGAATTCGCTCCCGCCAGCACTTTCCCTCCGACGTCTTGGTCGGCAGCATCATGGGCAACCTCATTGCACAGAACATCTACAGTCGACATCACGATCCAGAATTGGGTGGCGCACCTTGGCAATCGATCAGCGCCTTCTTCCGAGGAAATAACAGTCACTCTGCTGGGAATCAAGGTTCCCCGTACGTCCCCTTGGACAGTTGGGTCTATTCCGCATTTGACCGTCTCGCAGCGCTGGGATATGTGAACAGCGGCATTTTTGGGATGCGACCGTGGACACGCCTGGAATGCGTACGTCTTCTGAAGGAAGCAGGTGAAAGCCTGGACCTGAGAGGTAACGAAGATACCGAAGCACTCCATCTACACGATTCTCTCGCAAGGGATTTCTCTAACGATCTCGCCATTCTCGCCGGACGAGATAATCAAAACCTGCAATTAGAATCCGTTTACACACGCCTGACTGGGATTTCCGGGGCGCCTTTGACCGACGGATATCACTTTGGCCAAACCATCACGAACGACTTCGGTCGTCCTTTCGCGGAAGGGTTCAACGCGGTGGAAGGCTTCTCTGGATGGGCTTCGGAAGGCCGACTGACTGCCTACGTCCGGGGGGAATATCAGCATGCTCCGTCCAGCCCGGCACTCTCTCAGCAGGCGCGGCAGTTCATAGCTGGTGCCGATGGAGTGCAACTGCCCGTGGCGCCCAACACGCGTATTCCAGCGGTCGATCATTTTCAGTTGCTCGATGCTTACGTTGCCATGAACGTGCAGAATTGGCAGCTTTCGTTCGGCAAACAGAGTTTGTGGTGGGGACCGAGTGAAGGCGGCCCCATCCTGTTTAGTGACAACGCCGTTCCTGTCACGATGTTTCGAATCAATCGCGTTTCTCCTTTTAAGCTCCCGAGCGTTCTAGGTTGGATGGGGCCGATCCGCGTGGAGTTCTTCTTAGGGCAATTGGCGGGACACCAGTTCATGGTCATAAACGATACAAATCTTGTCGGGCAGCTGGGGATGCCGCTAGGCCGCCAACCTTTCATCCATGGAGAGAAACTTAGCTTCAAACCCACATCGAATTTTGAGTTTAGTGTTTCTGAAACTACAGTTTTTGCGGGTGGACCTTATCCGCTCAACTCGCACAATTTTCTTAAGAGCTACACCACCGGTACCATCGTGCCGGTAAGTGCGACAGCAACGGACATAACGGACGCCCGGTCCGCGATCGACTTTACATACAGGGTTCCTTGGCTTCGCAAATGGCTGACGTTCTACGGTGATGCATTTACGGAAGACGAGTACTCGCCGCTGGGTTACCCCCGCAAGTCCGCGTTTCAGGGGGGGATTTATATGCCCCGGATTCCGGGCATCCCTAAGCTCGACCTGCGCGTGGAAGGGGGCTCGACCTCGCCAGTAGATTTTCTTGGTTGCAATGGCTGCTTTTATCAAAACGGATTGTTCGTTAATTCGTATACGAACGACGGGAACTTGATGGGCACTTGGGTCGGGCGCGCCTCACAGGGCGAACAAGCGTGGACTACCTACTGGCTGACGTCAAGAAACACCATTCAGTTTAACTACCGACATCGCAAGGTCGACGGCCAGTTTCTTCCACGGGGAGGAACTTCGAACGACGGAGGTGTGAGAGCAGATGTTTGGTTGGGTCAGACAACCAAATTGTCGGCCTCAGTGCAATACGAGAAGTGGAATTTCCCAATTTTGGATCCGTTGGTCAGATCCAACGTGACGACGTCAGTTGAGCTGAGCTTCTGGCCTCGTCATTGGGGTTTGCAAGCTCACTAGACGAGACCCATTGCGCTGCGCGTTGTATGCAGGGCTCTAAGTGGAGGCATTCCTAGGTGACGATCAGCGCGACGAGATCACGACCGGATGGCGTGGTTGAGACTTGCATTGTGACTACGTCCGCACCGCTGAACTTTTTAATGATATGGGCAATCGAGCTCGGTAACGCGGAGACGAAATAGAGAAATGACACAGACCGCCGCAAAACCGCAGCCAGAAGCCGCACCGCATCCTGTCACGGGTGAACTTTTGCTGCCTGAAATTCCACTCGAAGACACTCGCGAGTGGCAGGCGGAACGCCTGCGTTTGCTGTGGAGCAATCGATGGCTACTTCTTCGATCGATGGCAGTCGGGTTGTTTGCATCGACGCTCACAGCATTCTTGATCCCGAAGTCCTACACCTCGACCACCCAGCTGATGCCGCCGGACCCACAGTCCACATCGGGCATGGCGATGATGGCGGCGCTGGCGGCGAAGGCGGGAGGCGGCCTGGGGGCGGTGCGTTATTTATCGGCGTCTTGAGGAGTCAGACTTCTCAGGAACGCCTCATTGAGCAGTTTGACTTGAGAGAAGTGTATCGCCAGCGGTTGGTAGCGGACGCGCGGACAGACCTCGACGACAACACATCGATTAAGGAAGACAAGAAGAGCGGCATCATCACGATCAGCGTGACCGATCACAGTCCGCAGCGAGCCGCGGCTATTGCGAGGGCCTACGTCGACGAGCTGAACTCGCTCGTTTCCGAGCTGTCAACTTCCTCGGCGCACCGGGAACGGGTGTTTCTCGAGGATCGGCTGAAAGTCGCGAAGCGCGAACTCGACGATGCCACGAACCAGCTCGCACAGTTCTCCAGCAAAAACAACACTTTGGACATTCAGCAGGAAGGAAAGGCCATGCTGGACGCCGCGGGAGCTCTTGCCGGCGAGATGATCGCTGGGCAATCCGAGTTGGAGGGACTTCGCCGGATTTATACCGACAACAATAGCCGGGTCAAGGCTTTGAGCGCCCGCGTTGCAGAACTTCGCAAGCAACTCGAAAAACTTGGTGGCTCACAGGCGAATGGCCATCCCGCTGATCCACAGGCCGCTCAGGCGGGCGGCATGCCCTATCCAACTATCAAGAGCTTGCCGCTGCTTGGAGCGAAGTACGCCGACTTCTACCGCCTCGCGAAAATCCAGGAAACCGTCTACGAGCTGCTCACCGAGCAGTACGAGCTCGCCAAAGTGCAAGAGGCGAAAGAGATGCCGAGCGTCAAGATTCTGGATCCGGCAAAGGTGCCGGAGAAGAGGTCGTCTCCTCCACGCTTGCTGATCATGCTCGCGGGCACATTTTCCGCGGGTTTTGTGTGCCTGGTTTGGGTTGTCGGGTCGGGTGTTTGGCATCTGGCCGATTCGGACGATCCACGCAAGATTCTGGCGCAGGAAGTCGTCGCAACATTCAAGGCCCGCGCGTACTGGGCTTCGGGCAACGGGAACGGCGCTGTCTCCGGAGCGCAAAAATTTTGGAGCCGGTTCAACGGCGGCCATCCGCCAGCGGGCCCTGCCTCTCTACAGTTCCCTACGGCGGTGGAAAGATCGCAGGGTGCAGCTTCAACTTCCGCTCTTTCCGGGATATGTCTTTGTGCACGTAGCGCTTAGCGACCGACTGCGAGTGCTGCAGGTGCCTGGCGTAGCAAACCTGGTTGGGTTCGGTGGCCAGCCGGTGGCGCTCCCCGACGAACAGCTCGAAGGACTGCGAGCCGGGATAAACGGGCAATTGTGCACCGAGCCCCACCCTTATCTTGCAGTTGGGCGACGCATACGAATTGTGCGAGGACCGTTCCAGGGCATAGAAGGCTTTCTTGTGCGCAGGAAGGGCGTCTTTCGCGTGGTTCTTTCGCTCGAACTCATTATGCGGTCGGTCGCCGTGGAGGTAGACGTCTCGGAAGTGGAGCCGGTTTTCGAGCACGTCAGGAAAATAACACCCCCCTCCCACCTGTTTTTTGTAGGTGTTGATTCTAAAGGTAGTTAAAGTCCTTTGTTTTGATACACTTTTGCAAGTATTGATTCTAGAGGGGTTAGGGACCGGGCATGGGGAGGTACGGGGCGGGAGCAACGGAGAGTTCTTCGAGATTTCACAACCAACGACGGCACAAGAGTTACTGGATGTCAAGGAATATTGAGGAGTGGGAACGATACAAGCATCCGATGATGATGGAGACACAAGGAAGCATAGCGGCGCTCGCGGAGGGTCAGCCTGCAGTCGGGGCGGCGGTCAAGCCAGCGGCGCGGGCGCGATTTTCCAACCGGCGCGCGTATGCGCAGACGTTTGCGGCAACGGCGGCCAGTCGTTGCCTGGGGGTGGTTTCCGGAATCCTGGCGGCACGGCTTCTGGGCCCGGCGGGGCGAGGAGAACTGGCGGTCATTATATTCCTGCCGATGCTGCTGGTGCCCATGGGGGAACTGGAGCTACCGCGAAGCGTGGCCTACGAGGCGAGCCAGCCCGGCGAATTTTCGGGCAAGCTCATCGCCACGAGCTTTTGGCTGGCGTTACTGCTCGGCGCGATCCAGGCGATAGTTCTCGCGGCCGTCCTGCCGCTGTATCTACCGCCCGACAAGCTGCACCTGCTCCCGGCGGCGCGGTGGTTCATGCTGTATTTGCCTGCGGCATACGTCATGGCCACGTTGATGGGCAGTGACCAGGGACGCGGGCGGTTCGGCCGGTTCAGTTTTTTAATGGCGCTGCCGGTAGCTCTTTACACGGCGGCCATTCTGGCGGCATGGGGCAGTGGCAGGAGCTCGCCTTCCGTTTTTGCTTTGGGTGTATTGATCAGCATGCTGGTCGCAGCGGCGGTGCGGGTCGGCATGGACCGGCAGGCAAACCCCTTCGGACGGCCGGATCTGATTCTCGCGCGAAGGCTACTGGCGCGAGGAGGCAGCTTTTACCTTCCAGCGATCGCGGGCTTTGTACTGTCCCGGGCGGACATGTTTATCCTGGTGCGGCTCGCCCCAACGGAGGCAGTCGGGCTTTATGCCGTGGCGCAAGCCATCGCGCTCGGGCAGATTGGCGCGGTGCTCCCGTTTGTGCATGTTGGATTTGCGGCCGTGGCGCGTGAGGAAGAGCGGACAGGGGCGCTTGCGGCACTCGCGCACCATTTCCGCCTGGCGCAGATTGCCGCCGTGGGGATGGGGCTGCTTGCCGCTGCGCTGACGCCGTGGGCGATTCGCGCGCTTTTCGGCGCTGGCTTTTCCGGGGCAGTGACGGCAGCCTTTCTTCTGATTGGCAGCACGGCTTTCTGGGGGATGAGCCAGGTGTTGGAGCAGGGATTGCGCGCCGCCGGGCATCCCCGGCCGGGGATTGTTTCGAATTTGCTGGGGCTGGGCGTGCTGGTTGGGCTGGGTGTTCCGGCGTGCATTCATTATGGGATTGCTGGGCTTGCGGCGGCAGCGCTGGGGGCGCAGATCTTAAATCTAAGCATCCTGATGGGCTTCTGCCTCGCCCGGTTGAAGATGCCGGTGCGAAGTTTCTGGGCCTTTGAGACGTCTACTTTCGACAAACTGGGCGCACTCGCAAGATCTCCGATTAAGCGAATGTTTCAAGTATGAATCGGAAATTGAACGGCAGGTTGAATCCCGTGCAAGTGGAATGTCTCTGGCCTGACAATCAAGAGATTTCATGCACTCACCGAGCTTTCGTGGCCCCTCGAGCAATACATGGCAGTGTATGTCGGGACCGCTTCCGACCGCCTCGCGTGCTCGCCAAAATCCTGTCTTCGCTCGTCCGCCTGGTCCTGGTGCGAATGGGAATGCTGCATAACAAGGCTGTAATCTTGGCTGGTAATTAGCGTCCCATGACGAAACAAGAAATCGGGAATGTCGCGCTCGTTGCTGGCGTCCCGTTGTGATTGGGTACATAACCGATGATTCCACTACACAGTTCAAACGCCCAGCGAACTCCGAGTGTGGGCCGCCATTCAAATAGGCAATCGTTAACGCCCAATTTTTCGACTTGGGTCCGGATGTTTCCCATCGTTTTCTTTCTGTCGTACCTCGGTTTCACGATCTTGCTCTTTGTTGTTGGCCCGTGGGAATACTCGGTCACAAATCCGGTTCAGTTATATCTATTCCTGTTCTTGTCACACTTGGCGCTTTTACTTGGCTATTTGAAAGGTGCATCTGGCGCGGCGCGAGGTTACAGTGGGAAATGGCAGTTGCAGCGCTTAGTCCTGTGGAGCGCCCTGGCGACTTTGACAGTGTTCTTCCCTACCAGTTTGTTCCGGACCGGCCACGCCCTTCCCGATGTGGTTTATGGCTTGACCTACCCGGGTGAGGCTTATGCAGTCTCTCAAGATCTCCGGCACGCGGGCGAGCCTCTTGTTGAGTATTTGCGGATTTTCCTAGGCCCGCTCCTTGGGTTCCTCCTGCCCTTGACTGTTTTTTATTGGCCCCGGCTAACACATATAGTCCGGGTAATTGGAGTGGCCGGGATACTTTCAACCGTTGCACTTTTCATCGCGATGGGCACGAACAAAGCCATCGCTGACACCGTTCTACTTGTACCTTTGATGGTTATTTCCTCGCACTTCGCGAGAGTAATTAAGCTCAACTGGAAGAGAATTGTGGGCCTGGCAGTGGCCGCGGCGTGCGCTTTGCTTCTTTTCCTGTTGTTCTTCGGGAATGCCGTCTCCTCGCGAGAAGGATCCGCCATCGTGGGCGGATATTTCCCGGCTGGAGATAGCTCGGTTGATTCCGAAAACCTCTTAGTAGGCCATTTGAATGATAAAAGCGCGATGATGCTTGAGGGCTTAGATATGTATCTTACGCAAGGTTATTATGCGCTCAGCCTTTCCTTGAGAGAGCCGTTCGTACCGATGTTTGGAGTCGGGAACTCCATGTTTCTCCTTCGTCAGATTGTACGCATAACTGGAGACGAGCGAATTACTGAAATGTCGTATCCAGCTAGAATCGAGAAGTACGGCTGGGATGCGGAGGGCTTGTGGTCCTCGATATACCCGTGGATAGCATCCGATGTCTCGTTCCCTGGGACGATTTTGGTGGTGTATTTGATTGGGCGCCTCTTTGCATTGTCTTGGCTCGACACACTGGGTGGCGCGAACCCGTTCGGGGTCGTTCTTTTCTCGCAATTCGTAATCATGTTGTTCTATTTCCCTGCCAACAATCAGCTACTGCAAGCCGGAGAGGGGTTTACGGCTTTTTGGGGAACCTTAATTCTTTGGCAGCTGACCCGCCGTCGCGTTTTAGTGGTGCGCTCCCACGCGCAGTCGGCTGCTGTTCCGGCCTAGACTCTTCCGTGGCTTCGTCAAAGGTTGATCCCGAGGAAGGGACTCCAGGCGTCTGCTGCTGCGAACTGAGAAATCTTAGACTGTCTTAGAAGATGCGATTTTCGAGTCCACAAATGCGCAACAAAGCGGAAATGCACCGACAACCATCGTCGGTTTCGGGAGGAGAAATAGCTCTAGCCTACATAGGTAGCATCGTGCCAAATGAACCTCGATTTCACAACGCTGCTTTCAACCCGTCAGGCCAGATGTACCAGCAGGAACTCTTGCTGGGTTTGAAAGGCGCAGGTATGCCGCCCTCCCTCATCCTTTCCATAACTCCCATGCCGGCATATCCGAAGGTGGGAGAGATGTGGATCCGAGGCGGTGAGGCCTATCTCCCTGACTCACTACGGGTGAATTTAATTTCTTTCTTAAACATTACCCCTCTAAAGCAGATCACTGTTGGCATCGGTACGGTCCTACACCTATTGGTTTGGAGGTGGCGTACGCGCCACGCAGGGTTTCGGATCGTCTACACATACAATCTGACAGTTCCCCCCGGTCTATTCACGCTTCTTGGTGCCCGATTGGTACACGCGAAGGCGGTCGTCTCATTGTGCGATATCAATGTCCCCGGCGAAACCGTTCCGTCGGGCTGGCTCTGGCGGCTCGATTACTGGCTGCAACGCAAACTCATTCCACGTTTCGACGGTCACATCGTGGCGGCTGACGCAATGGCGCGGGAGTTTATCCCAGGAAGGCCGTATCTGCGGCTAGAGGGCGGCGTACGTGACGATGTGTTTGGAAGAACCCGGGGCTGCTCTGATGGTAGAGAAAATCCCGGCAAACCCTTTGTCATTACTTCCGTCGGTACTCTAAATGAAACCAATGGAGTTCCCGTTCTCCTGAAGGCTTTTTCCCTGTTGGAAGGAGACCGGTACCGCCTCCGGATCGCTGGAGGGGGACCCCTTGAGCAACAGGCCCGCAAGGCTGCGGCAACTGATTCCCGGATTGAATATCTTGGATTTGTCTCTTTCTCGGAAGTGCTTGAGCTCTACATGCATTCTGACGTTCTGATCAACATGAGGCTAACCGAGAAGCTGGATACGAGGTACTTCTTCCCCGGCAAGATGATGGAATACCTAGCTTCGGGCACCCCTGTGATTACCACGTGCACCGGCCACACTGAGGCCGAATTCGGTGACTTCGTATATCTCTTGCGAGAGGAAAGTCCACAAGGTTTGGCAGCCCTTATTCGCCACGTGGCCAGCCTGGACCCGGAAGTAAGAGGAAAACTGGGCCGGAGGGCTCAAGAATACATGGCAAGTCATAAGACTTGGGATTGTCAATCCAAGAAAGTCGCACAGTTCATTCGTGCAGTGGTGCTGGGCATGGAGACCAAGCCTTTGGCGGGCGAGGGATTTGCTGAGAGCGGTTTTTTAACGCCGCGATAAACCATTGACGGCTGCGGGTAGCTGCAAATCCGCGAGCAAGTGACGCCCTTTGTTAAAGCTCGACGGTTTGGCCATGGATTATCGGGAATGACACCTAGAATCCCAGTCTTCGCTGACTGGTACCTGCCCGGGGAGAGCGGGGGCGGGCGGTGACGGCGATAGCGAATGTGATCGAGCTGCTGGGAGACGAGTTTCAGTTTTATCGGCCCCCGCGAGAGCGCGGGGATCTACGGCTGTCCTTCAAAGTTCTTTCCTAAATTCAAAAGCTAACAATTCGAGGAGCGAACGACCATGACCAGAGTACTGGTTGTCGGAGGGGCGGGGTACATCGGCGGCGCGGTCACAGAGCTGCTGGGCGCAGCAAGGGTGCCGTTTTCGGTTTATGACAGCTTGATCTACGAGCCGCACTATCTGAAGAGGCTGGATTTCGTGCGTGGGGACGTGCGAGATACGGAGAAGCTCAAAGCGCTGCTGGCCAGCTATACGCACGTGATCTGGCTGGCGGCCATCGTGGGGGACGGCGCCTGCGGGGTGAATCCGGAGCTTACAATGGAGGTGAATCAAAAGGCGGTGCAGTGGCTGGCGGAAAACTATCGGGGAAGAATCGTGTTCACGTCGACGTGCTCGGTCTACGGGCAATTCGACGCAGAAGTGGACGAGGAGTCGCCGGTGCAACCGTTGTCTCTGTATGCCCAGACGAAACTGGCTGCGGAAGGTTCTCTGCAGAGCGAGAACAGCTTGATTTTCCGCTTGGGAACGGCGTTCGGCGTGTCGGACACGTATTCGCGGCCGCGGATGGACCTGGTGGTGAACTACATGACCACCAACGCGCTGACGAAAGGGGAACTATCAGTCTTTGGCGGGACGCAGTGGAGACCGCTGGTTCATGTAAACGATATTGCTCAGGCCATTGTGCACAACCTGGAGCGGCCGGTGCGGGGCGTGTACAACCTGGCGGCGCAGAATCTGCAGATCAAGGAGCTGGCGAGCATCGTCAGCGAGATGACGGGCTGCCGGGTAAAGTACACGGAGCAGAAATTCCAGGACCAGCGCAATTATCACGTCAGCACCAAGAAAGCGCTGCGCGATGAAATCTTTAATCCGAATACGATGCGCACCGTGCAAGACGGGGTGCGGGAGATTGCGGAACTCGTGGGACTCGGGCGAATCAAGCAGACCGAGAACGATGTTTACTTCAACGTGCGGCACGCGGAAAAGCTGAAGGCCTATGGCCAATTCGCCTGAGGCTCCGACGATCCTCAAGGGCGGCCTGGCGGTGGACGATCGCGGCCAGGTTTCGTTCGTGAACGGATTTTCGTTTGGAAATATTCGGCGGTTTTACATGGTGGAAACTTTCTCAACGCAGGTGGTGCGCGCGTTTCACGGGCATTTGAAGGAGGAAAAATACGTGTATGTCGTCAGCGGCTCGGCCATCGTGGCTGCAGTTCAGTTGGATGATGCAGGCAAACCGAACCGGGACGCCAAGCCACACCGATTCGTGCTGTCCGACCGCCAGCCGCAGATTCTCCGCATCCCTGGCGGCCATGCCAACGGGTTTCGACCGCTCGAGCCAAGAACGAGGATCCTGTTTTTCTCTACAGCTAGCTTGGAAGACTCCGCGAAAGACGATTACCGCTTTTCGTATGACCATTGGGGAAAAGACGTGTGGCAAGTGGACTTCCGGTGAGCGCCGCATTGTTTAAAGGATTGAAAGAATGAAGAGAGTACTGTTGCTCGGCGCCACAGGAATGCTGGGGAGTGGCGTCTATGGCGTCCTGGATAAGAAATACGATCTCATCCTGGGCGTCAGGAACATGGAGAAACTCGCACTGCTGGAGAAAGCGTACGGAGGGACTACCAGACACTCGGTTCTCCCCTTCGATGCGACGCTAGTCTATCAGGACTACGTCGCCAGAAAGGGTGCCCCGGGCGAGTACATGACAGAATTTCTTCGCCGCGTGGGGAACGTCGATCACGTAATCAACGCGATCGGCGTGACCATTCCATTTTCCCTCCGAGAGCCGGCACTGACATTTTTCATAAATGGGGCCCTCCCGCACATCCTGGCCGAAGCTTTTGGAGAAACACTCATCCATATCACGACCGACTGCGTTTACGACGGAAAGGAAGGTTTCCCCTACAACGAGAATTCTTCGAAATCACCGACTGACGTTTATGGCCTTTCGAAAAGCTTAGGTGAGCCGACCGGCTGTTTGACCATTCGCACGTCCATCATCGGGCGAGAACTCGATGGTTTGACCGGACTATTGGAGTGGTTCTTGAAACAAGACGGAAGAACGATTACGGGGTTTGCGGAGCATTATTGGAATGGCATCACCACACAACAGTTTGGAAAACTTTGCGATCAGATCATACAGTCGCCCGATTCATTTCCCCGTCGTGGTGTTTATCATGTTTTTTCCACGATCGTGTCCAAGTACGAGATGCTTCTGGCCTTTCAACGCAAGTACGGCATTCGCTGCACAATCAAGGCAGACGAAGAAAACAAGCTCAATCGCTCGATGACGTCAGTAAAGGAACTAAATCGATTGCTGCGAGTTCCGCCCTTTTCCGAGATGGTGGAAGCTCTGGAGAACTGAAGCGAGATGAACAAGAACTTTAAGCTCATAACATTTCTCGGAATTCGGCCCGACATCATTCGAATGCACAAACTCTTGGCTTTGCTCGACGGCGGTCAGACGCGGCACGGCTATCGGCACACCTACGTGCACTCCGGCCAACACTTCGACTTTCAATTGGATGGCGTGTTTCATCGGCAACTGAACGTCAGACTCCCAAAATTGAATCTGCGGATCGGACGGATTCTCAACAGGACGGGCAAGACCAGCCATGTTCACCAGTCCGCGCTTCTTTTTCAAAAGACGGCCCAGATGATCGAACGCCTGCGCCCTGACGCCGTGCTCTATCTAGGCGACACAAACACGGTTCTTTCCGCCATTATCGTGGCCAAGTACAACATCCCCGTGATCCATATCGAAGGTGGAGGTCGCAGCTTTGACTGGCGCATGCCTGAAGAAAAAAACAGGATCGTCATCGACCATCTGTCAGATCTCGTTTACTGCTACTTAGACCGGTACAAGCATCTTCTCCTAAGCGAAGGTATTCCGGACTTTCGTGTTGTGACTGTCGGTAACATTATCGCGGACGCGCTTTCCAGCTTTCTTCCTGGCGCGGACAAGAGCCCGGTGTTGGATCGTTTAGGTCTGAAAGAGCGGGAATATGCTCTTTGCACTCTGCACCGGGAGGAAAACATCGATAACCGCGATGTGCTCATCGCGAAGCTAAAAGGACTCCAACAGTTCTCGCACACGCTACCAGTTGTGCTTCCTATGATGCCGCGGCTCAAAGCGCGCATCCGAAAGAATGGGTTCAACCGGATAATGAAGAATTCCAAAATCATCGCGACAGAACCTTTGGGATTCCTCGAGTTTCTCAAACTTGAAAAAGCGGCGCGCCTGATTGTTACGGACAGCGGAACAGTGCAAGAAGAAGCGTTGCTTTTGGGCGTACCATGTCTTGTGATTCGCAGGTCAACCGAGCGTCCGGAAACGATCGCGGCTGGCGCGACGATCCTGGCGGACCACAATCTCTTCGAGAACGCGCACCGTGCGCTCCAAATGCAGACGGGCTGGGACCGCACAGTCCTGAATCCAATGGGCGGCAGCCCCAGTGAACGGATCTTTGAAGACTTGATGGAACGGATCAGCTCAGGATTCTTCACCAAGTCCAGAGCCCTCGAATCCCTAGTGTCGAGCCCGTTCGCTCGCCAAGCGTATGGCCTGGACTTATCGGACTTGAGCGCGCCTGGAGCAAGAACCTCCGCGCTGGCAGGAGTCTCCGCCTCCGTTGGATGGTGAAAGAGAATTCCCCGCACGCAGAAAAAGGCTCGTACAAGAAGTGTTTGGACCCTTAAGTCTGAGCGACTCCGTTGCCGGCTAGCCGCTGCGATGGCACGCGAGCCTCGAGCGTAGGGAAGTGAGGCAACAACGGACGCGAAGGCATGCGTATTCTGTATGACCATCAAGCATTTTCGTTGCAGGGTGTGGGCGGCATTTCGCGCTATTACCACGAGCTGGCCAAGCACATCAGTCAAATCGACTCCTGCAAGCCTGAAATAGCCATAGGTATCCAGAGAAATGGATTTGAGTTTCGCAGCCTGCCCGGTGTTAGAACCTGGGGTTTTCACGGATTGCGTTCACTAGGGTCCGGCAAAACTCGCTACATACTGAATGAACTGCTTTCGATCACGTTGCTCTCGTTCTGCAGCGAATTTGACGTTTACCACCCAACTCTCTATCGGTACGTGCGGACTGCGAAATGCAAGAAGATGGTGATAACACATCACGATTGTGCCTACGAGCGATACCCTGCGCTATTCAGCCGAGTGGAAATGATAAAGCGATTGAGAGCGCGGCAGTTTCAGATCGCGGACGCGATCATCTGCCCGTCGGAATCGACTCGCCGAGACTTGCGCGAGTTTTACAATGTGCCAGAGAGTAAGACATTTGTCGTTTATCATGGTGTGCCTCAGATGAGGAATCATCCGGGCGCACCTGCCGAATTCGTTTCCAACCGTCCCCTCCTTCTGTACGTCGGCTCTCGAGCATCCTATAAAAACTTCCCTGTGTTGCTGAGAGGGATTGCCGCCGCGGGCCTCAAGGGTGAGTTCGACATCGTCGTCGTTGGCGGGGGGGCACCAACAGGCGCCGAACTGGGCTTAATCGGTGAAATGGGCTTGGGCGAGCGAGTCCGATTTATCCCTTACGCTTCAGACCCATTCCTTGCCGAACTCTACAGTCAGGCGCGGTTGCTTGTTTATCCATCGCTCTATGAAGGTTTTGGGTTCCCGCCGTTAGAGGCGATGTCGTTCGGCTGTCCTGTTCTAGCCGCACGCAGTTCATCTTTGCCCGAAATCTGCCGCAACGCAGCATTCTACTTTGACGCCGATGACCTGGAGTCTTTCGTTTCTTCGTTGCGAGTAGCCTGTTTCGACGATACCGAGCGTGCAACGAGGGTTCGCGATGGCAAGAGCCTGGTCGCGTCATATAGCTGGAACAAATGCGCAGCGAAAACGCTAGCAATCTACAAGCAATAGACAAACTAGTCTTACGAGTTTTTGAGCCCAGTTAATTCTCAACCGGGGGATATCTGTGAAACGTGTACCTATTGGTGGAGCGGGCAGTGCCACAAATGAATTCATCATCGGAGAACTGCGTGAGAACGCTGTCGTCACCAGCGTCATTCAAAATATCGATGACGCAAGTCTATTAGTTTGTCCCGACACTAAGCTTCCTCTACGTGAATGCCCACTTGACGAGGCAAGGCGACTCGTGAGTGCCGGTCGTCGACTGTTCACACGCCCAAGTGGTCAGCCTGCCGCGTTCGGCGAGACAGAGAAGGTTCTGCTAAGACAGGATTTGCGTTGTGCATTTCCGATTTACAAGGGAGTCCCTATTCTTCTCACGCCGGAGATGCTTACTCCGGAACCTAAAGGTTTCGATATGAAGGATCCCCGCTGGGCTGAAGCGTATGAAGAGATGGCTTATTACAATTCAATGTTCGGAAAGGAGCTGGATGAACTCACCACCGCTAGACTTGAGCCATTCAAGGCTGCGAAGCTCCATGCTCGAACCTTTCCCGAACCGCGCAAGATCTGGATCGATATGCCCTACGATGGGCAAGCTCAACGAGACGCTCTTCGCCATCTGGCCGACATCCGCGGAAAACGCGTCGTGCAACTTGGAGGACACGGCAGCCACGCTATCAATTTCCTGCTGGCCGGCGCACGCGAGGCCTGGGTAATCACTCCCATTTATCGCGAAGCGCTGCTCGGCGTGGCCCTTGCCGACAGGCTTGGCTGTCGGGAACGACTGCGATGTCTGATCGGCATCGGTGAACAGATTCCATTGAAGGATGGCTGCGTAGATGCAATCTACGCGGGCGGCTGCCTTCATCATATGGAGACGAGCCGAGCGATTAGCGAGGTTTATCGTGTTCTCGCTCCAGGAGGAAAATTCGCGGCCGTTGACCCGTGGAAGACTCTCCTACACACCTGGGGAACGAAACTCTGTGGCAAACGCGAGAAAGGAGTATTTTGCAAACCATTGACAGAGCAGCGGACCGCCCCATTGTTTGCGACTTTTGAGAGCGCAGAACTGCGCCGACATGGACCTTTTTTGCGTTATCTAGCACTCGGTTTGTCGAAGTTCTTCGGAGAAGCGAGCCGCACAGCGGGGTATTGGATCTGCGAAATAGACGACTTTCTACTATTTCCTAAGAGAATGGGTGGATCTGTTGCCTCACTTGGAGAGAAGGGGCCCATGGCAAAGCGCTTGGGATGAAGCCGCTCTCTCCAGTTCGTCGTCCAACACGACAAATCTTTGCAGCCTAACAAAGCGGTGGTTCTTCACACATCGTGAATCCGAGGGCCAGTTAATTCTCACAGGGAGAATCCCTATGAAACGTGTACTAGTTGGCGGGGCGGGCGGCTTCATCGGAAGCCATCTGGTCCGGCGCCTGAAGAATGAAGGTTTCTGGGTGCGAGGTGTTGACCTAAAGTACCCCGAATTTTCCGAGAGTGTAGCGGATGAGTTCATCATCGGAGACCTGCGTGACAACGCTGTTGTCACCAGCGTCGTTGACCGTATCGACGATGTCTACCAGTTGGCAGCCGATATGGGAGGAGCCGGATACATTTTTACCGGCGAGCACGATGCCTGCGTAATGCACAATTCCGCGACCATCAACCTGAACGTCGTCGAAGCCGGGCGCAAAGCCGACGTTGAGCGGTTCTTCTACTCTTCCTCGGCCTGCATCTACCCTGAGTACAACCAAAAGGATGCCGACAATCCCATCTGTTCCGAAGGGTCGGCCTACCCTGCAGCCCCTGACAGCGAGTACGGGTGGGAAAAACTGTTCAGTGAAAGGCTCTACCTAGCGTACTCGCGCAATTATGGTCTTGAAGTTCATATTGCTCGCTTCCACAACATTTTCGGCCCCGAAGGCACCTGGCAGGGTGGGCGCGAAAAGGCACCGGCCGCCATCTGCCGCAAGGTTGCCGAGGCGCCAGATGGCGGCGAAATCGAGATTTGGGGAGACGGAAGGCAGACCCGCTCTTTCCTTTATATCGACGAGTGCCTAGAAGGAGTGCGCCGGTTGATGGAATCGAATTTTGCCGGCCCGGTAAATATCGGCTCTCAGGAAATGGTAACCATCAACGGCCTAGCCGAAATGGCCATGAACATTGCCAATAAGAAACTTCGCGTCAAGCACATCCCTGGGTCGTTGGGTGTAAGAGGCAGAAACTCGGACAATCGTCTGATCGCTGAAAGACTCCGATGGGCGCCTTCCCACTCACTAGGCGAGGGCTTGACGACGACTTACAAGTGGATCGAATCCGAAGTCCAGAAGTCGTTGAAGGCTCAGCCGACCTACGCCTAGGGAACATGCTGCCATGCGGATTCTCTTTTTGAGCACTTACTTCCCGCCAGACGTCGCATCAACAGGTGTGATCATGTCGACGCTGGGCGAAGAGTTCGTCGCGAAGGGACACGAAGTGACTGTCGTTACCTCGGTCCCTCACTACGATCCGAATCAGGCGTGGCCCGAGTACTCGAAGAAGCTCGTGTACAGTGAGCGGCGGGACGGGATGCAGATTTATCGTGTCCGCGTCTACGCGGCGGATGACAAATCCAGCGTCGCGAAACGCATTGCGGCCTATGGCAGCTTTAGCCTGCTTTCGATTTTGAGAGGAGTGCCCCTTCCAAAGCACGACGTGATATTCGTGCCCTCTCCTCCGCTCAGTAATGGAGTGATTGGGGATTTTCTCAGCCGGCTCCGGCGGACGCCCTTCATTTACAACGTGCAGGACGTCTGGCCCGACGTGGCAGTTAGGGCGGGAGTATTGAAGAACGGCAGAGCAATTAAGCAGCTCAAGAAAATGGAGAGTTACGTCTATCGGAGGGCTGCGAAGATTAGCGTCATCTCAGAGGGCTTTCGCCGCAATTTGTTGGCCAAGGGCGTGCCAGATGGCAAGATTTCGGTCATCCCAAACTTCATCGATACGGAGTTTGTGACTCCGCTACCGAAGCAGAATTATTTCTCCAGGAAACACGCCTTGGAAACAAGTTCGTCGTTCTGTTCGCCGGGAACATGGGGTTCTCTCAAGGGCTCGAGATTGCGCTTGACGCTGCGAAGTTGCTGGAGGGCAATGAGGAAATCAAGTTCTTGATGGTGGGAAACGGGGCTGCCAGAAACGCAGCCGTGAACTATTGCGAATCCGCGAAGTTGCGCAATGTCGAATTTTTGCCATTCCAAGTACACGAAGATGTGCCGGCAATGTACGGGGCCGCAGACGTTTGCCTTATCCCGTTGAAGCGTGGCTTTATCATGGAGTCCGTGCCCTGCAAGCTTTTTACAATCATGGCCGCGGGCAAGCCTGCGATTGCTGCTGTGGACCATCACAGCGATACTTGGGAGCTAATCCAAGATGCCAGATGCGGGATCTGCGTTGAGCCGGAGAACCCGAGAGCTCTCGCGGACACTATAAATAGGTATTATTTCGACGCGAGCGCACGGAACGAATCAGGGCGGAATGCGCGCCACTACGTTGAACGTCACTTCCGACCAAGCAGCATAGCTCAAGGCTACCTCGAAATGATGGAGGCCGCAGTGGCACTGCCGTCAGCGAGCGCGGAGCAGTCGCGTTTAGTGCGACAAGAAATCCCAGAATCCGCCGCTTCCAAAGAAAGCGGCAGAGTGCTCGGGCTTCGGGGGCCGAGCAGTCCGGGAGTTGCCAGCGGAGGGCGTTCGTCAGCAGCGGCGAACGCCGCCGGACGCTCATGAAGACTCGCATCACCCATCAGAAAT
>WNFS01002254.1_pt1 | contig 19696 bp, 16 predicted proteins | sample 5400141 | NCBI WGS metagenome assembly WNFS01 (sample SAMN13153358, study PRJNA577476) | soil metagenome | isolation source: 60 cm saprolite under Madrone tree | place: USA:California | collected 2016-06-14
GCGCCTGCAATCGCGACTTTGCGGATTCCTCCGAGATCTTGGTTCGCTGGCTCTCTAACTGCAGGCGGATCGCGAGTTGGTCTTCTTTCACCTTAGACAGATTTTTCGTGTTCTCAGACCCGATTCCCTCTTTGAATAGCTTTTCATCGACGTCGTGCTGCAGGTGGGCCTGCTCGTAGTCGCTGCGCACAGCCGCCTCGTTCGCTTTCTGACTCATTAGATCGCTATCGACTTGCACTTTAAGGTTGGCGTAATTGGCCTCGCCAGCCTTAACCGCATACTCTGCGTCAAGCAGATCGCGCTGTGTTTCCGGATTGCTCATTTCCAGGATGACCGTGTCGGGCTGTACCAAGTGTCCAGGGCGAATGACGATTTTGTCCACCCGCGCGGCGGTCTGCGCGGGAATCCAGTGGATGTCCTCGGGCACCAGGGTGCCCAGGCCGCGCACCTCGCGCAGCATCGGTCCACGCTTTACGGTGTCTGGCCAGATGGTGGAGGCGTCGACGGATGGCGCCGCGGGCTTCAGTTTCGACAATGCCAGCGTGATCCCGGCGCAGGCCAGCACCGCGACCGTCACGTACACGATTCGCTTGATTTTCTTAGCGCGGGCGTTGGATGGTCGTTGTATATCCATAATCTTTGTTCACCTTTGAAAATCGCACGCAGCCTGCCCTCGCGCATCCCCTGTAAGCTGCGTCTATTCAGTAGCTTACACCCAAACCACCACGCGAGAAACGGCGCGATTTGACCGATAATGGGAATATACGTCCCATGAGCGAACACCTGCCCGGGCCAGCCGGTAAATGCACCGCCGGCGTTGGCCTCTGGGAACTTTGTACCTTTGCGACGGGAAATCAAGATGAAAGTTTGCAACGCGGGAGATTCGCTGTGCAACCAATTGGGGGAGAAACCCAACGCCCCGCGGGCGCGTATAAACAAAAGGGGCGCGTCCGGAAAGAGCAAAATGAAACTCGATTTGAGGCTGTTCGGCATTGCCATTTTTCTTATAGCCATTCCCATTCTGATGGCACTTCCGCAATCCTTTCTTCTGTCTGACGTGGTTCTGAGCCAGGACGCTCCTTCCCATCAGCAAGCCCCCGGTGAAGAGGGGCGTATGCCGCTCTTTGGCAAGATCACCGCGATTCATGATTCATCGCTGCAGATTTCCAACCCCAACGGCGAGACGGTGACTGTCAAGCTCACCGCGCAAACCGAATTTCGCAAAGATCGTCAGGCCGCCAAGCGCGGAGACTTCAAGGTCGGCGACGTGATTGTGGTGCGCGGCCAGGAAAATCCCGATCACACCTGGACCGCGCAGATAATCGGGGCGCGTTCCGCCAATGGCGAAGGGCGCGGCCCGAATATCCAAGCTGGCACGCTGGGTAAAGACTACGTCGCTGGCGAAGTGAAATCCGTCGATGCGCCGAAGATTTCGGTCGTGCGCTCGGACAACGTCACACAGACGATTGAGCTGAACGAAGACACTTCTCTGCGCAAGGGCCGCGACGCGATCACCATGGCCGACGTGCAAGTGGGTGATCACCTTATCGCACGCGGTGCGCTGCAGGACAACGTCTTTGTGCCCAAGTTTGTTATGGTTATTGGACCAGAGCAATGGAAACGTATGCAGGAAATGGGCGGCATGCGCCCGGGCGTACCGGTAACATTCGGGCCGGGCGGCGCTGCGCAGAAACCTGCGGAGCCGCCTCATTGAAATCGCTCGCCCCGGCCCTGCTCTTTCTTCTTTTTATTTCTTCTGTTGATTTGCTGCGCGCGCAAGATCCGGCCCCTTCCCCAGAAACCGGCTCGGCGCAGGCCCCTGTGCCGGCTCAGGCCACGACCCCGGCACCGCCGCCTGCGCCCGCCTCATTTGAAATTAGTGGAATTGTGCGCGCGGGAAAAACTCCGCTGCCGGGCGTAACCGTCACCGCGTCCAATTCTCTTACCGGCAAGAAATTCTCGGTGGCCACCAGCGCCAGTGGAACCTATACGTTTACCGGCCTGCCGCGCGGCCGCTACGTTGTGCGCATCGAATTCATGGGCTTCGCGCCGCAAACGCAGGAAATCGTGCTGAAGCCGGAAACTCCCACTGGAAAATACGACGCCGAGATGATCCTGGCTTCGCGTCAGCAGGAGCAGGGCGTGGGAAATCTGGCAGCACTGATCACTGCCGGCCGCGGATTTCAAAGCCTTACGCTGGACAACACTCTTTCCGCTCTGGCAGGCGGCGGAGCTGCTGGCATGCTCGGCGGTGGGCAAAACGGCAACGGCGGTGACGTTTCTTCGCTTCCCCTCAATGGCGCAGGAGCGGAGGGTCCGACGGAATCTGTGAGTATCAGCGGCGCGCAAGGGCGCACACAGGATTTTGGCGGCGGCAGCGAGGACGATATACAGGAGCGCATCCAGGAATTTCGCGACCGCGCGCAACGCGAAGGCGGCGGCTTGCAAGGGGGCGGCCCGGGCGGAGGCGGTCCCGGTGGTCTGGGCGGGGGACCGATCATGATTTCGCGGCTGCCGCGCAACTTCAACATCAATCAGCCGCATGGGATGCTTTACATTTCGGACGATGCTTCCGCGTTGGACGCGACGTCGTATTCTCTTACAGGGCTGGCGACTCCGAAAGCCAGCTACAACCAGTCACGCTTTGGCACCTTCCTCGGCGGCCCGTTGAACATCCCCAAAATTTTTCACGGCGGCGATAAGTGGTTTTTCTTTGCCGGGTGGAACGGCAGCCGCGGCAGCACGCCTTACGACGCCTTTTCCACGGTGCCCACGGCCGCAGAACGTTCCGGAGATTTTTCCGCTGCGACGTATCAGGATGGCCGCCCGGTGCAGATCTTCAATCCCGCGACGGGACAGCAATTTCAAAGTAACGGGCGGCTCGACGTCATCGATCCCTCGCTCATCAATGCATCGGCGCAATCCTTGCTTGCCTTCATTCCACTGCCGAACCTGAATTCCACGACACAGAATTTTCATTACGTTACTTCGGGTAGCAGCACCAGCGACTCGGTCAACCTGCGCTTGATTCACAATTTCGGTTCGGGCGGCGGTCCCGGCCTCATGACGTTTGGCGGCCCGGGTGGTGGCGGGGGCGGAGGAGGCGGGCGCAGGCGCACGCAAAACAACATCAATTTCGGCATGAATTGGACGCGCAACTCGTCGACACTCGTCAATCCATTTCCGTCCTTGAACGGCGGCAACAGCTTGCAAGGGCTGAATGCCAGCGCCGGCTGGACGTACGGCCGTGGCCGTGCGACGAACACGTTCCGTGTGAATTACAACCACAATCACGTGGCGACAACGAACCTGTACTCAAACGTCCAGAATGTCGCCGGGGATGCGGGCATCGGCGGCGTCTCCACCAACCCTTTCGATTGGGGCCTTCCCGGGATTAGCTTCACCACGTTCGCGGGATTGACGGACCCGACGCCCCGCCGTGAGCTCGATCAAACCTATACATTCTCGGATACCATTTCCTGGAGCCGCGGCAAGCACAACTGGCGCTTTGGCGGAGACTATCGCCGCATCTTGCAAAGTTTTCGCTCCGCGAAAAATGCCGAAGGGAGTTTCGTCTTCACCGGCTTTGCGACTTCACAATTCGCAAGCACCGGCGGCGCGCCCATCGCGGATACCGGCCACGACTTCGCTGATTTCCTGCTCGGATTGCCGCAACAGAGCACGCTGCAATCTGGAACGAATTCCTATGATTTCCGGGCCAAGTCTTTTGATGTCTACGCGCAGGACGATTTCCGGTTCCGTCCCAGCCTCTCTTTCAATCTTGGCCTGCGCTACGAATACAACGGTCCTTACACCGAGGTACGCAACCAAATCGCGAATCTCGATGTTGCTTCCGGCTTCACTGGTGCGGCCTCCGTTCTGCCGGGGCAGTCCGGACCGTTCAATGGCGTTTACCCCACATCCCTGATTCGTCCGCATCGCAACAATTTTGCGCCGCGCATTGGCATCGCGTGGAAGCCCATGAAGCAAACCGTCGTGCGAGCGGGATACGGCATCAACTACAACCTCGCGCAGTATGGCGCCATCATTCAGAATTTCGCGTTTCAGCCGCCGTTCGCTATCACTTCCACGAATGTAAGTTCGCCGGCCAGCGTGCTCACCTTACAAAATGGCTTTCCGGCGACGAACGCCTCCGTGACCAATAATTTTGCGGTGGACCCGAACTATCGCCTCGGCTACGTGCAGGTCTGGAATCTTGACATTCAGCGGCAGCTATCCGGCGGCGTGGTGATGAACCTCGACTATAACGGTTCGAAGGGCACACGGCTCGACGTCGAGCGGGCCATTACCATAACTGGAGTGCAACCCTTTATCTATGAATCGTCGGCCGGTAATTCCGTCTATCATTCGGGATCGATTCGACTGCGCAAGCGCATGGCGCGCGGCATCGCTGTTTCAGGGTCCTACACCTACTCCAAATCGATCGATGACGCCTCCTCGATCGGCGGTGGCGGCGCGGTTGTGGCGCAAAATCCCTTCGACATCGCCGCGGACCGCGGCCTTTCCAGTTTTGATCAGCGCCACAAGTTTTCCGGCAACTGGATTTACGAGTTGCCCTTTGGTGAAAATCACCGCTTCGCACAGCGCGGCGCTCTCTCCCACATTCTCGATGGCTGGCAATGGAGTGGGGATTTTACGATTGGCTCCGGGCTTTACTTCACGCCACGCGTGCTGGGCAATTCGCTGGACATTAACCGGGGCGTGAGCGGCTCGCTGCGCGCGAACGTGACGGGCGCGCCGCTATCAGTGAGCAGCCCAAACACTCGCCAATGGTTCAATACTGCGGCCTTTTGCTCGCCGGCTTCTTCGTTTGGATCCAGCACGCCTGGTTCCGGCAGCACCTGCGCAAACCCCAGCGGAAGTTCTTTCGGAGACGCCGGGCGCAACATTATCGCAGGGCCCGGGCAGATCACGTTTGACATGAATTTGGCTAAGATCATCACCATTAAGGAATCGCGCGCGCTGGAACTTCGCATTCAGGCCGCCAATGTTTTCAACACGGCGCACTTCTCGGCCATTAATACTGTTGTGAATTCGCTGACTTACGGTGAGGTAACTTCGGTCGGGAGCATGCGGCGGATCACCATGCTGGCGCGCTTCCGCTTTTGAGTGAAGAGTTGTCATCCTGAGTCCATCCGACGAGGATGGACGAACGATCTCAGCGTAAGATTCGTCGAAGGTGTCATTAGATGGCGACAGGCGTTCCATGAGGAAAAGATTGGCGATATTAGCGGTTACCATCGCTGTGCTGGGTGGCTCGTTTTTCGTGCGCGCGCAAAACGCGCCGCAAACTCCGCAACCGCAGCAACCGCAGTATCGCGTGCATGTCACCTCTGAGCTGGTTCTCGTCAACGTGGTCGTGCGCGACAAGAAGGGCGATCTTGTCCGCGACCTGAAAAAAGATGACTTCACGCTCCTCGAAGATGGCAAGCGGCAAACGATCTCCACCTTCGACTTCGAAAACGTGGATGAGCTGAAGACTGCCGGCGCCGCCGAAGCCACCGTTTCCGGGACTGCACCTGACGGCGCGCTGCTGCGTCCGGCAGAAAAGACGGCCGCGCTGGATGCGCGCGATCGCCGCTTGATGCTGCTCTTCTTCGATTTTTCCGGCATGGATCCGGAGCAAATCGATCGCTCAGTGGACGCCGCCAAGAAATTCGTGCAAACGCGCATGCAGCCGGCGGATTTAATCGCGCTCGTCTCGCTGGCCACGAACATGCGAGTCGATCTTGATTTCACCGACGACAAAACGAAAGTGCTTGGCGCTTTGACTTCGTACACTTCTGGTCAGGGCCAGGGCTTCGACAACGGCACCGCCGGCAGCGCCGAAGGCGCCGCCGAAACCAGCGGCGCGTTCACCGCCGACGACACCGACTACAACACCTTCAACGCAGACCGCAAGCTGCTCGGGCTGCAAGCCATCATGCAGACGCTCGGCAAAATATCGCAGAAGAAAGCCATCATTTATTTCAGCAATGGCATCAGCCAGAACGGGGTGGACAACCAATCGGCTTTGCGCGCCGCGACTGCTTCCGCGGTGAAAGCCAACGTCTCCATCTATCCCGTCGATATTCGCGGCTTGCAGGCGTTTCCTCCCGGCGGCGAGGCGCAGAACGCCAGCCTGCACGGACAGTCTGCCTACAATGGCGCCGCCGTGCTCAGCGATCTCAGCAGCAATGCGGCAACGCAGGACACGCTTTCCACGCTGGCTTCAGACACCGGCGGCAAGGCCTTCTTCGACTCCAATGATTTCAGCGCGGTCTTTTCGCAGGTGCAAAAGGACAGCTCCGCCTACTACGTGCTCGGGTTCACCAGCACAAATGCGCTGAAGGATGGCAGGTTCCGGCGCCTGAAAGTGCAGCTCAATCGGCAGGATCTGAAGCTCGATTACCGCTCCGGTTATTATGCCGGACGCGACTTCGAGCATCTCAATCGCGCGGACCGCGAACAGCAGATTCAAGACGAACTGGCTTCCGAGTTGTCGCAGACCGACGTGGCCGTTTACGCCGGCGCTGCGTATTTCCGGCAGGATGATTCGCACTACTATCTTTCGGTTTCGCTCGTAATTCCCGGATCGCAAATTCCCTTCGTGCAAGCGAAAGACAAAGACAACGCCACCATCGACGTCATCGGCGAGGTGCGCGCGGGCGGAAAGTTTCCCGTTGGCCATTTGCGCGACACGGTGAAGCTTGCGCTGGACAGCGCGCAGCAGGTCCGCCGCAAGAACGTACAGTACAACACCGGCTTCCTCCTTGCGCCGGGAAGCTATCACCTGAAATTTGTCGTTCGCGAAAATCAGAGCGGGCGCATGGGTTCGTTTGAAACCGATGTGCAAATTCCCGATTTGCGCAAGGTGCCGCTGCGCATGAGCTCCGTGGTGCTCAGCAGCCAGCGAGTTCCGGCCAGCGCGAAGAAAACCAGCGGCCCGCACCCTCTGGTACAGGACCAGACAGAGTTGGTGCCCAACATCACCCACGTTTTCACGCAGGACCAGCACCTCTATCTGCAGTATGAAGTGTACGACGCAGCGCGCGGGAAAAATCCGGTGCCGAGTACCGAGGCGAATGGCAGCGCGAACACGTCGGCGAGCGAAGCGGCGAAGTCTGCGGCGTCTAAAGCTCCACGGGACAGCGTGCGTGTCCTCACCAGCATTGAGTTTTTGCAGGGTGGCGCGAAAGTTTACGAATCCAAGCCCGTTGTGGCGAATGAGGTTACTGCCCCGGACCGCAAAGCGGTGATTTTTCAAATCGATTTGCCGCTGCTGGCGCTGAAGCCCGGCTTCTACGTGTGCCAGGTAAACGTGGTCGACGATGTTGCGGGAAACTTCGCTTTTCCGCGCTCGCCTATTTTGGTCAAAGAGCCTGCGCAGCTCAGTCCGACGAGGACTCCTGCTGGCAAATAATTCTTCACTGTCGCTCTGAAACCTCAAAATCCTCAGGTCCAAAAGACCGACCTGAGCTACAGGTCTTCTGTCACGACGCTGCGGTGACTGATGAATGCCGCAAAAAGTCAGACACCTCCTGGGTGAAACGGTCGTGCTGCTCGATGTTGGATAAGTGCGCGGCGTCGAGTTCCCCATAACGGGCGCCGGCAATTTGCTTGGCCAGGAATTTGCCGTCAGCAGGCGTTGTGCCCGAATCGTGAGTGCCGGAGATAACCAAAGTCGGCGCGCGGATTGCGCTAATGCTTTCGCGAAAATCCGCTTCGCGCAAACCTTCGCAGCAAGCGATGAAGCCCTCGGCGCTGGTGGTTTCTACCATGTGCTTGATGCGCTCCACTGTTTGCGGCTCGCGTTCCCGGAAACTCGCGGTGAACCAGCGCTCCATCGTCGCGGCTGCGATCGATTTCATTCCGCCCTTGCGCACAGCTTCGATTCGCGCGTTCCAAGTATCGGGATTGCCAATCTTCGCTGCCGTGCTGCACAGCGCGAGCTTGTGCAGACGATTGCCGGCGTTTATACCCAGCCACATTCCGGTCACGCCACCCATGGACAATCCGCAAAATGAAAAAGTGCCGAGGTCGGTTTCGTCCGCTAGCGCGAGCACGTCGCGTCCCAATTGCTCGAACGAGTATGGTCCGGGGGTGACCTCGCTTTGCCCGTGCCCGCGCGTGTCGTAGCGCAGCACGCGGAAATGTTTCCGCAGCTCCGGCATCTGCGCATCCCACATGGTGAAATGGGTGCCGAGCGAATTGGACAGCACCAGCGCGGGCGCGTTCGCCAGCCCCTCGATTTGATAGTGAATGTGACCGCCGTTGATGTGTGCGACAGGCATAGTTGCTAGACGCGCTCCAGAATTACCGCGATCCCCTGGCCGACGCCGATGCACATGGTGCAGAGCGCATAGCGAGTTTTCGTGCGCAGCAGTTGATACATCGCCGTGGTTACCAGGCGCGCGCCGCTCGCGCCGAGCGGATGGCCTAGCGCGATCGCGCCGCCATTGGGATTTACGTGCGGCGCATCGTCGGCAACGCCCAGCTCACGCAATACGGCTAGCGCTTGCGAGGCAAAGGCTTCGTTCAATTCGATAACATTCATTTGATCGAGCGACAGTTTCGCCTTCGCCAACACTTTTTGTGTAGCGGGCGCAGGTCCCATGCCCATGATGCGCGGCGCGACGCCGACCGCCGCCGCAGCGATGACGCGCGCTTTCGGCGTAAGCCCGTGCCGCCGTGCTCCGGCTTCGGAAGCGAGAATCAGCGCACACGCGCCGTCGTTCACTCCCGAAGCATTGCCCGCTGTTACCGTTCCGCCCGGCTTGACGATGGGCTTTAGTTTCGAAAGCGCTTCGAGTGTCGTATCCGGCCGCGGGTGCTCATCCACCGAAAATGACGTCATCTTTCCGGGTGAAGGGGTTTCTCCCTTTTTCCACGCAACAGGCACCGCGACGATTTCCTCTCCCATGCGGCAAGTGCGGATGGCATCGGCGGCGCGCTGCTGGCTGCGCAGCGCGAAGGCATCCTGGTCCTCGCGCGAAATCCGAAATTCTTCCGCAACAATCTCTCCCGTTTCCGGCATGGAATCTGTGCCGTACTTCGCTTTCATCAGCGGATTTACGAAGCGCCAGCCAATCGTCGTATCTTCCAGCCTCATCGAGCGCGAAAACGCGGCATCCGCCTTGCCGACCACAAATGGCGCGCGCGACATGCTCTCCACGCCGCCGGCAATCACCAAGTCCGCCTCGCCGCTCTTGATCGCGCGCGCCGCGCTGGCCACAGCGTCCATGCTCGAGCCGCAAAGGCGATTCACCGTTGCGCCCGGCACTTCTTTCGGCAAGCCGGCGAGCAGCAGCGCCATGCGCGCGACGTTGCGATTGTCTTCGCCAGCCTGGTTCGCGCAGCCGAAAATCACGTCATCGAGCGCGCCCCAATCGGCTTTCGCGTTTCGCGACATCAGCGCGGCGATCGGAATCGCCGCGAGATCGTCGGTGCGCACACTGGCGAGTGCGCCGCCGTATCGTCCGATCGGCGTGCGGATCGCGTCGCAAATGTAGGCTTCGGTCATGGGCCGGTCTTGGTCGAAGTTATCTTAGCGTAAGGCGCCTTTCCACGCTGGCAGTTAACAATAAGACCCCCCCTCCCCCCGGTTTTGCATAAGTGTTCATTCTAGAGGTACTTAAAGTCCTTTGTTTTCACACACTTTTGCAAGTGTTCATTCTAAAGGTAGATAGCGGAACCTCAGGCGCCCTAGCGTGATTTTTCGCACCTCCGATTCTTTTTGCAGGCGGTTTTTCCCGAAAATGTGGGAGGGAAAGGAGTTAGGCGACTGGCGGGATATTTCATAAGATATTATACCATGTGGTTAGCTCCTGTCAACAGTTTTTTTTGTCTCATTTTGGGAATTCAGAGGAAACGATGGGGATATCAGCGGAGCTCGACAATCCTGTCGCCGGCCTCAAGGCATGATTGGAGGGTGGGCCAGAATTGGTCGAAGGCAGAGATCAGCGCTGAAGTTCGACAATTACCAAGGCGCACCCAGACAATTTTAAATTTGGCGTCGGGGCGGCTGGCAAGGTGGAGAAAATCTTCGTCCTTGCTGATAATCACGCGACCCTGGCTTTCGGCGTAGCGGCAGATCTCCGCATCCGATGCCTCGGCTAGACCGATGTCGAGAACGTGCTGACAATCCAAACCACGTGTTCGAAGATGCTGTGCAAGGGCGAGAGGAAGTTGGCTATCAACAATAAAATTCACGAAGATTGGAGGACAGCGTGATCGGTTTGGTATGCGGCGTAGTCAAGGGCGGCGAGAATATCCTCACGCTCAAGAAATGGGTAGTCCTTCAGAATTTCGTCGAACGAGGCGCCCGCACTGAGCAGCTCCAAAATATCGGTGACACGAATGCGCAGGCCGCGAATACAGGGGCGGCCGCCGCATTTGCCGGTTTCGATGGTGATGCGTTGAAGACGTTCGCGTTTCATAGAGGCTGCTGCGCTTGAAGATACGCTGTATTCCGGGGAAGGGCAAGGGTCAGCGCCCGTTCGTTTAGGCGTGCGCAAGCTCTTTGCGTTTCAGCCTTGGAAGGCTGCGAATCGCTTTTCCCGCTTTCTGTTCTGCGATTCGCACATCGTAGAGGGTCTGCAGGTTCAACCAGAATTGCGGGCTTGTCCCAAAGAAATGACCCAGCCGCAGGGCCGTATCGCCGGTGACGCTGCGCGTGCCATTGAGGATTTGTGTCACCCGGTTGGTAGGCACGGAAATCTTTCGCGCCAACTCCGCCGCGCTCATCCCCAGCGCCTTCAATTCCTCGGCCAAGTGCTCGCCCGGATGAATTGGCATTACCGCCAAGATCGCCTCCTAGTGATAGGTTATCTGTGTATCGGCGCATAAGGCGGCTCCGTTAGCACAGTCAGAAGCGAGAGCGATGGTCACTGTATTCCTCCGTCTAAGGCGCGGCTGTTTGAGCCGGTGCGGGCTGTTGGGTCGTAGCGACTTTGTGTGCGTCGATAACGGCAGCTAAACAGGTGAGAATGTGGGTAAAGCCGCCAAAATCTATTTTGTTGGCGTTCTGCTCCACGTATTGCGAAAAAATATGCTTTCCGAAATGAATCGTCGGATCAAACGTTTTGTCGTTTTCAGGAAGAAAGCTCTTACGGCCCTGCTTAAGGTTCTTAGTCAGGTCCCCGAAAGCATCTTCTATTACTGAGTCCTTCTGCCCTTGCTTAAGAGGTGTGGTAACCAAGTAAAGGTTCCCGGCGATTTGCACAAACGACTCCGCCCCGGTGGGCTTCTTGTGATTGAATTGCCGCGCTACGTTGTACACGGATCGGCCAGCTTCATCGTTGTCAACGAGTAAGATCACGGGATTCTGCTTGCCCGGAGCCTGGAACCTATTCATCTCCTTCACATACTCGGGGATGAAGTTTTTGAACTCACCGGTACCACCGGCTAACCTTAAAATGCGCCCAGTACTGGTTTGCGGATATCTAGGAACGCGCACCTTCAGCGTGGTCGGTTTATTTGGTACTACCGTCGCCAAGCCCGGGTACGAAGCCGCTAGCTTCCGGATTGCCTGCCGGATATATACGTTGTCGGTCTTTCCTTCGCACACGATCACCGGGGCCGGCGCTGCGTAAAATTCCTTAAACATCAGAAAGCGGCGATATAAATTTCGCTTGGAACTAATACCTCGCCCGACCACGTCATATCCGCCCCGCGCTGGCGACCTGAGCTTCTCGTTATGGCGATCGACTCTGTCAATGTGGCCCAGCATCCCATGGAGTTGGGCAAGAGTACCTTCTTTCTTGGTCGGTGCGAGGACGCCACTGGTATCGGGAACGGGAATTGTTTCGATGAGGTCGAAGTGTCCTGTCATGAACAATCGGTGCGCCATCGCGCGAACGGTGCGTCTGTATTCGCTCCGAATATTTGCCTTGCTGTTGACAACAAGCCCGGTCACATCTTGGCGCGAGGTACGATATTGCATCCGAGTTTTTTGCGGATTGATGGTAAACCCGGCCCGATTCACAATTTGTTGGAGCCGATCTCCTGCTTCCCACTTATGTCTCTCATCATCGATTGGCTTTGCGATACTGGGTGGGAAGTCCTGCTTATTTGTCGAGAATGTTATGTCATCCGCGTATCGTGAGTAGGAGCAGCCAGTATCGAATGCAAGCTTACCGAGATGAATGTCGAGCACATGCCCGATCAAATTAGAGATAACTGGTGAGCATGGGCTCCCCTGCGGCAACGCATTTTGGTAACAAGCGATTTGGGCCAGCACGGTCGCCGCGTCCGGATGTATCGCGAAGTTCCTATCCTTTATGAAAAAACCACGAACGCGTCCAAAATTTATTGTTCCAAAGAAATCTTGAAGGTCGACATTTAGCACGTATCTTCTTTTGCGATGCTTCGTTGCGTTGGTAATGATCGAGCGACCACGTTTGAAACCGTGTGCGAGTTGGTCTTTTCGGTTTTTGACTTGATTGATTTCCTCCATACAGTCCTGAAGGAGGTCAGAAAGTCGCCGCTGCAACAGCATCAGGTCAGCAGTAGGGGCATTGATTTTGCGAGAGCCGCCCCCACGTTTCAGAATTTCGAAGGAGTGATATTTAGTCTGTGAAGGTTTGACATAAAGAATATACGCCAGACCCTTGGCCGTGAATTTGAGAAGGGCAGCTATATCATGCAAGGAAGCGGCCGACTTCAGAGATTGAAGGTGCGACATGTTTAAAGGGAACGTGAGGTATGCCTGCAGTCACTCTTATGCGAAACGCACATTGCGCGCGTCACCAGTCGCACAGCGGCGTACCGGCAAAGGCTCTAACATTGTTGTCACTTGCCGCGAAACGCGGCAGAAGATCTGACTGCAGGCTCGAAAATTCTAGCATAGTCCGTGTGCTTTGTGGTGCGGCTGAAACCGTGTCCTGACGACGAGAAAAGCAGATTCCTCACACCGCCAGAATGCGGCGAGTTCGGAATGACAGCCGGGAAGAGAGAAATTACTCGTAGCGGAGGGCTTCTACTGGGTTGAGGCGGGCGGCGCGTCCGGCGGGGTATAGGCCTGCGACTAAGCTGACCGCTACGGCGAAGGCTATGGCGCTCAGTGCCAGCCACCACGGGACGTAGGAGATCTTTACGCCGGGCAAATCTTGCTGGCGCAAATAAATTGTTGTGCCCCAGGTTAGGGCTTCGCCGATTAGCCAGCCTAGCGCTACGCCGAAGATGCCGCCGAAGAGGCCCATGGCGCCGGCTTCGGCGAAAAACAAGCTGCGCACATCGCCATCTGTCGCGCCCAATGCTTTGAGGACGCCGATTTCGCGGCGGCGCTCGAGGATGGCCATTACTAGCGTGTTGATTATACCTAGCGAGGCTACGGTTAGCGCTAGGCTGCCGAAGAGGCCTAGGAATAGATCGAAGACGGTGAAGACCAGGCGGAGGCTGCGCGCGGCATCTAGCAAGGAAAAGGCGTTGAAACCTAATTTTTTTATGGCGTCTTCGACTTGCTGGACGTTTTTGGGATTTTTCACGCGGATGGTGAGCGCGGCGTAGGTGGGCTTGCCGGAGCCGCCGCCGCGGACGAAGTCCTGCACATCATTGGCTTGCGCGGCGTGAAGCTGCTCGGCGACGCGAATGGGAAGGAAAACGCGGCCGCCGCCGAAGCCGCCGATTCCAGCGGAGGGATCGGATTCGATGATGCCGGCGATGCGAAGTTTTTTCTCGCGGGAAACGATGGAGATGCCGCCGGACATCATTTCGTCGAGCTGCTTATCGATGTCCTGTTCCTTGGAGATTTCGTCGGAGGAGACGGCGCGGCGCTCTGCGTAGCGCAACGTGATTTCCTGGCCGACGAGAGTGGCGGTCTGGGGAGAGAGTTCCTTGGCGAAATCGGCCTGGAGGATGGCTTCTTCGGCGGTGGGGGAAGAAAAATATTTGCCGGTGATGGAGTCGAAGGCGCTGGTGGTGCGGGAAGATTCCGGGACGCCGAGAACGTTGGTGGAGAAACTGTTGCCTAGGTAGCGGACGTCGGTGAGGAAGCGGATTTGGGGGTAAACGTCGACGACGTTGGGCAAATGCGCGAACTGCTGGCGCGCGTCTTCGTCGAGCGGTTTGAATTTTTCGGGTGGCGCAGAGGATTTCCTGGGAGGACCTTCGCCACCGGGGCCGCGGAAATCGCGGCGTGAGGTGACGAAGACGGCGTCGAACAGGCCGGATTTGGTGAGGCGCTCGGAGGCCAGCGTTTGCAAACCGACGCCGAGGGAAAGCATGGCCACGAGCGAAGCGACACCCACGGCTACGCCGAGCGTGGTCAGGGAATTCCGGAGGATGGCTTCGCGCAAATTGCGCACCGCCAGCTCGCCGAGGTCCCGGCCTTTCATGCGCGCGCTCCGGTCTGCATCGCCAATTGATCGACGAGGCGGCCGTCGGACAACACCGCGATGCGATTGGCGAAGCGCTCCGCCAGCGGCCGCTCGTGGGTGACCATGATGATGGTCATGCCTAGCGTGTCCTGAATCTCCTTCAGCAGCAGAAGAATTTGCTCGCCGGTCGCGCTGTCCAAGTTTCCTGTTGGTTCGTCGGCGAAGAGAATCGCCGGCTCATTCACCAGCGCGCGAGCCAGCGCCGCGCGCTGCTGTTCGCCACCGGAAAGCTCGCTGGGGCGATGCTGCCGCCGCGCTCCAAGCCGCACACGCTCGAGCGCCTGCGCAACGCGCTGACTGCGCTCCGCGCGATCAACTTCCGCCAGCCGTAGCGGAAGCTCGACGTTCTCTTCCAGAGTCATGCGAGGAAGCAGGTTGAAGGATTGAAAGACCATGCCTACGGTTTCGCGGCGATAGCGCGCCAAGCCCGGAGAATCGAGCGCGGCCAGATTTTGTCCGCGCACATGGATTGCGCCGGAAGTCGGCCGGTCCAGGCCGGCCATGAGATTCAGCAGGGTGGACTTGCCCGAACCGGAGCTGCCCAGTAACGCCAGAAATTCACCGCTGCAAATTTCCAGCGAGAGATCGTTGACCGCGCGGATGAGCGTTTCGCCCAAGCGGTAATCGCGCGAAACGTGTTCCGCGTGTATCAGAGTTTGTGTGGATGGCATCGCCGGGGTCACCACCATATTAATACGGTTACGAACCCCCACAAATTTCCGCGCGCCGCCTTTGGCTCGCGCATGGTGCACTTGCGCGAACGGCCGCACCGTTCGAGCGGTCAGGCAGGGCCGGAAAATGGTGGCTGGCCCAAAATTGGCCGTGCTGCCAGTTTCGCCGCGGTTGATCTTGCGCGCCTGGTGGTGCAATGCGCCATTCTGGTGACCCTGGTGCGTTATGGGCGCAAACTGCTCGCAACGCTACGCGCTTCCCAGGAACAAATAGGGGCCTTGCTTAAATTGTCGGTTTCCGATGCGGTGGGCGAACGCTCCGCGCCAGCCCCGGAACTGTCCAGGCAATTCGAGCCTCTGCCGGCAGCCGTTCACGAGCCAGAACCGGAGCCTGAACCAGTGTTTGCGGGCGCCTCTTCGCGTAACAGCTACGGTGCCGAGCGCGAACATACTCTTGGGGGCCGCGTGATTGGATCGCAAATTCCGCCCTATTCACCGTCAGCTTTCCCGGCTCCCGCCTCGCAGGCGGCGAGTCCGTCGCTGACGCCGTGGGTTTCGGCGCCGCTTGCCGAGCCCGATCGCGTGATTGCCCAAACAGTTTCGATCCCAGCGCGGCCCAGCGCCTCCTCGTGGTTGCAAGCGCCGATGCGCAGCAGCGGAGTCAGCCCCTGGCGCAAAGTGGTTCGCTGGCTGCAAGCCCCGGCCGGACACTAGTTCGCAACCCCCTGCTTTAACACGGACTTTGCTGACTCGCGGCGGTGCAAAGAAAAAGCCGTGCGCAATTTGAGTTACGCAGGGCTATGAATATATGAATACATGTTGCCGTCGGACCTAACGAGTTTTCTTCAGCCTATCGCCGCGGTTTGATCTCCAGCGGGTCTACCAGCTTGAACGTGATTGGAGTCTCCGCTGGCAGTGTGATGTCGCGATTGCCGGTCAGCCCCGCACCGCCCGTTCCCGCCGCCGCGCCAATCAGTCCGCCGATAATCGCGCCTTTGCCGCCGCCGGCCAACCCTCCGATCAGCGCTCCGCCACCGGCTCCGCCGCCGACCATGGCAGCAGTGCGCTTGCCTTTGCCCTTGCTGGTTTCCGTAGGCGCGGTGGTGCGCACGTCGTAATTCTTGCCGTTTACGTCGATGCTGGCCAGCGTGAGCTCAAGCGATGCGCCGCCCTTGAAACGCCCGGCAGGCTTGGCATCTTTCACGATGCCCGTCGCGCGCGCACCCTTGGGAATGGCGACCCTGCCTTCTACTTCGACAGGCTCGCGCACAGTGGCCGAAAAGTTCTGACCTGGCGTGCTGATCTTGGAGCCAACCGGCTCATCCAGCACGACCGAGATTACCGTCTCCGCGGGGACGACGATGGGCCTCGGACGCGGCGGAGCCTCTCTCGCAGGCTTGCTGGAACTTGCGCCAGAGTCAGGTGTTGATGGCGACGAATTCGCGTCTGTGGCGGTGGCTTGCTGCTGGTCAGCGTTTTTCTGACATCCCGCCAATGCCGAGAGCAGGCAGAGGGCCGAAAGAGATGCAGTGGTGAAAGCATCGGTGTTGGGAGTTTCGCGGCGAGGTTTGGCCAAACGTGTCACTTGGCTGGGATGTTTTTGGGGTATAGGATGGCGGACGGTTGTTAATGGAGGGCATGATGGCTCGGAAAAGCAGGTTCACGCGGGTGGCGGTGGGAATCGGGTCAGCGATTGGGAGAGCAGACCGCAAGGCTCATCAGGTGGCCAAGGCGGGGGTGCTGGCCAAGAAGGAGCTGGAGGATATCGTTGCAGAAGACGACGAAGCGGTTGAAGCGCGCGCTGCGCTAGGAGATCGCGCGAAAGTGTTGCGCGCCCTGGGCGAGAAAGAGCATGGCTGAAGCCATTTGTGTTGGCATCGCTTTCTCCGCAGCGCCTGAACCCCACTCCCTTGACTGAAGTCAGGGAAAAAAGCGCGTCGATACGACGAACGTACACGGCACGCTGATGGGCGTGGTGGCGTTTGCGCCAACACGTCTGGAAGTCGGCTTGACACTCTTGACCGTAGCCGCCACACTGCACGTATCCCCCCTTCCAAATTTTGCTGTCCGAGTGTGCCGATGCGCATCCTTGTCGCTGAAGATGACGCACCGTTTGCTGACGTTCTACGTCAGCGACTGGTGCAGGAACAGTTTGCCGTGCAGCTTGCGTCCAACGGAATCGAGGCGCAACGGCTGGCTGCAAGCCAGGTGTTCGACCTGGTGATTCTGGATCTAAATCTGCCTGGGGCTGCCGGACTGGACGTTCTGCGAAACATCCGCGCGCAAAAGCCGGACCTGCCGGTGATGGTGGTGGCAGCGGGCTCTTCCCTGGTAGAAGAGCGCGTGCGTGGGTTGGACGCGGGCGCGGACGACTACGTTGCAAAGCCGTTTGCGTTTGCGGAGCTGGCCGCGCGGATACGCGCGGTCTTACGGCGAGGAAACCGGCCAGCCAAAGCGGTTCTTAGCGTAGCCGATCTCGCGGTGGACCGCGTGAATCACACCGTGCAACGCGCAGGACACAACATCGAGCTCAGCCCAAAGGAATTTGCGTTGCTGGAGTATTTAATGCGCCACGCCGGGCAGCCGGTGACGCGGACGGCCATTGTCGAGCAAGTGTGGAGACTAAATTTCGATACCATCACGAACGTCGTGGATGTGTACATCAATTATTTGCGCAGAAAAGTGGACACGGGCTATGACGACGCGCTGATTCGGACGGTGCGAGGAGTGGGCTATCAGATTGGCGGCAATGGAGCCAATGGACGGCAAGACAGTGAGAAGCGTGGTGGGCTTCAGAGAGCAAAGAATTCTTAGGCGGCCCGGACTGAGGCCCGCTGCTACGCGGCCGATTTGCTAGAAAGCGCGCGGTCGATGGAAGAGGCGCCCGCGCCCCGGATGATAATAGCAATAGCCAGGGCAAGCGCTAACAGGTGATATTCGTATCCCTCACCCTTTTGGTTGCCGCCCCAGTTCATAAAGAACGCGATGTGCATGTGCACCATGAGCACCGCGACGAGCATGTTCACGGCGATGCCGAAAGCGGCGATGCGCGTTAGGAATCCAAAGATTAGGCCCAGGCCGCCCAGAAATTCCGCGCAGATGGCGAGGAAAGCGACGGGCGCGGGAATGTGCATTTGCGAAGTGAAGAATCCCATGGTTCCCGAAAAACCGTAGCCGCCGAACCAGCCGAGCGCTTTCTGCGCGCCATGTGCGAAAAACACGATGCCCAGCATCAGGCGCATGAAGGTAAGGACGGAGTCGTCGGGGGTAGCCATCAGCTTTTTGAACATGAGCACCTCCGTTTCAAGAATGGAGCCTGGTATGGTTGTACGGCTGAAACCTGTGCTACTGCGGTAGCTTTTTATCCGATTTGAGCCAGGATGCAAGGCAAAAGTATTCTCAGCAAGATGCGAGCGCCGGTAGGTTCGCGGCTGCGTTTGTCGCTAGAGAGTACAGAAGAGCGGAATTCGTCCTAAGGCACAGATTTTAGGCCAGTTACGGATAGTTCTGAAACCTACTGGACGAATGGCGGGCGGCGTCCCAAAATGAGAATGGACCGAGCAACTTAATCCTAGGTGCCGGGTTTAACGGCTTGGGAGTATTAAGGCCTACTGAATGTGCGAACAGATGTACTCCCATTGGCTGGGCTTCAGGAGTCACGGCCGAGGACAGGGGAATTAAGATGAAGGCCACTTTTGCCGGTAGAAGCAGGGCGCTCCTGCTCATGAGTTTAGCCGGCCTTTTGCTTTTTGTGGCGCCCAAGGCGCGTGCGGACGAAGGCGATCCGCCGTCGCGCGTGGCGCGCATTAGCTCGCTGGATGGAAACGTATCATTCCAGCCGTCGGGGACGGAAGACTGGGCTGCTGCGGCGAAGAACCGCCCGGTGACGGTTGGCGATAAGCTCTGGACCGATCAGAATTCACGAGCGGAATTGCAAGCGGGCGAGGCTTCCGTGCATCTCGGTAGCATGACAGCGTTGTCTTTTTTGAATTTGGACGAAGACATTCTGCAAGCGCGCATCGCGGAAGGCGCGATTAATTTCCGCGTGCGCGAACTACGCGAAGGCGACTTGTATGAAGTGGATACGCCGAACCTCGCATTTACTGTGAAAGAGGCAGGCGCTTTCCGCATCGACGTCAATGAGAATGGCGACGGCACGCGCGTCACGGTGATTCGCGGAGAAGGCGTGATCACCGCTGACGACAAGACGTATGAGGTGCATGCCGGCGAGCAAGCAGAACTCAACGGCATCGATAACCCCCAATTCAATGTCGGGGCGGCTCCCGCTCCGGACGATTTGGACCGGTGGGCCTCGGACCGCGACTTGAAGGAAGAGCACTCCGAGTCCTCGAAGTACGTGTCGCGAGATGTGCCGGGGTATTCGGATCTGGATGACAACGGCTCGTGGCGAGAAGAGCCGGACTACGGCCCGGTTTGGTATCCCAGCACGGTAGCCGTCGGTTGGGCGCCCTATAGCTATGGATACTGGAACTGGGTTGGCCCGTGGGGCTGGACCTGGGTGGATTATGCACCGTGGGGCTTTGCTCCTTATCACTACGGACGCTGGGCGTTTGTAGGCGGCGGGTGGGGTTGGTGCCCGGGACCCATTTATGCGCGGCCGTTCTACGGCCCGGCGTTTGTCGGCTT
>WNFS01001979.1_pt1 | contig 19675 bp, 12 predicted proteins | sample 5400141 | NCBI WGS metagenome assembly WNFS01 (sample SAMN13153358, study PRJNA577476) | soil metagenome | isolation source: 60 cm saprolite under Madrone tree | place: USA:California | collected 2016-06-14
TGAAGTTCGTCGAGTATGCCGACGACATCGTCGACTTGTGGGACGTGAATCTGTGCGGCATCGCCGAATGGGGCGAGAATGCCACCCCTTCGCGCTATTACCCGTCCGGTCACCACCTGCACTGGACACGATTCATCAAGCAGGTTGCCAAGAAGCCGGTCCTCGGCGTCGGTCGCTACACCGACCCCAACAAGATGCTCGAAGTCGTTACCAAAGGGTTTGCCGACATCATTGGCGCGGCGCGGCCGTCGATCTCGGATCCCTTCCTTCCGAAGAAAATAGAGGAAGGTCGCTACGACGACATCCGAGTGTGCATCGGCTGCAACGTGTGCATTTCCCGCTGGGAGATCGGCGGACCGCCCATGATTTGCACCCAGAACGCGACCGCCGGCGAAGAATACCGCCGCGGTTGGCACCCCGAGAAGTTTGCAAAGAAGACTTCGGACGATTCCATTCTGATCGTGGGTGCGGGACCCGCGGGCTCGGAATGCGCGCGTGTTCTTCTCGAACGCGGTTATACGACACATTTGTACGACACCGCGGAAAAGATCGGCGGCCACCTGAACGGCATTGCCACCGGTCTGCCCGGCCTCGGCGAATGGGGGTATCACCGGGACTACCGTGAGGTCCAGATCAACAAACTGATAAAGAAAAACAAGCAGAGCCAAGTGGCGCTGAGTCAAAAGCCCATGACGGCGGACGCCGCGCTCAGCTACGGCGCGGACAAGATCGTCGTCGCTACAGGTTCATCGTGGAACACCGATGGCACCAACTGTGTTTCCCACAATCCTATACCGGGTGTCGATGCCATAAATCGTGCCGATCAGCTGACTCCGGAACAGGTTTTCGCGGGCAAGAAGCCCATCGGCAAGCGGGTCACCGTGCTCAACTACGATACGTATTTCATGGCGACGAGCTTGGCGGAGCGACTGGCGATGGCCGGCCACGAGGTGACCATCGTCTCGGGCGTTCACCTCGCGGCGTATACGCATTTCACGCTCGAGTACTCGAACATCATGCGCCGCAACCACGAACTGAAGTTCAAGGAATACGTGGAGCACTACTGCACCCTCGTCGAACCCGGGCGTATGCAAATTATCAGCAAGTGGGGCGATGGGTACAAGGCCAACTACCGCGGCAAAGGCGTCTCACCCCGCACTGAGAATACTTCGCAAGAATGGATCGAGTTCGACTCGCTCGTTCTCGTCACGGGCCGTCACTCCGATGACAAGTTGTACCGCGAATTAAAGGCGCGGAAGTCGGAATGGGCGAAAAATGACATCAAGGCCGTATATGTGATTGGCGATGCGGAGGCGCCCCGTCTGATGGCGGATTCCACGTTCACCGGCCACCGGCTTGCGCGGGAGATCGAGGAAGCTGACCCGCAGTACCCACTGCCGTACAAGCGTGAAGTCGCGGTCTGGGGAACGCCGCACATGCCCGGAGGCCAGTTCGAAATCGTCTACAAGGTATAGCGCTATAGCGCGAGTTGGTACGGGCTGCCGAACCACTGTGCTCTCAGGCACTGCCGCATATGCTGAGTGCACAGTGGGATCGGCCTCGAACTGATCGCTCGCTCGACTGCATCAGGCAGGCAGCGACCGTACATTGAATAACTCTGGAGGCTTTTATGGCACTTAGCTGGCGTACCTCGGTTTTGGCCGATCGGCATCGGGCACTCGGATCGAAGCTCGAGGATTGGAATGGCATGGGTACGGCGTGGACCTATTCGAAGGATGTGGCCCAGGATCATGTGGCCATCCGCACCAAAGCGGGTCTGATGGACGTGTCGGGCCTGAAAAAGATGTATCTCACCGGGCCGCATGCCTCCGCCGTGTTGAACTATGCGACCACCCGCGACGTCACCAAGATTTATCCGGGAAAATCCGCCTACGCCTGCATGCTGAACGAGGCCGGACATTTCATCGAAGACTGCATCCTGTATCGCCTGGGGCCGAACTCGTGGATGGTGGTGCACGGCAGCGGCGCGGGTCATGAAACCCTGGCCAAGTACGTGGTCGGCCGCAATGCCGCAATGATCGTCGACGATGATTTGCACGATCTATCGCTGCAAGGCCCTGTGGCGGTCGATTTCCTAGCGAAGCACGTTCCTGGTGTTCGCGACCTCAAATATTTTCATCATATGCCGGCGACGCTGTTCGGCCGTCCCGTGACGATCTCGCGAACCGGCTACACCGGCGAGCGCGGCTATGAGATCTTTTGCAAGGGCGAAGACGCCGGCCTCATCTGGGACACCATTCTCGCCGAAGGCAAGCCGCTCGGCATCATCCCCACCTGTTTCACCACATTGGATTACCTGCGCGTCGAAAGCTATCTGCTGTTCTATCCGTACGACATGTCCCAGATGTATCCCTTCGACAAGGATCCGCCCGGCGACAGTCTCTGGGAACTGGGCCTCGACTTCACCGTAAGTCCCGGGAAAAACGACTTCAATGGCGCAGACGCACATTTTCGCTCGAAGGGAAAGGAGCGCTTCAAGATCTTCGGTCTGCTGGTGGACGGCAAGGCGCCTGCGGACATGGGCGATCCGGTGTATTCGGGCGACAAGAAGGTGGGCGTCGTCACCTGCGCCATGGTGTCGACGTTGACCGGTAAGTCCATGGCCATCGCACGCCTCGATGTCCCCGCCGCCGTTCATGGCACGCCGCTGCAGATTCGCGGCAAAAATGTCAAAGGTCCCGCGACGGCGCATACTCTGCCCTTCGACGATGTCGACAAGAAAAAGCGCACGGCGGTGGGCTGACATGCAGACCAAGCTATTGATCGACGGGATGCTGGTTGCCGGTGAGGGCCCGGTCGAGCGGATATTGGATCCGGCGACCGGCTTGATGCTCGCCGAGGTTCCGGAAGCCACTTCAAGCCAAATGAATGCTGCCGTTGCCGCGGCCGAAGCGGCCGCGCCGGCGTGGGCCCAGACGGTCCCTAAGGATCGCGCGGCGCTGCTGTTGCGGCTCGCCGACCGGATCGAAGCAGACGGCGCCGCCTACGCCAAGCTCGAATCGGACAATACGGGCAAGCCGCTGGCCGCGGCGCTCAACGACGAGATCCCGGCCATAGCCGATGTGTTCCGGTTCTTCGCGGGTGCGGCTCGGGTCCAGCACGGCGCCCTGGCCGGCGAATACCTGCCGGGCTATACGAGCATGATCCGGCGCGATCCCGTCGGAGTCGTCGCCTCGATCGCGCCTTGGAATTATCCTCTGATGATGGCCGCATGGAAGCTCGGGCCCGCGCTCGCCGCCGGCAACACCGTGATTTTGAAGCCGTCCGAGCAAACACCCTTGACGGCGCTGAAACTCGCGGCCGCGCTCGCGGAGCTCTTTCCCAAGGGAGTCGTCAACATCATCTGCGGCCGCGGCGAGACCGTGGGCGCACCCTTGGTGTCGCACCCGCGCGTTCGCATGGTGTCCCTCACCGGCGATGTGTCGACCGGTCAGAAAATTCTTGCCGCGGCGGCCGGCAATCTCAAGCGCACCCATCTCGAACTCGGCGGCAAGGCACCAGTCATCGTGTTCGACGATGCCGATCTCGACGCCGTGGTCGCCGGCGTGCGGACTTTCGGCTTCTATAATGCCGGCCAGGACTGCACTGCGGCGTGCCGCGTCTACGCCGGCGCCAAGATCTACGACAAGCTGGTTGCCGGTCTCAGCGACGCCGTACGCTCATTGAAAGTCGGTTTGCAAACTGAGCCCGGCGTGGAGATGGGACCGCTCATTTCCGCCGAGCAACGGACCCGCGTGGCGGGATTTGTCGAGCGCGCCGCAGCAACCCGGCATGTGGAAATCACCACGGGCGGAAAGGCGCGCGCGGGCGGGGGCTTCTTCTTCGAGCCGACGCTCGTGGCCGGCGCCCGGCAATCGGATGAAATCGTGCAGCGCGAGGTATTCGGTCCAGTCGTATCCGTGACTCGATTCACCGACGCGGATGATGCCGTCGCCTGGGCCAATGACTCCGAATACGGCCTCGCCTCGTCGGTGTGGACACAGAATGTGGGCAAGGCCATGAGCGTGGCGGCGAGACTGCAATATGGCTGCACCTGGATCAACACTCATTTCATGATAATCAGTGAAATGCCGCATGGCGGCTTCAAGCGTTCGGGATACGGCAAGGATCTGTCGGTCTACGCGCTCGAGGACTACACCGTGCCGCGGCACGTGATGGTGAAACTTTAAGCCTAATCCGTGCTGCGGCGGCCCCGTTGTTGGCGGCGCTCGTGCGATCCTGGATTGGGACGCCGAAGACCGGTGATTTCCTCGGTGCGGCGGGGCCGCCCGCGCCGATCATCGTGGTGCTTGTACGCACAGGGACAAGAACTGCCCGCGCCGCATCCAGGCAGCGGCAGACGCGGCGCCTCGTGAGAAAGAAAGCGGATGGCCCGCAGCGCACGAGCTGTGTGACAACTGGCGTTGGTGGTCACGATGGAGACAGCGTGCCATGGACTCCGTCGGTCGGACCCCGATGTGCTGCCCGAGGATGCGCCACTTCGATGCCTTTTCCACATGAGCGAAACCGCGGCGATGTTTCAAGCGCCGCCCGCCTCAATTGAACTTAAGGATACAGGCTAGTCCTGAACGACCCCGGCGGTTATCTCCTGAAAGCGGATTCAGATTGTCAGACGAATCCTAGGTAAAATGACGGGGGGATGGTGGATGATGGATGATGTGCCTGTTCTTGCTCGTGGCGTCGATCCTATCCAGAGGGCCTTTCAGTTACATAATCCCCCATCAATGAAAATATTCACACTCCTTCTCGTGGCGCTGATCTCCCTGCCCGTCGCGGCGCAAGCCGACACACGCGCCGGTGAACAGTTGGGGAAAGTCTCCTTCGCCGTGTCTTGTTCACCCTCGGTGCGCGCACCCTTCAACCGCGGCGTCGCGTTGCTGCACGATTTCTGGTACGACGAGGCGCAGCCGCAGTTCGAAAGGATTGCGAAGCTCGACCCCGAGTGCGCCATGGCGCATTGGGGAATCGCGATGAGCTCGTTTCATCAAATATGGGATCGCCCCGACGAGCATGGGATGGCGCGCGGATGGGCGGAGATGCAAGCGGCGCGTTCGCACCCGGCGAAAACCGCTCGCGAGCGAGAGTATATCGCTGCGCTCGCCGGCTTCTTCGAGCCGGACAAGCGCCATTATCAGGCTCGCATCGACGAATACGCCGCAGCAATGGCCGGGTTGTACAGCCGCTACCCTCGCGACGTCGATGCGGGCGCGTTCTACGCCCTGTCGCTGTTGGCGGCCGAAGCTCCGGATGACACCAGCCTGACGCAGGAACACAAGGCGATGGCGGTGCTCACCCCCTTGTTCGTGAAATATCCCGACCATCCGGGAGTGGTGCACTACGTCATTCACGCCTGCGACACGCCGTCGCTCGCGCCGGATGGATTGCCTGCGGCCAAGCACTACGGAGAGATCGCCGCGTCGGCTCCCCATGCCGTGCACATGCCGGGACATATCTTTGCGCGGCTTGGCATGTGGCAGGCCGACATCGACGCCAATCGTGCCTCGGTGGTGGCGTCGCGAGCGGCCGACGCACGGCACCAGAGCGGAGCCATGGATCAGTTTCACTCGGACGACTTCCTGCTCTATGCCTATCTGCAAAGCGGCAACGACGCCGCAGCCAGAGCGGTCATGGCGGATGCGGTGGCGGCCCTCGATCACTTCGAGGCCATGCCTAACATGGCTGATCACTACATGACCGGCATGTTTCCTTACTACCGCACGGAGATGCCGGTATTTTTCGACCTGGAGAGGCGCGATTGGAAGTCGGTGTCCACTCTCGCACCCGTAGCCGGTGCGCCTCCGGAGACTCAGACCCTGACCTACTGGGCTCGTGCCATCGCCGCGGGTCATCTGCGCCAAGCGCAGCAAGCGCGGGCCGGCCTGGCCGAGTACGACTCGCTGGAGGAGCAGGTGAGAAAGGGCCGGCATGCCTACTTTGCCGACTCTACGGGTGCGCGGATCAATCGGGGCGAGATGCTGGCGTGGATCGCCTTCGCAGAGGGCAACCCGGCCGAGGCGCTGATGCAGATGCGCAAGAGCGCCGATCTGCAGGACAAGGTCGGTCAGGGTGAAGTCGATATTCCGGCGCGCGAAATGCTTGCGGACATCTTGTTGGAATTGGGCCGGCCCCAACAAGCGCTGGCTGAATACAAGGAAGCTCTCAGACTGAGCCCCAACCGTTTCAACGGACTGTTCAACGCAGGCATGGCGGCCGAAGCCATGGGCGACAGGGCGCAGGCGAAGAGCTACTACGCCGCTCTGCTCGCGTCCACGGACAACGGCTCCCGATCCGCGCGGCCCGAGTTCGACCATATAAGAGCCTTCGATTCGTCTGCGGCCCTTGCGGAGAAATAGCGGACGGATTTTTTGCCGATTTCGCGCTCGCCGCACCGTCGCCCGACGCGTGAAAGGCCGTCGCTAACCGGAGCCTGCGAAAGGGCCTACGGTCATGGTCAAGATGCGGCCGACAACGCTTCCGGACGCAACTCGCCCGCAAGCTCAATGACGATATCCGCAGGAAGACCGGCGCGGCGGGCCGCTTCCCTGATGGCGTCTCCGCTTTCCGCTTCATAGAGACAATATGTCTTTCGCTTGTCCGCAGACAGAAACGAATGCAGCCATTTGACACCAACCGCGGTGTTGATATCGACAACGGCCCTGAGATCTTCTGCAGAGGCGTTCAACGCCGCGGCGAAATTTCTTTCTATCATGAATAATGCCATGATCAACTCCTTGGGTTAGCTAGCGGCGGGAACCGATTGCGTGCATTGAAGTCCGTGCCGAATGGCGTAGGTTGCAGCTTCGGTACGATTGGCGCATTGCGTCTTGTTCAGAATGTTTCGCACATGGGTCGCCACAGTATTGAGACTGATCGCGAGCACCAGCGAAACATCCTTGTTCGTCCGCCCGATGGCAAGCAGACGCAGAACCTCGACTTCACGAGCCGTGAGGTCGTCGGGAAAAGTGACACTACCGTCCCTGGCGTGCAACAAGGCATCGATATCGGCAACCAGGCGCGTCATTCCCAGTCGACGCGCGAGCTGGTCAGCCTCGCGCAGCTGCTGAAGGCCCGGGCGCCGCTCCGCCTCTGCCTGCCGTGTTGCCAGGAAGGCACCGTACCGGAATAGCGTCCGCGCAAGGGAAGGCCACGCGCGCATTGCGCGATTGAGTGTCAACGCCTGATCGAAGTGCTCGCGGGCAAGATCCGGCCAGTTCGCAGTGCAAGCCAACATGGCTAAATAAAGGTCGGCGGCGCCGAAGCACACAGCGGTAGGATGGTTTGCGGTTTGTCGTCCATAGGGGCGTAGTAGTTGATAGAGCGACTCGGCATGACCGGCATCCGCCAATGCGCAGCAGGTCTCCGCGCAAAACACCAGGTAAGTCACGTACATATCGTCCCGGCGTATGGCGCAGCAATCCCGCGCGACGAGCCGATTGAAAATAGCGCGTGCCTCGGGGAGCATCCCTATCTCGGCGCAAATGAGCATCAGACCGGGCTCCCATATGCGCCTGGTTGCGCCGGCGGCAATTTCCTTTATCTGTGGTGCTAGTGCGTGCAATCGGCCAAGGTCGCGATTCAGCGCAAACATCTGCGCACCATAGACACCGTCCGCATCGTCGCGACGAGTCTTTTTACCGATCTCGAGCAACTCTTCAATCCGGCGTTCCAGACCGACCCAGTCGCCGCGCAACAGCGCCAATGTCACGCGATGGGCACCCGTCTGGTATTGATGCAGTCCGAGACGAGCGGCAGCGCTGAGGCTGTCATAGCGATCGAGAATAGTTTCTATTTCATCGACGTATCCGGATTCGAAGTGATTCAGAGCTTGCCAATGATAGGCTTCCGCCAACAGGTAGGCGCTGCTCGTAGACCGAGCCACCGCGTTGAATTCCTCGCAGAGCAAGAGACGGCGCTGCAGGCTCTCCGGGCTGCCTCGCAGCGCCATAATCGCGAATTGGTAGCACACGCAGCGCGACGTGGCGTCACAACTTCGGCTGGCCATATCAAGAGCTTTATCCACCAGATACTGGATCCGCGATTTATCCGTCGATGTTCTCTTGGCGAAAGCCAGCGTGGCCAATGCCTTGGCGCGGGGGGACGAATCGATCTCAGGCAAAAGCGCCAATGCGCGTTCAAGCAGCGGAACGAAGCGCTGCTGCTCAACGTGGCGTGTCATCATTGCAAGAAGCGCCAGAACGTCGACCAACAGCTCGGCGCTTCCCAATACCCGGGTCCGGTTCACGGCCTCGAGCAGTACTTCGATGCACTGCTCAACCTGACCCAATTGTTTCAGCGCCGAGCCCTTCAGAATGTAGGCGCGCGCGAGACGCTCATCGTGCATCAAGCCGCCGCTCTCCAGCACCTGTATGACATGGTCGTAGTGTACGACCGCCTCTTCGTAGGCGTACATCCGAACGGCACTCTCCGCGGCTCGCAGTGCATAAACGACAGCGTTTTCGGTGTTTCCCAGCGCGGCCGCTTCGTGGTAGTGATGTGCAATCCGGGTGAGTGCGGGTTCTAGATGCGCGGCATGAACGCCGACGAGAGCATCCCCGACACGGCCGTGCAAGCGCAAGCGGTCAACAGGAGGCAAGTCTTCATAGATTGTCTCGCGGATCAATGCATGGGTAAATTGGTAGCTGCCTGAGGCGTCGAGCTTCGATTGAACGATGCCCGCCTGTACGGCCGGTTCGAGGCCGTTCAGCACGCCGCGCAAATCCTCGTCCATGGCGGCGGCGATTTCACGAGCCGTGAATTGACGGCCGTGGACCGCCGCGACACAGAGCAATTCGTTGCATCGATCAGGGAGACGAATCAACCGTCGGCCGATGGTCTCGTGTACGCCGGCTGGAATTCGCGAGGGCATCGTTGCAATTGCAGCGCCCGCACCCTCATCCATGAGAACCTTGATCAACTCGATCGCGAACAAGGGATTTCCATCTGTCTGTTGATAAATCATCTTGATCGCAGGCTCAGACAAGCTGACGTCGCACAATCGCGCGGCGACCTCGCCGATGGCAATCTCAGAAAGTCCAGCAAGACGAACGCGCTGCGTATCGGAATCGCGACTCAGACCGCCGAGGGTGCTCAGCAATGGTGTCTTTCTCGAGGCGTCGGCGTCCCGGTACGTGCCGACGACGAGCAGTCGACTGCGCAGCAACTCTTGGCTCAGGAATTCCAGGAGCGACAGGGAAGGCGCGTCGGCCCAGTGCAGGTCGTCCAGCACCAAGGTAATGGGCACCTGCTGCGTAGCTTGGTGGAAGAAATGCCGTACGGCGTCAAAGGTACGAAATCGCGCCGAAATCGCGTCCGCCGCCGCGCTGTGCGTCTGTTGGGTTTGGTGCGATGAATCGAGGAGTTCGGGTACCAGGGCAGCGATATCTTTCGCCGCCGTGCCCATGTTGAGGCGCACCTCGTCGAGCGACGAGCTGTCGACATAGGACCGAAGGATTTGTACCCACGGCCAGTACGGCGGCGCTCCGGCCTCCTCACGGCAGCGCCCCCAAAGCACGAGAGCGCCCTGATCCTCCGCCACGTCCGCGAATGCCTCGGCACAACGTGTCTTGCCGATTCCGGGCTCACCGGATATCAATACCAGCTCGCGGCGACCTGTGAGCATGCGATCAAACGCTGCCTGAAATACTTCAAGCTCGCAGGCCCGACCGACGATAGGCCGACGCTGATTCCCACCCCCGGTTGTAGGATCGCTCATGCTGACCTGATTCTACATAGGATTCTGGATGCGGCAGTGCGCCAGGGTTCTGGTCCGTGCGCCGCGCATCCACCGCTCGACTTCGCCCCGTGGGCCAACATCCGCTTCGAGTGCGTCGACGCGGATGTTGGCAGTCACCCTCGAGTGAACTTCAGCTCACTCGAGGGTCTGTTGTTCGCAGGAGACGTGCGTATTCCAATCGGCAAAGTTGCCTTTCGGATTGTCCTGCCACGCCCAGACATGCAACTCCCAGAGCGCCGGCAGGTCGTAGCGGTTCGGCGCGCCGATCAGATTCATCAGGTTTCCCTCCAGTGCCGGCGGCGGCCCGTTCGGGTGTCGGGCAGTCCAGTCGCCGGCGATCTCGATGTACTCGACGCCGACCAAGCGCATCGCGCCCCCCGGCAGCGGCTCGTAGATCAGAGCTTCCGGCTCGTCGGCGCTGATGATGCCGTCGGCAAGACGGCTGCCCATGACGAGATGCACTCCCATGGCGCCCGTATCGGGCCCGCTGACACAGGGGGTTGCCACGGTCCACCCTTCGCGAAGCGCGACATTGATGTCCTTGAATCGCGCCGTCGCGGCGCGGACTTTGTCGATCAGCGGCGAAGTCTCATTCTTCGACGGCAATGCGGCGGAATTGGACGGTTGGCCAACCGCCATGGCGACGAGGGGTATTGCCAGCGAAAAGCAGATACACGTCAAACGGCGAAGGATGCTCATCTGCGGTCTCCTCATGATGTGACGGAGTGTTCTCGCTCCTAGGGTACGAGCCGCGCCGAACGGCGACCATCATCAGAATTGATGAGAGAGCGAGCCGCTACCTGTGGGCGAATGGCACCGGCACGCGCCGGCGCCGGCGATCTAATCTAATCGAATGACGCAGGGACGCCGGCTGCGCGGTCGATCGGTACTCTTTTCACGCGATATCAAGGTGCGACCGTGCGGCCCATATTTGCGCCGTCGATAGCTTCCGCAACGCCCCCGGTCACACACTCATCTGGAGCTCAACATGAACATCCGTGCCCCTGTCCTCAATGCCAAGGCCTTCACCTTTGTCGCAGCCCTTGCGGCGTGCGCCCTTCTCTCCGGACCCATCCACGCCCAGGAGCGAATTGTCACGGTCAAGGTTTCCGTGAACACAGCCGGTCTCGATGTCGGCCAGCCGACCGGTGCGCGCCGGCTGTATAGCCGGCTGCACGTCGCTGCCAATGTCGTGTGCGGCAACGGTATGCGGGTGGGTCTCCGGACAATTGACGACTTCGCGGGCTGCGTCGAGACGGCGATTGGCGAGGCGGTCCGATCGGCCAACCTGCCGCAGCTGACCGCAGAGTATCTAAGAACGCATACGCTGCAGCAGGCGACGACCCACGGGATCGATGTCCCCGTCCTAGTGGCGGAAAAATAACTCCGACGGCGGACCCAAGCGCATGCCCTGCGCTTGGGTCCGCTGGTCAATGCGTCTCGGCGACGTTGCAGCCAAGCCAAGGAGTTCGCTCAAATGTTTCCGATGGGTTAAGGCGCCGTTTTCTTTGGAAGGTAGATCGCCGCCACACCATCCGCAATGCGTTCCGGCTGCGCGTCTCCGAGATTCGTCAGCACAACCACGGTAAGGCCGTCATCTACATAGCGAGAGATCTGTGTCTCGAACCCCTGCCATTGGCCCTCATGCTCAACGACGCGGCGGCCTTTCTTGATTTTGACGAACCATCCGTAGCCGTATTGGCCGGAATTCGGCTTTCCGTCGCGCAGCGCCGCCACGGTCCACATCTGCTCCAGACTGGATCGCTTCAAGAGCTTCTCCGTGTAGAGCGCAGCGTCCCATTTGGCGAGGTCCAGAATCGAGAAATAGAGACTGCCGTCCGCGGTGGTGTTCACCGACGGCGAAACCCATTCCTGATTCTTCAGGTCGCCCTTGTCCAATCGGTATCCTGCCGATCGATTCGGAATGATATCCGCCTCATTGATGATGCGCGTCGTGGACATGTTCAGCGGCTTGAAGATCCTCTGCTGAAGGAAGTCTCCGTAGAACTCGCCCGTTGCTCTGTGGATGAGAATTCCAAGCGTCAGATACCCTAGATTGCTGTAGCTAAAGTCGGTGCCCGGCGGGTAGGCGAGCGGAATCGCCTCGACGATTTTGAGCAATTGGTCTTCGCTGTAGTCCTTGCGCATATCGAAGTCTTGCGGATAGTCGGTGAAGCCGCCGGTATGGCTCAGCAGTTCCCGCACCGACACGTGACTCCACGACGCGGGCGCCTCGGGAAAATACTTGGTGAGCGGATCTCCCAATCCGATCTTGCCTGCCTCGACGAGCATCATCACGGCGGTTGCGGTGAACTGCTTGCCGACTGAACCCGACTGAAAAATCGTTTCGGGTTTGGCCGCCACTTGCAATTCCACGTTCGACAATCCGTATCCCTCCAGCCGGATCGGCTCGCCGTTCCTGGACACCAACAGAGTCAATCCCGGAATGCGCTGCTTTTCCATCTGCGCACGGACAAATTGGGCGGTCGCGTCGGTGGGCTGATTCGCCGCTACCACTTGCGACGAGGCCGCTGCCACTTGCAATGAAAAAATGAAGCCAAGGACGAGGATGACCAGCCGAGAATATTTCAACGAAAGCCCCCTGATTGACGATGCCCTACGACGGTCTCTACCCGACGATTTGCCTGCGACTGCCCCGAGCAGAGGCAACCGCCAGTCCGCCCAGCATGAGCAAGGCCGCGCCGCTGAGCAGCACCGGCAGTCCACGGCTGGGCCAGAGGTCCATCGCCATGCCGCCCACGCTCGGTCCGATCACACCCCCGAAGCAATACACCATGACGAACAAGGTGTTTGCACTCGCGAGGTCTTCGACGGCAAATTCTTCGCCGAGAAGCGCGACTCCCTGGCTGTAGAACGCATACAGGGTGCCGCCCCAGACGAAGAGCAGAGGCCAAAGCAGCAGCGGGACACTCAAGCTCGCCTGCAGCAGCAAGGGTCCGATGCAGCTCGCCACGGCGCAGATTCCCAACAAGGTCCTCCGCCCATAGCGATCGGCGAGCAGCCCGATCGGCACCTGCAATACCACATTGCCGGCCATGAACACGGCGACCAGCAGCAGCGCCGCCTGTTCATCCAACCCTGAGTGCAGTCCGAACAGCGGCAATAGCGTCAGATCCGCGGACTCGACCAAACCGGCAACGAGGGCCGCCAGCATCACGATGGGCGCGGTCCTCAACGCGCCCGACAGTCCCCGCAGCGGCGTGAATTCCTGCGCCGCGCTCGTGACCCGGCGCAGCACCGCGAGTGGCAGCAGCGTCAGGATGAGACAGGCGGCGCCGATCGCGAAGGGTTTTGCGCCCTGCGTTCCGGTGAACTCCAGGAGAACCGGACCCGCGACGATGCCGATCGAAAAGACCGTACCGTATATCCCCATCACGGTACCGCGGGACTCGGTGCCGCTGACGCTGTTCATCCAAATCTCGCTTGCGATCCAGACCAGCCCCAGAGCGCATCCGGCAATGAATCTCAATGTCAACCAGAGCGGCACGCTGGGCCAAAGCGGCATGAGCAGCAATATGACGGCGGCAAAGACGATTCCGCCGACGATGCAGCGCTTGAGGCCGAGGCGGGCTATGGCGCGAGGATAAAAGGGTCCGCACAGGATCACCGCAATCAAGCTCGCGGCCGTCACGGCGCCGATCGCAAAGCTCGAATAGCCCATCCGGCTCAACGCGAGCGCGATCAGCGGCGGCTGAAAGCCGAAGATCAGGCCCACCCCTAGGCTGCTGGAGAATACCGCCGCGAGAATTAGGCGGCGCGACGGGGGTTTCACGCTCAATTCCAGAGCGTGAAACGAAGGATGCGCCCCGCAATCGTGCGGTCAACCGCACTCATCGTCTCACCATGCGCAATTCGCTCCTAAGCATCTCGGCACAAACTATGCATTAGACACCATCGGGGTCACCGTGCGGATTGCAACATTTCAGCAACGCTGGAGGCTAGCTTTCTCGTGCCTGTTGTGCAATAAATTTGCGCGACAGTAAACCCTATGTTATGAATTGAGTCTACCGATCGCTTGCGGGTCGCTAATAAGCGCGAGGGGATGAATCAATCGGGCGATATTTCCGGCACAGTCAAAGCGTTGGGCAGCCGATTTTTGCCTAACCGTTGGGGGAAATTCATGATGAAGCAAGTGTTGTGTGCAGGAGACGCACGCGCAGAAATCCGCGCGTCGATGGTACCAGCCCTTCTGTGCACTGCTACCCTGGCTGGGTCGGCATTGGCAGCCCCAACCGCACCGGACGCCGCCGCGCCGAGTGCTGCGGCCGAGTCGCACGAATTGCTGAACGAGGTCGTCGTCACTGCGCAACGCAAAGAAGAGCGGCTGCAGGACGTAGGCATCTCGGTTACCGCCCTGGCTCCCGACCAGTTGAAGCAAATGGACGTGAACAACGCGACCGACCTCGTACGCGCCGTTCCAAGCCTGAAACTCAACGCATTCGCCTCTTCCGCGGTCGTATGGAACGTTCGCGGCGTGTCGCAGAACGACTACGGCGACCAGCAGGAGCCGCCGGTTGCCGTCTACCAGGATGACAGCTACTCCAGTTCCATCAACACGGCCAGTTTCCCCATCTTTGACCTGGCACGCGTCGAAGTGCTGCGAGGCCCGCAGGGCACCCTGTTCGGCCGCAATGCCACCGGCGGCGCACTTCAATTCATTTCCAACAAGCCCACCAAGGAATTCGAGGGCTACGCCAGCGAGACCATCGGCAGCTTCAGCAAGCATATCTACGAAGGCGCCGTCTCCGGTCCCTTGCTCGACAACCTGCAGTTCCGGCTGGCGGGGATCAAGGACGATGACACCGGCTATATCGCGGACGTGAGCCCTGGAGAAGCGAACTTCGGCGCTTCCAGACACTACGCACTGCGCGGCATGCTCGCCTGGCAACCCTTTGACGGGACGAACGTCGGACTCACCCTGCGTTATATGCGCGCCCCGCACGAGCGCACGGGGGGTGCCTATGGATTCCAGCCGGCTTGCCCGAACGCGCAGTTACAGGGCGCCATCGAAGGCCCAAACCAAACCTGCGCCTTCTGGGGAAACACTGTTCCCGGCTCGGACGGGAACAATTATCGCAATGACGCGATCACCCCGAGCCGCGGTGGCAACCCCTGGACGACGGCGGCTACCGCGTCGCCGACTCTCGGCCCTCTGCAGTCCGACCGCAGAATTTGGGATTCTGCGCTCAGGGTCGACAGCAAAATCGGCGGCTATGACCTGGTCTCCATTACCGACTATCAGTATTGGCGTAAAAACTATCTCGAGGATGATGACTCATCCCCCCAGCAGGACTCGAACTTCTATATCAACAACCAGGTATCCCAGATATCTCAAGAGTTGCGCGCGTCCCACGATTTTGGCAACCATGACCTCACCGTCGGTCTGTTCGGCATGCACATAGTTGGTCACTACGTCGGGGGATTTCCGATCTATTTCATCGGGTACGTGCCCGCGGTGCGGTATTCCGAGGACACGAAGTCCTACGCCGGATTCGCCCAGGATGAATGGAAGTTCGCCGATCAATTTAAATTGATCGCCGGTTTGCGCTACTGGCACGATGAACGGGTGGCATCCTACTATGGCTTCACGCCGGCGAGCCCCCTGAGCACTCAGCCGCCGGTGACCATCATCTTCAATACCCACGAAGTCTTTCCTGACGGCAGCAAGCTGCCGCCGGTGACCATCATCTTCAATACCCACGAAGTCTTTCCAGACGGCAGCAAGCTCGTGCCGGCCGATGCCGACAAAAACTACAGCGGCGTGACTGCGCGGCTGGAGCTCGACTACAAACCCAGCGAGAATGTTTTGTACTATGTGAGCTATAACCGCGGCGGCAAGAGCGGCGGCTTCACATTCTCGACGGGCACTCCATTCGCCCCGGGTCAGGCGGCGTTCCTGAACGGCATTCCGTACAGGCCGGAAGTCCTGACCGACTACGAACTCGGCGCCAAGGTAACATTGAACGACACGACGGCGCTGAACGCCAGCGCCTATCACTACAGCTACCGCGATTACCAGGCATTCGCGCAGGTCGGTACGACTCAAACCTTGGTCAATCTGCACGCCGTAGCGAACGGACTGGAAGTAGAGGTGCAAAGTCACCCTGTCACCGGGCTGAATTTGCAGCTGGGCACGTCGTTCGAGCAGTCTCGCGTCTATCACATTCTGTTGCCGGATTTTGTATCGATCGTGAACCACGATCTGCCGCAGGCACCGCACTTCTCGGGCAATGCGTCGGCTAGTTATGACTTCCCGCTTGCCACCGGAACAGGTTCGGTTGGGACCGACGTGACTTACCAGGGACACACCTGCTTCACCATTCTATGCGCGCCCGTGGAGCACGAAGGGGCCTATGCGGTGGCGGGTGCGCGCATCGGTTACAAGCCGGCCGGGGGACACTGGGAATTCGACACCTTTGTGCACAATATGTTTGAGCGGGCATATCGGCAGTATGCGTTTGACGCCTCGCAGTTTTCCGGAGTTGCTCTGGGGGTCTACGCGCCGCCGCGCACCTGGGGGCTCTCCGCGACCTATCGATTCAAAAAATAGAAATTGGTAACAGATCTTGTTGGGTACTCGGTAGGCCGCCGAGGTGCAAATCGGCGTTAGAATTCGAGCAGCTTTAGGCGCACATCGATGCCGAACGCTGACCGGCGATATATCGAGCGTCCCGAGCGTAACGTATAGGTGTTGAGGGAGACTACTCGGTGACCGACGATTCCGTCTTGGGCGTAGATCAAGACGCCGAGCAATTGAAAGCCTTGGGTTATGTGTCGCATTTCGATCGGACCATGTCGAAGTGGGAGAATTTTTCCCTGGGGTTCACCTACCTGTCGCCGGTGGTCGGCTAGGCGGGCGATTTTCCGTCGCAATCAAGCGTTGCGCGGCCGTTTTCGTTTACTTCAGGGAGATTCGGACATGAAAAGAATGTTGTGTGCAGCACACGCACGCGCGGGAATCCGAGCATCGATGATTCCGGCGCTTCTGTGTGCCATGACCCTGGGTGGCTCGGCGTTGGCAGCCCCGGCCGGCAACGCGCCGGCCGAAAACACCGGGTTGGAAGAGATCATCGTCACCGCAGAAAAGCGCGAGTCGACCGTCCAGGCAACGCCGATCGCGATGACGGCCTTGAGCGCGGGCGATCTTGCCGACCAAAACATCACATCGATCCAGGACCTCGTCGGCGCCATTCCCGGTATCTCCCTGCGCACGGCGGGTCCGGGCCAGACCGAGTACGAGATGCGCGGCTTGGCCTCCTCCGGCGGCTCCGTGGCGACGGTAGGCTTCTATCTCGATGAGACGCCCCTGTCGGCGTCCGCAGTGGCGCTGAACGGCCGCACGGTCATCGACGCCGACCTCTTCGATCTCAACCGCACCGAGATACTGCGTGGACCTCAGGGAACGCTGTACGGCGCAGGGTCGATGGGCGGTACGATCAAACTGGTTACCAACCCGCCCAAGCTCAAAACCTTGGAAGGTGCAGCCGAGGTCGACGCCTCGCAAACCACCGGCGGCAGCACGAACGGCCGCGGCAGCTTGATGCTGAATTTTCCCATCGGCGACATCGCGGCGCTGCGCTTCGTCACGACGGATAAGTACATCAGCGGCTTTATTCATCGCTACGTCATCGCGCCCGGGCAGTTTCCGTTTCCCACGAATTTCGGCAATTGCGGGGTTTATTACTGTAACCGCGGCGACGTTCAGGACGCACCCATCGCCCAAGACCACGCGAACTCCAATATCGAGCGCTTCATTTCGTCGCGAGCATCGTTGCTGGTTCAACCGAGCGATGCTCTGTCCATCACCGGTAACTTCATGTATCAGCGTATCGACGCGGACGGATACAACAATTATCAGGCCCCGCCCAACAACGAAGCGATCTATCAACCTTACGATATCAAAGAGCCGTACTACGATTCTTTCCATCTGTGGAGCCTCAAGGTCAGCTACGACATGTCGTTCGCGAATCTGACCTCGGCATCGTCCTATTGGAAGCGCGATGTATATCAATCGACGGATTCGACGGAAGCCCTGCAGAACATCTTTAATTACACGGCATTTGTGCCAAACCTCTACGAGGACAACGATACGACGACGCAGATCGCCCAGGAACTGCGGCTCACGTCGCGGGGTGAAGGGGACTTCCAGTGGGTGGGCGGCCTGTACTATTCGAACCTGCACTCGGGCTACGTCACGAAGAATCAGACCCCTCTCTTTGTAACGACGCCGGTCTGCTCGTTGCCGGGGTTGGGGGGCGATCCCACGTTGGGCGGTCATTGCGCGCCGGGCACGACGTTCTTCTACGCGCCACCCGTGACGGGCCCGAATCCCGAGGGCATCATGTTCAACGACAACAATCCGAACATCCTCAAGCAGAAAGCGATCTTCGGCGAGGCGAGCTACAAGCTGACGCCCACCCTCAAGCTCACGGCGGGCTTGCGGTTCTATAAATTCAACATCAGCAACAACGCCAATCAGCGCGGCCTCGGCACGGCATCGGGAGATGCCACACCCACGATTAACAGCGCATCCGGGAGCAATACCAGTCTGTTGCCGAAGGTGAATCTGTCGTATGAACCCAGCGCCGATCTCACGCTATACAGCACGATCTCCAAGGGTTCCCGGCCCGGCGGCGTGAATCTGCCGATCCCGCTGACCCCGTTCAGCCAGGGCGCTTTTTATTATTGCGGCCCGGGCACCGGACCAAGCTACCTCACCGCTCAGCCGTCGTACTACGCACCGGACGATATCTGGAGCGTCGAAGTGGGCGAAAAGGCCAGGTTCGCCGATCGGCGCTTTACGATCAATGCGGACGTTTTCTACGTCAAATGGCACAACATCCAGCAGTTGATCGTGCTCTCCTGCGGCTATCCCTACAATACCAATGTGGGCGATGCCAAGACGTACGGGCCGGAACTTGAAATGGCGGCGAAAATCACCGATGCACTCACGGTCGATCTTTCCGCCGCGTATACCCAGGCCTACATCAGCAGCCCGAAAGACACTCCAGGACTTCCGATCTTTTCCGGTACGCGTGTCACCAGCATTCCCAAATACACGGGCAACCTGGCCGTGAGCTACGAAACGATGCTGCCCCAGGAGTATAAAATGACGTTCCGGGTCGCGGAATCCTACGTCGGCCCGGTTTTTGACACTGCCTATTACGCCGAGACCTTGGGCTCGTACGGCTTGATGGACTTCAGGTTGGGCGTAGGTAAGCAGGCGTGGACAGCGTCCTTGTTCGGCACCAATTTGACCAACAAACACGCCGGACTGACCATCGACAATACGGTCTTCGCGTGGCAGCAGCCGACGATCACGCGTGTCTCGACCAATCAGCCGCGCACGATTGGATTGGCGTTCGAAACGAAGTTCTGATTCGAGCGCCGTCGGCGCCGATGCTTGGAGCATCTTCGGGGGGCACGGGCCCCCCGATTTTCGTGAGATGATGCCCGGGCTTAAAGGCACGGGCGATCGTTCTTACGCGCACGTTTTGAGGGGGAACACTGGGTGACCGACAATTCCGGCAAGGGCGTAGATCAAGACGCCGACCAATTGAAAGCCTTGGGTTATGTGTCGCATTTCGATCGGACCATGTCGAAGTGGGAAAACTTCTCCTTGGGCTTCACGTACCTGTCTCCGGTGGTCGGTGTGTACACGCTGTTCGCCACCTCCTTCGTCGCCGGCGGCCCGCCCATGTGGTGGACCTATATTTTGGTGGGCGTGGGTCAGCTCATGGTGAGTTTGGTGTTCGGCGAAATCGTCTCGCAGTTTCCGATCTCCGGTGGCCTGTATCCCTGGGCACGCCGCCTGGTGGGGAAACGCTGGGCGTGGATGGCCGGATGGGTTTACGCCTGGGCCCTGTGCTGCACCATGGCGGGCGTGGCGACCGGCGTGGC
>WNFS01001142.1_pt1 | contig 19666 bp, 19 predicted proteins | sample 5400141 | NCBI WGS metagenome assembly WNFS01 (sample SAMN13153358, study PRJNA577476) | soil metagenome | isolation source: 60 cm saprolite under Madrone tree | place: USA:California | collected 2016-06-14
TCGTGCGCAATCCGTTGTACTGGAGTGTTGCCTTGGTGTTGCTGGGCGAGGCAGCGGTCTTGCACTCGGTGGCGCTTGCGGATTGCGCGATCGTGTATTTCGTGGTTGCGAGCTTGATTGTCCTGGTCTTCGAGGAGCCCGAACTCAGGCGGACATTCGGCGCGGAGTACGAAGAGTATTGCCGCCGTGTGCCGCGCTGGCTGCCGCGACTGAGAACAAAATAGTGGGCCGCGCCGCGCTGCCTGACTCTCGATGGTGGTGACGCCGTAGACCGACAGCGTGACGATTCACGTCCTAAGGATATCGTCGGCAACTCGGAAACAGTGGCGAGCAGAGGCCAAGGTCAAGTCCTGATCCGGAAGGTTTTTAGAATGTATCTGCCTGATGAATACACTAGCCGTACACCAAAGTCACAGTAAGATAGACGTGGGGTAACCCACACAACCTTTTTTGCTGGCATCCCTCCCAGCATGTCGATCCAAAGTCGCAACCGTTGTCATCCCGTGAGCCTCGCGACACGGCGGCTTCTTGCCCCTAAGTCAGTATTGAATCTCGCCGGTTTCTTCGGCCGCAAGAAGCTCCTGGACCGATTGTTTAGCGTGCAGAAATTCGAGAAAGGCTTCTGCTTCCCGGAACACCTCTTTCTCTCTTAGGGAGAGAGCGATCTTGCCCAGCAGGAGATGAAGACGCGCGGAGTCCGTGGTGACATGTTGGATGGCTGCGAGGGCGGTTTCTTTTGCCTCCTGCAAGTCACCGCGCCCTGCGGCCTCCTTGGCACGAGCGAAATACAGGGACTCCCGCGCAAGTTCGCCCGACTTATGGATGGCCCAGATTTTCATGACATCCGCGGGAGTCAACATGGAATTTGTAGCGAGCACGGTGAAAGTCATGCAATGGGGGCACACATCGAGCGCGAAACTCTGAATGTTCCCATAACGCCTCAGGTCGCCCAGCATCTGCACAAATTCCTTCGGACTCGAAAACAGGTATTTTGGCTGCAACTTCCCCGCATGGATGCGAGTGTACTCGCTCGCCCGGAGCGGAGTCGAGAACGTGAGTAGGCAAGGCGTAGAATTGGGCAACGTTACAGTAAAGAAGCCTGATGGACCGATAAAGAGACTCGTCAGCAGAGGTTCATCCTCCATTGGGCGGCGAGGCAGACTGAGCAATTCGGATTCGAACTCCGTGCGGAGCCGGTCGATCTCCGGGGAGTTTTCCAGGTCAGTGAAATCGCGACGAATTTTCCCAAGGCGGATTTGCTCAAGCGCCGTGTAATAGGGTGAGTCAGAACGGGACCGCAAGGCCTTTCGCGAACCAAACTCCACCAAGCGACTCCACCATGTCATCGCTACACCTACTGGTGAGTCCAGACTTCTAACATGAGTGATGCCGACTCACAACTTCGATTACAAGAACTTAGGGGTTGTGCCTAGCAGCCGAACCCGGACAAGTGGCTCAATGTCCGGTAACCCGTGCTAAGCGGGAGTCGGCGCGGGCTCAACTCGCGGCGGCTTCGAGAAGGGATAACCACTCTTCACGATCATTCAGTACGACATTGTAATCGGCGCGTGGCAACTGACGATTGGCGGACGGAATCAGGGCAACAATCTTCACCTTTGGAAAATTCGTTTTGAGCCAATCAACCATTTCCTTTCTTGTTTGTTCGGGTGCTGTGTGGCCAACGACAAATACATCGACACTATGAATCGAGGTCAGAGCGTTCTTTGCAGCTTCGTTGTCAGCAACCGATATGACTTCATGTCCGACGCGACGAAACAGTTCAGCCCTCACCTTCAGTTCATTTTCATCATAGCCAATCTGAAACATTATCCGCCTGGGTGGAAATTTCACCGAAATCTTTTCGCCCGTCATGTTGGTGATGACATACTCACCGGGTGCGGATGCCGCGAGCACCTTTGCACACGCTTTGGCACGTTCTACGTCTACTGCCGCCTCCATCCAGCGAAGGCTACCGTCGCTTTGCACTTTGAATATGTGAAACGGCGGGAGCATAGCTCATTCCTGGTTACTGCGTTGGCGATTCAACCATAGCGCCGACTCCCTGTCGAGAGAAAACGCGGTAAGGACAAGTGTGGATCAACGAATCCAGTTGTCCGGTTACGACTTATCAGATGGAAGGAACATTGGAAAGCTCGGCAACGGATGAAGAACGACCCCATTTAGGAAACTCTCAAGGGAGTCAAAGATTACCGTGGATCGTTCGTTGCCGAAACCTCGAAGCGCAAATGGTCGAAATGCTGGCCGAAACCGAGATCAATCGCCGGCGAGCTCGACGTGTCGTTAGGCGGGGGCCAGTAGAACGGGTGCGCAAAGCTTAATGCATTTCGGATTTTCGCATAGAAAATCAATCGGTACTTTCCTGGGGGGAGTTGCGGAAGCGAGAAGCTGCCGTCTTCAGTGTCATCGCCGGGAAGTCCTCCGCGTTGCATTGCTGCTTCCGCTTCTATGGGATCGGCCGGCTTGATCGTGACGAATCCCCGAAGACCGTTGCCGTGAGCATCCACCACCGTGCCGGAGATTTGACCGTCGGGACGCGAGAGAACGTCAACCTGACAGCCCGAGCCATTTCCATCCCCGTCTTTTACTTCGACGGTAGGCAGCTGGCCGCTGTTGCGTTGCCAAGTGCTCAGTCCCGCGGGCAGATCCTCGTCGATCCGATATGTGTCATGCGGAAGTGACGGGAACGCGTAGGCGCCATGCTGGTCGGTCGAGGCAGAGAGCACCGAGCCACCGCTGCTAGTGGCATGCACTGCGACGTTCGGCAGCGGGCGCGCCTGCGTGAGGGCCTCGAAGCCTGCGCCATTCCCGCCCATCACAACGGTGCCAAACAAGTCATCCACACGCGTGCCGTCACGCAAGGCACGCAATTCTTTCAATGCCCCAGACACCATCACCTCAGGGCTGGTACCGGAACAATTGCTGGTGCTTAGTTTCCCGTTGTCGTTCCTAGCGTAGACCAAATAGCTCGTACCGACCTGGAAGGGATACCCGCAGTCGCCACCACCTTGGCCGGTAGAAACCACGACCTCTTGATCCGTCTGAGCTGCCCCCTGAAAGTTTTCCGTCGTCCTGATATGGAACGCGTATCCCGCTAACCCGCCGTTGCTGCCACCATCGTTAAGTTCCCGTATTTCGTCTCTTGCAATGACCTTCCCCAGAAATACCACGCTGCCGGGATTCAAGGCCATGCCGCAGCCGTTAGTCACGATTGCGCAGCTACACGCACGAATGGCGGAGGGCGCCGCAAGCAGTAAAATAAAGACGACAAAGGATAGTCGTCCCAGCATAAGGACCTCGCAATCCGCCTGCATCTTACGGCATTCTATGTCAGATCGAATTCGTAGCGAGCGAGTTATCCATCAACGAACTTCCAATTGCCTGATAAACGCTAATCGGAAAAGTTGAATCGCCCGACAGAACTCGTCCGGATTGCCGATTAACTGACGCGTCCGTGCCAGGACCACTTCGGGATGTGCAAACCGTCCGGCACATCATCTGCCGAATGGTGGTAACGAGACATTGTGGTTGTGGTAGTCCACGCGAAGTAATCGTGAAGCACGCGCCGGAGCTCTTCGTCGCGGGCGAGGCCGACATCTTCGAGCGCCTGATCGAAACAGGCGATCGCCCGCTGGTCCATCTCCTCGTGCGGCCCGTTGCCGCTGTGAATCCGCACGACAGAGGTCTCATCACCGTACTGGTCAGAGTACGTCGTTGGCCCACCGAGAGCCTCCCCCCAGTACGCGGCAAGGCGCTCAGTGTGCTGCGCGTGGTATCCGTGGCTGAACGCATGGCTAACCACTTCGTCCTTTAGCACCCGCGTGTGCCACGCGCTGGCCAACCTCAGCAACCCGTCGCCACCACCCGCGGCTTGGTAGACCGTTTGCATGTTCCAGGATTGTATCGCACCGATAGTTAGGACGAAACGCGCGTCATTGCCGGGTTAAGTGAGCATTTGAGTCGCTGGATGAACCGTTCCCGCTGAACAAGCATGATTTCTAAGCCATGGGTCTGATTAACGCTGCGAACCGTGAACTAGGGACCGTCGACCAGATCGACGATAGCGGCAACCTGCAACTACGCCTCGACTCAGGCCGGACCGTCGCATTCAAGATCAACGAGAATCCGCATCTCGACTATGGTTATGCAGTGACGAGCCACAGCAGCCAGGGACAAACCGCCGACCGCGTGCTCGTTCACGTAGACACTAGGCAAGCGGGCGAAAAACTCGTGAATCGTCGCTTGACGTGTGTGGCGGTGTCACGCGGCCGCAACGATGCCCAGATTTACACAAACGACAAAGGCCAGCTCGCCGAGCAACTCGCGCGAGACGTGTCGCACCGATCTGCGATGGAAGCGAGCCGTGAATCAATACCCTCGGCGCACAGTTCCTCGTATGATAGTTTGCTGTATCTCCGCGCATCTGTTCCTTTTCTCCCAACGAAGATTATGTGAACCACGATCCGATTCTGCATTCACATATCAACTGCTCAGAAGCGGGCTTCCCAAGGAGCGAACTCTTAAGGGGTGCGGTTCTCGACCGTATAGTGAGCTTGAAGATACCGGATGATTTTCTGTGTGGTGTCCTCGGGGATCGCTGCGCCATAAGCTTTGTTCATCTTGTTTACCTCGGCTTCCCACGTCGCAGCGGGTAATGGCGGCTGCATGGTGACGTAGATGGGGCTGTGGCAGGTGTTGCAGTAAGTCTGGACCTCCAGGCGGCCATCCCCGGGGACGAGATCTGCACCAGGCACTGGGTAAGCAGAAACCTGGTAGTTCGAGTCCGGCGAAAGTTCGATGAGCGCCGTCTGTCGCAGGCTTCCGAGTTCTGCTGGACGATAGTAGCCTTTTTTCAAATCCGCGAATACAACAGCGACCACCATCAGTCCGCACATAACGAGAAAGATCGCGAGGACTCTCTTCTTCATCACCGTTCTCCCGTTAGCTTGCTTTTCCGACGACAATTTCCTGCCGCTCGATCATGTTCCAGAGGTAGCCCCCTGCATTCCAGACCGGCTCGTCGGGTTGCACGCCGCCTTTTTCGTCCGTTGCACGCACTGCCAAGGTACGACGTCCTTGCGACTTTGCCGTCCACGACATTCCCCAGGTGCGGAACGAGTACGGGCCATGGTCCTCGCCGAGTTCCGCCGGAAGCCAGGTTTTTCCGCCATCTTCCGAAACTTCCACGCGGTTCACGCGGCCAAATCCACTGAACGCGATGCCTTGCAGCCTGATGTTCATCCCCACAGGAATCTTCGAAGTGCCATCGGGCCAAATGAAGAAAGATCGGACAGGGAGCCGTTCTATGGGAACCGTTTTCACTTTACCTGCCTTCATATCCTCCGGGTTGGTGTTTCCCCGCGGTGTGTCAGGAATCCGATATGCGGTCTTCATCCAAAAATTTTCGTCCGGTGAATTGAGGACGCGAATCCACGTCAGACTTTTGGTCCAGTAGGTTGCAAAATATCCTGGAACGACCAGCCGCACCGGAAATCCATTGAGCATGGGAAGCGGCTCGCCGTTCATCAGGTACGCAACGATGCATTCGTCCAGGACAGCGTTCCCAAGATCAAGAGATTTGAGAAAGAGATTTGATCCGAGGCCCTTTGGCCCCTGTCCGGTCTCCAGGCCTTGAAACTGCACTTGAAGAGAGCCGCTTTTTACGCCGGCCACATCGAGAAGCTCGCGCAACCGGACTCCAGTCCACATCGCGTTCCCCATTGCGCCGTTGCCCCATTGCCCTCCAGGCACGCGTGGCTGCAGGCGGCTGCGGCTATTCCCTGAACACTGATTCACTGCCGCGAGCGAGACTGGTTTGAATTTCTGCATCAGTTCAGGCAGGCTCAAGGTAAGCGGATTGTTGACGTTCCCCTCGATCTGCAGCTTCCAGTCTTTCAGGTCAACTGCGTTGGGGATGCCCTCGAGGTGCCAGCGCACGTAAAACGCTTCGTTGGGCGTGAATGCAGTACGAAAATAATGGCGCGGGGTTTCTAGCTGAACCGGCCGATCGGTCAGCAGAATCAAGGGCACCTTTTGCGGTTCCGCAACATAGGGACCAACTGAATTCCAATGTGGGTTCGCGCTGGGCCCAGTGAAAGTCTCTATCGCTTTCGTTTGAACCGGCTCCTGGGCCGCCACGACGCTCGATCCTAGCCATCGACCAAGAGTGATTCCACCAGTCATCACTCCTAGAGTCTTGAAGACACCTCGCCGGGAGAAAGATCGGTCTGCCACGCTCATAACCTACCCTCCAGTGTGCAAAGTATTGGGCGAAGGTGTAAAGGTGTCAACCTCTTCGCAGACGTCTCGCCTGTGCTTCCTGCAACTCAGATCTCACCCTTGATGAGTGGGAGGCGGATGCGATGATTCTGGGTGTGTGGTCGGGTACTCGGAAGTTGGCCGGAAACGGCGTGCCGGGAGATGTCTTTTCCAATTGGAACTATCTCCATGTTGCACGGAATCCGGTGTACGCGCCGTGGAGCTCACTTTGCCAAATTCGCAGTTTTTATAGTTTCTGCCGTTTAGTAGAATCAGTAAGAGTTACGTGGAATCAGTGGGGCTCAGAATTCCCCCCCGCCTCCACCATAGAAAAAAACTGTTCCAAATATTTGCGCAGATGCCTGAAGGGACTTTTCGGGCCTCTTGAGGCCGCTTCAATGAAGTCCATCGCTTTATAAACTTGATGTCGACGCCATTTGTTGATCTCGCTTCTGATCCACCGATCCGCGGCTTCTTACACGAGCCTTCCCAGCCGAGCGGCCGCACGCTTGTCCTCACACATGGCGCCGGCGCAAACTGCCAATCAAAACTGCTCGTCGAGATGTCGGAAGCTTTTGCCGCTGCTGGCTTCACCGTGCTGCGTTTCGATTTGCCATTCCGCTCCGAGCGTCCGTACGGGCCACCCTCGCCCGGCAGCGCCGTCAGGGACCGCGACGGTTTGCGGCGGGCGGTTGAACTGATTAGGGATCGAGAACGGGGGCCCATTTTTCTCGGTGGCCATTCTTACGGAGGACGGCTAGCTACCATTCTTGTTTCAGAAGATTCTCAGCTAGTCGACGGCTTGCTACTTCTCTCGTATCCGCTTCATCCTCCGCGGAAGCCTGATCAGCTCCGCACCAGCCATTTCCCGAAACTAAACAAGCCCGCACTCTTCGTCCACGGTACCCGCGATCCCTTCGGCACAATCCCAGAAATGAGTTCCTCTCTGAAGCTGATCCCGGGTTCACACAACCTCTTTGAAGTCGACGGTGCAGGCCACGACCTGCTCATCAAGAAAGCCCTCGGCGAATTACCCGCCCGCGTTGTGAGTGAGTTTCAGATCTTCGTCAAAAAATCGGCCAAATAGTTTCCTCGCGAAGCATGGGTTGGCTGCAATGCGCTGGCCGCCCATACGGATAACAGAGGCTTAGGCAGCTTTAAGCGCCAAATCTCTCCGCTGCGCGGGCTTTGGCTTTTGCTGCTACTTCCTCGCGATTCTTCGGCGGAGCAGTGGTTTCAAGCGTGTGAATGAGCCGAGCCGAGACGCCGGCTATTTCGTCCACCGCCGCAAGAAACGCGGCTTCGTTTGCCTGCGACGGCTTGTTAAAACCGGTTATCTTTCTCACGAACTGCAACGAGGCAGCTCGCACCTCTTCTTTCGTAACGGGAGGATCAAAATTGAAAAGGAGTTTGATGTTTCTGCACATAGCTTCTGACACCCTTCGTTGTTTGGCTGATGGCAGTTCTCGCGAGGCTGACTGCGGGCCAGCGCCGCCACTTCTTACGACCTGCCGACCGACTTCCCCACCTTAGAAGATGCGAGACGCTGCCGCGCGTAGCCACACCATGGGCTTGCAGGGTCCAGCTTGATATACGCTTCCCAGTGTCGCCGCGCTTCGTTCTGCGCGCCCAGTTTTTCGCAAACAAACGCCAGGTTGTAGTGCGCGTCCGGATAACTTGGATCGAGCCGAACTGCGTGGCGCAGGTGCAGCCGCGCGGCTTCTAACCTTCCCACTTCTTCCAATACGCTCCCTAGATTGAAGTGCGCCAAAGCATTTTCCGAATCCGCTTGCAGAGCGCGCTCAAAATATTCCGCCGCCTTTTTGAGATTGCCTTCTTCGTAGAAGAGCGTTCCACAATTCAGCAGCGCGTCGAGCTTTTGAGGGTCAATGCACAAAGCATGGTCATAGGCATCGATCGCTTCGGCCCGCGTCTCGCCGTCGGCTTCATACTCCAGGGCCGAGGCGAGCCACTCGTCGGCACTCGGCCCTGGCTTGGCAATCACGTGTACACGTTCGCGCAGTTCGCTGGTCTCAAAGTTCAACGCGAACTGGCCTGACAGCGGCTCCAGGCGGGCACCGCCATGCTCGACAAGAATATCTTTTCCATCGGAAATAACACGAAGCTCCGCGAGCGGGGCATGCGTGTGAGAGAGCTTTTCGCGAAGCGCGACCAAAGCGTGTCGCAGTCGGCTGGCAGGCACCCCTTCTTCAACCAATTGCTTGACCGTGCGCAGGCCAATTAAATCGCGGAAATCGTAAAAGCGGCTTCCTTCTTCTTTTCGCGGAGAAACGAGGCGCAAGTGGTCCCAGTAATCTAACTGCTTCCCGGTCAGACCCACGATCCGCTGGACGTCTTCCGGGCTGAATCTGTCCATTGCACCCATTGGGAATTAGCCGACGGCCTTCTTCCCCACTTTCTTCTGGGCCACCGGAACTGGCTGTAAAGCTCGAGTCGGCGGCTTTTTGCCCACTGGAGCTTCCGAAGACGCGACAGGTGCCTGCTTTTCCGCGAGGCTCTTTTTGAGCGCTTCCATCAAGTCGATCACGGGAGCCATGTGCGGCTGCGCTGCCTGGGTCACTTCCTGGCCCTTGAGCTTGGCATCGATCATGCCTTTTACGTTCTCCATGTATTCGTCGCGATACTTTTGCGGATCGAACGGCGCGGCGAGACTCTCGATGAGTTGCTGCGCGAGCTTCTTTTCCTGATCCTTCAGCTCAACTTTGTCCCCTGGCACGGACTCCGCCGCGCGAATCTCGTTCGAATAGAACATCGTGTGCAGCGTCATACCCTTCTTGCCGGGCCGAATGATCACGATGTGTTCGCGCTGATGCATGGTGAGCTTTGCGATGGCCGCATAGCCGGACTCTTCCATGGCCTTCATCAGCAGTTGATAGGCCTTTACCCCGGCGTCCTCCGGAGTGATGTAATACGAGGAATCGAAGTACAGTGGATCAAGCTCATCGAGCTTCACGAATTCCAGAATCTCCATGACGTGTGCTGAAGGAGGCTCGACCTTGTCCAACTCTTCTTCGCTAAACAAAACGTATTGATCCTTTTCGTGTTCGTAGCCTTTCACGATCTCGGACCGTTCCACATTCCGGTTGCAAACCGGGCAAAACAGCGGCTGCTTCAGCCGCGAATGGCATACTTTGTGGAGCTGGTTGAAACTGATTCGTTCCCCGCGCGCCGCGGCAGATATCCGCACCGGGATCGAAATCAAACCAAAGGTGAGGTGGCCTTTCCATACGCTCGTGGCCATTTTAAGCACTCCTTGAGCAACGGCTAAACCTAGGCATGCACTTCTAAGATTAGCCGCGCTCCGCCGCCGGAGGCAAGACGAATTCTGCAGTTTCTGCGTATCAGTCAGCGATTCAGGAATCCTCGGGAAACTGCCCGGCACGTCTCTGGGATAGAATGCGCTCCATGGCCAAGCTGGAAGAGTACAGGAAGAAACGCAGGTTTGACCGGACGCCGGAGCCATTCGGCGAGCCGGAAGGCCCCGACCAGGCACCAGAATCGGAGGCAGCAGGAAAGCGCAAGCGCCTGCCAAATCCGAAGCTGTCGCTGTTGGAAATCCCCGCAGAGGCCAGGCATGGAGACACGTTTGTGGTGCAGAAGCACCGCGCAACACGGCTGCACTACGACTTTCGGCTAGCGATCAACGGCGCGTTGGTCTCTTGGGCGGTGCCGAAAGGCCCGTCGTTGAATTCCGCGGACAAGCGGCTCGCAGTACAGACCGAAGATCATCCACTCGAGTACGGCGGCTTCGAAGGCAAAATTCCCGAAGGCAGCTACGGCGCGGGAACGGTCATGGTGTGGGACCGCGGAACGTTCGCTGTGGAAAACCTGCCGGGAAGCAATCTCGACGCAGCGCAACAACTCAAGAAAGGCGAGATCAAATTCAGCTTAAACGGAGAAAAGCTGCGCGGAAGTTTTGTGCTAGTGAAGCTCAAGAAAAGCGAAAAAAGCAATGAATGGCTGATGATCAAGCACAAAGACGCCACCGAAGATCCCTCTTGGAACGTTGACAAACACGACGGCTCCGTCCTAACCGGAAGAACAATCGAAGAAATCAAGGAAGAGCTGCCGCCCAAGCGGAGTCCCATACCGCTTCGTCCAGACGAACTCCAAGAAGTGCGCAAGGCACCCATGCCCTCCCGCTTGGAACCGATGCTCGCAACCATCGGCGATCATCCCTTTTCCGATCCAAACTGGCTGTTCGAGATTAAGTGGGACGGCGTCCGCGCTCTCGCTTGGATCGAAGATGACGCTCTGACGATACGTGCCCGGAGCGGCGCCGACATCACGTCCCGCTATCCCGAACTCGCCTCGCTCCCAGCCGCGCTTTCCGCGCGCCAGGCAGTTCTCGATGGTGAAATTGCCGCTATCGATGCCCACGGTCGCAGCGACTTTGGGCTCCTACAGGAACGCATGCACGTGCGCGCTCCCGGCGAAAATCTAATTTCGCGCGTTCCCGTCGTTTTCTTCGCTTTCGATCTGCTCTACTGCGACGGATACGATCTCCGCAGGTCGCCGCTCATCGAGCGCAAACAACTCCTTCAGCGCCTGCTCCACACTTCCGAGAAATTTCGTTTCTCCGACCATCAGCGGGAACACGGGAAAGAGCTGCTCGCGTTGGCAAGAGGCGCCGGACTGGAAGGCATCGTCGCCAAGCGACTCGACAGCCCCTATGTCTCCGAGCGCAGCACGAGTTGGGTCAAACTCAAAGTTGCCCAAACTCTCGACGCCGTCATCGGTGGCTGGACCGCTGCCCGCACCACGGCCATCCCGCTCGGTTCGCTCCTTCTGGGCCTCTATCAAGGCAAGAAACTTTGCTTCATAGGCCATGTCGGTACCGGCTTCGACGGCAAAAAGTTGGAGGAACTAAGCGGCAAACTAAAAAAACTCGAATCCTCCTTTTGCCCGTTCGATGTCGTGCCCGAAACAAATGAGAAGCCCTCCTGGGTTTCGTCAACTCTCGTCGCGCGTGTCAAGTTTAGTGGATGGACGCAAGAACACTCCCTGCGGCACCCCGTTTTCATCGCGCTTCGCGAGGATGTTCGTCCCGCAGACTGCCAATGGGAGACCGAAGTCGCCCTTACCAATCCTGATCCCGTCGCCGCTGGCGCCCCTCCCGCGGTAGTCCGCGCTCCTGCAGTCGTAGGCCGGGTGATCAGCAAGAAAGCGCAAATCGAGGCAGAGTTGTTTGAAGGCCGCGCGGAGACCATGCTCATCGAACTCGACGGCAAACGCCTCCGCCTAACCAACCTGAACAAAGTTTATTTCCCAGAGTCCGGCTACACGAAACGCAACCTGCTGGCCTACTACTACCAGGTATCCGACTTCATCCTGCCTTTTCTCCGCGGGCGCGCTCTGGTCTTGCGCCGCTATCCCGATGGGATCAAGGGCCAGGCCTTTTTTCAGAAAGATGTCCGCGAGGGTCTGCCCGAGTGGTTCAAGACAGTACCCATAGACTCCGAAGGCCGAGGCAAAGAAATTCACTATGCGACGGCCGACGACCGCGCCTCGCTTCTCTTCCTAACGGGTCTTGGCTGCATCGACCACAATCCGTGGTCCAACCGCACCGACAACTTTGATCATCCCAATTATTTCTTCTTCGACCTCGATCCATCCGACGGCACGGAATTCTCCGTTGTGGTCACGATCGCGCAAGCGCTTCACAAAGCCCTGGAAGAATTGCATGTCGCTCATTTCCTGAAAACATCCGGCGCCACCGGCTTTCACATTTACGTTCCCGTCGAACCGATCTATACCTACGAGCAGCTAAGAACCTTTGCCGAGATCATCGCGCGCAACGTAACCGCAGAGCACGCCAATCTTGTAACTAACGAGCGCATCGTTGCGAAGCGTCCCGTGGGTCGCGTCCTGATTGACGTCCAACAGAACGCTCACGGACGCCCCCTCGCCGCCGCCTATTCCGTACGCGCCTTTCCCAAAGCTCCCGTTTCCGCTCCTGTTCTGCCCCGCGAACTTCGTGCAAGCCTGAAGCCTGAATCCCTGAACATAAAAACGATCTCCGCACGTCTAAAAGAAAAAGGCGATCTCTGGGCCGATTTTTGGAAGAAACGTCAGCGCCTGGAAAACGCCATAGAACTTCTCAGCGAACGTATGACTTCGAAAACGAAGAAGACGCCCTGATCTTGAACAACTGCCGAACGAGCCGCAAAACCATCGGCAAACCGCAACCAGACGTTTGGCTTTCCCGTACCGGGTCCCTGTGATTAAATCCCAAGGGTCGGAGGTGCACCATTCCTGGCGCGGGGAAACTCCTGGTAGGAACTTCTGGATACTCCTATAAAGAGTGGAAGGGCAGTTTCTATCCTGAAAAGCTTCCGGATAAGGAGATGCTCAGCTTCTACGCGAAGCAGTTCTCCACGGTAGAGATCAATCATAGTTTCTATCGTATGCCCACCGAGTCCGCCCTTTCGAACTGGGCGAAAAGCGTCCCTGAAGGTTTTCGTTTCGCTCTAAAAGCCAATCAGCAAATCACTCACATAAAACGACTTCGCGATTGCGAAAGCTCGCTGAAACGTTTCCTGGAAGTCGCCAGCATCCTCAACGACGGCGACCACCTCGGCCCCATCCTCATACAACTCCCGCCCACGTTCAAATTCGATCGCCCGCTCCTCGAAGATTTTCTCGCGCTTCGCCCGCCCGCGTTCCTTTTCGCTTTCGAAGTGCGTCATCCGTCCTGGTACACCGACGAAACCTACGCCACCCTTCGCCAGCGCCAGACCGCGCTTTGCCTCTCCGAAACCGAAAAGCAAACGCCTCCCGACGTGATCACCGCCCCTTTCACCTACGCCCGCCTGCGTCTCGAGGATTACACGCCCAAGCAGCTGAAAGCCTGGAGGCAGCGCTTCGATGCCTGGCTGGCGCAAGGCATCGATGTCTACGTCTATCTCAAACACGAAGACGCCGGCAAAGCGCCAGCCTATGCCCGCCAACTCCTCGGAATAACAACATAAAACAAAACGGACCTCGCGCCTGGAATCTCCGCTGGATATTCGTTCAAGAAAAAGTTGTTTCCCTCTCGCTTCCCAAAGCATCGAATGGCTCTGCCCCTCTACGGGTTGCCAGGATTAGCCGGCCGGACTAGGATACTTTTCTCCCGCACCTCGGCTTAGCCAGATGCGAGGCCAAGGAGGGTTCTTTGAAGCTCAGCTATGGGCCCGGCCGCGGGTTCCTTTTGATTGCGCTCTTGTCGTACGAGGCAGCAAGTTCCCTAGCACAGACCGGCACAACACAGAGTTCGAGCACCCCCGGCGAAGCCATACCCGGAACTGCCGGGGTGAGTCCGTTCGCCGGCAGCGTGCCCGCAAAGGTCGTTCCGGGGGTTATGCCTCTCTCCTTACAGGACGCCATCGACCGCGGATTGAGACAGAATCTGGGAGCGCTTCTCTCGAATACAGATATTCGTTCGGCACGCGGCCAGCGTTGGCAGCAATTGAGCGCCCTCCTGCCGCACGTGACGGCGGCGCCTTACGTCGCAGCCTCGGAGCTCAATCTCGCCGAGCTCGGCCTTTCCAGCTTTGGCACAATCAAGGTTCCACCGTCCGTTGGCCCATTTTCTTACTTCGATGCGCGCGCGACCGTGACGCAGTCCCTGTTTGATTGGAAGTCCATCAACACTACGCGCGCGGCCGGCCAGAGCTTGAAGTCCGCCGAATATTCCTACAAAGACGCGCGCGATCTCGTTGTGCTGGCCGTGGGCTACACCTACTTGCAGGCCATCGCCGACGAAGCCCGCATCGAAACGGCGGAAGCCCAGGTCAAGACGGCGCAGGCGCTGTTGGATCAAGCAACGGACCGGGTGAACGCGGGCACTTCGCCAGCCATCGATGGGCTGCGCGCCAAGGTCGAGCTCCAGACCCGCCAGCAACAGTTGATTCAGGCGAAGAACAATCTCGCTATCCAGAAGCTGACCGTGGCGCGCGTGATCGGCCTGGCTCCCGGGCAGGAATTCGAATTCACGGATAAGTCCCCGTACCAGCCGTTCGAGGGCATCACCGTTGATGAGGCCTTGAAACGCGCCTTCGCTTCCCGCTCCGATTACCAAGCGGCCATGACCGACGTGCACGCAGCAGAATTCTCCCGCAAAGCCGCCGTGGCCGGCTATCTCCCATCGCTTGCCTTTAACGCGGACGTTGGCGCCGCAGGCGGGCACCCATCCACGGCAACACAAGTCTTCGAGGTGCGAGGAACGCTCTCGATTCCAATTTTTCTGGGGGGCAGCGTTCGCGGTGACGTTTTGCAGGCCGATGCGAAACTCGAGCAAAGCCGCGAACGCCTGGACAATCTGCGCGCGCAGATCGACTCCGACGTTCGCACCGCCCTCTTGAACCTTCAGTCGTCGGCGGAACTGGTCAAAGTGGCGCGCAGCAATATCGATCTGGCAGAAGAGACGCTGCGGCAATCGCGGGATCGCTTCACTGCTGGCGTCACTGACACTGTCGAAGTGGTGCAATCGCAAGAGGCCGTCGCCAGTGCCCATGAACAGTACATCTCTAGCCTTTACAGCTACAATTTTGCAAAAATTTCCCTGGCCCGCGCTCTAGGCCTCGCCGAACTGGGCGTCAAGGAGTATTTCAAAGGACAATGAACATGGCGGACGAGAACCCACCCCGTTCGATGCCTGACACAGGCAAGGAAAGCACCAGCGATCCGTCCCCACTGACGGAGCGGAATTATACGCCCCCAGCGCGCCAGAACCCCAAGCGCCGCAGAAACATTGTGATTCTGATTGTCGCCCTGGTAGTTCTTGTCGGGGGCGTGTTTTTGTGGCGCTACCTCAGCAGCTACGAATCCACCGACGACGCTCAAGCGGATGTACACCTCTATCCGGTGAGCGCGCGGATTTCCGGCTACGTGGTGAAGGTCAACGTGGACGACAACCAATGGGTGGAGAAGGGCACCGTTCTGGTTGAGATCGATCCAAAAGACTACGAGGTCGCCGTCGCTCAGGCGCAAGCCAATTTCACTAACGCAGAAGCCACCGCACAATCGCTGAATATCACCGTGCCAATCACTTCGGTGAACACTTCGAGCCAACTAAGGTCCACCGAGTCAGATATAAATAACACCAAGGCCGGAGTGATTGCCGCCCAAAGGCAGCTCACTGCCGCCCATGCCCAACTGGAAGAGGCGGAAGCCAACGACGTCAAGGCTCAGGATGATTTACACCGTTACCAGCTTCTTGTGGACAAAAAGGAAGTGGCAGAGCAAATTTACGATCAAGCATTGGCTGCGGCGAAATCCAGTACCGCGGCGGTTGCCGCGGCCCACGCCAATGAATCAGCAGCACAGCAGTTCGTTGAACAGGCCTTCAGCCGCCAGGTGCAAGCCGATGCAAATCACCAATATGCGGAAACCGGGCCCCAGCAGGTATCGTCCACTAAGGCTCGCGCGCGCGCAGCTGTCGCTGATGTTGAGCAAAAGCGCGCGCAACTCGAGCAGGCTTTGCTGAATCTCCAATACACCAAAATCATTGCCCCAGTCTCCGGTGAAGTGAATAAGACGGTAGTCGTCGGGCTGAACGTTCAACCCGGGCAGCAACTCCTCACCGTGGTCCCCCTCGACGAAGTGTGGGTCACCGCCAATTTCAAAGAAACCCAGCTCAAGCACATGCGCGTCGGACAGAAAGCCGAAATCCATGTCGATTCCACCGGCCGGACTATGAGGGGTCACGTGGACAGCATTGCTGGCGCGACCGGCCCGCTTTTCAGTCTACTTCCGCCAGAAAATGCCACCGGCAATTACGTCAAAATCGTCCAAAGGGTTCCCGTAAAAATCGTTCTCGAGCCGGGAGAAAATCGCGATCGTCAGCTTCGGCCCGGCATGAACGTCGTGCCGGACGTTTACCTCCGATGAGCACTGCGGCTCTCACAGTCGACCAGGACGTTTGGCGGCCCAAATACAATCCTTGGCTGATTGCTGTCGTCGTGGCCCTGGCCGCGTTCATGGAGGTCCTCGACACCAGCATCGCCAACGTAGCTCTGCCGTACATGGCCGGGAATCTGGGCGCGAGCAACGACCAAAGCACGTGGGTTCTGACCTCCTACCTGGTCTCGAATGCCATCATCCTTCCGATCAGCGGTTGGCTCGCAGGCACCTTCGGACGTAAGCGTTTTTTTATGACCTGTTTGGGGGTCTTTACGGTCAGTTCCTTTCTTTGCGGCATTGCGCCCAGTCTCGGCCTTCTTCTTTTCTTCCGCGTGCTGCAAGGCGTCGGCGGCGGGGGACTGCAGCCGATGGCTCAAGCTATTCTCGCAGACACGTTTCCCCCGCAACAGCGGGGCTTAGCGTTTGCTCTGTACGGCATTACCGCCATCATGGCGCCTACGATCGGTCCCACCCTCGGCGGGTGGATCACCTTCAACTATTCCTGGCGGTGGATTTTTTTCATCAACATTCCGGTCGGACTTGCTACGTGGTTTCTGGTGCGCCGCTTTGTCGAGGATCCGCCCTATTTAGCTCGGCTGAGGTCGGCCGGCCTCAAGTTGGACTACGTTGGCATCGCTCTGCTGACTCTCGGCATCGGGGCGTTGCAGATTTTGCTCGACAAGGGTCAGGAAGATGATTGGTTTGGGTCGCACTTCATCACGACTCTCATCGTCGTCGCGACTGTATGCTTAATCGCGCTGGTTATTTGGGAATGGTTTCAAAAGGCGCCCATCATCGATGTCCGCATGTTCAAGAGTTTCAATTTCGCCAGCTCCAATTTGATGATGTTCACCCTGGGAATCATGTTGTTCAGCAGCTTGGTCCTGATGCCGCAATTCCTCCAAACGCTCGTGGGGTACACCTCGGAGCTGGCTGGTTTTGCGCTTTCAGCGGGAGGCCTTGTTTTGCTGCTGGAGATGCCCATCATGGGCAAACTGACAACGAAGTTCCAAGCGCGATACCTGATTGCCTTCGGCTGGTTGGCGTTGTCCATCGCCATGTACTATTCCACGCAGCGAATCGACTTACAGATAAGCTTCAAAGCAGCCACTTTGTTACGAATCACTCAGGTTAGCGGCTTGGGGTTCCTGTTCGTGCCGATTACGCTAGTCGCTTACATCGGAGTTTCGCCGGAGAAGAACAATGCGGTCGCCGGGATCGTCAACTTTATGCGCAATATGGGAAGCAGTGTGGGAACCTCCCTGGTCACCACGCTGATCGCGCGCCGCTCGCAATTCCATCAGGCCAGACTGGTCGAGTACGCTCGGCCCGACAATCCCAATTTCCGGAATTCGGCGAATGGCCTTGCCCAGCACTTGGCTCACTCCGGAATTGGCGCGCACGAGGCGTACACGCGGGCGGTTGCCACGATTTACCAAGGCCTGCAAGCTCAAGCGGCGAGCCTGGCATACATCGATACCTTCATGGTTCTTTGTGTGGGCTCGGCGATCATGTTTTGCCTGGCTTTTGTTCTGAAGAAGAATGACCCCGGCGGTGGCGGACGAGTGATCGCGGAATGAGCGAAATGAATTCATTTGCAGTAGGATCGTAAATGGCTGTGAGTGTGCCCAAGGAACTGGATGATTAGAATACTCACGATCGAACGGGAGTACGGAAGCGGCGGCGGCGAAATCGCTCAACTGCTTGCCAAACAGCTGGGCTGGAAGCTGTGGGATCAGCTGCTCACGGAGGAGATCGCCAGGCTGGCCAATTGTCCCAAAGCCGTCGTCGAAGTTCGTGAGGAGCGTACCGATTCGCTCTACTACCGGCTCTTCAAATCTTTTTTGCGCGGCAGCTACGAAGGAAGTCTCAATGCGCACAAGCTTAACCTCATCGACAGCGAAACTATTTTGAAGATTACCGAACGTGTCGTTCAACACGCCGCGAAGACTGGAAACTCCGTCATCGTTGGAAGAGGTTCGCAGCATTTTCTCCGGACCCGCCAAGACACGCTGCGTGTGTTTCTCTACGCCCCCCGTGACGATAAAGTGCGGCGCCTGCTGGCTCGCGGCAAGAGTGAAAAGGAAGCCGAGCAACTCGTGGACACTGTCGATCGCGACCGCGTCGAGTTCATCCAGAAATATTTCCGCGTCGAATGGCCCGACCGCACCGCTTACCACACCATGATCAACACCGCGATCGGCGAGGAAGCCGTTGTCCACCTGATTCTGGATTTCATGAAATCCCTTGATGCGAGACTCCCTGCCTGAGCGGCTCCGACAATAGCCTACGCCCCACCTGCCGCTGCTGTTGCGGCCCTGGAACCCTCCCGCCCAACCGGGCACCCGTTCTCCTCTCGCTGCGTCAAAATACCAACAAGCCGCTTGGGATCCGCTTTACGCCCTGCCCACACGTCTCATTCGGCTCGGGTTCCTCGCGTTCGATAACGAAATAACGCCTGAAAGGACAAATCCGATGAAACGCCTGCTCATACTCAGCTTGGGACTACTCGTCTTCGCCGTTCCGTCGCGGGCTCAGTCCCTCGACGCCTCTGTGGGCTACTCCTACTTCCACCTGGGCGGCGGCGCAGACCTCAACCAGAATGGCATCAGCGGTTCTGTCGCTTATAAACCCATCCCCTACCTGGGTATCGTCGGGGACTTCGGCGGCTACCACGCCTCGCCCGGCGGCGTTTCAGTCAATACCTACACGTATCTCTTCGGCCCGCGAATCATCATGCACAACCCAACCAAGTTCACTCCTTTTGCGCAATTCCTCGCCGGTGCCGCGCATTTGACTGTTGGCGCCGGCGGCGGCTCCGCCACCGACTTTGCCTTTAGCGTCGGCGGCGGCGTTGATGTTGGCGTTTTGCCCCACCTGTCTGTACGTCCGCAACTCGATTATGTCGGTATCCGCGATTCAGGAAACACGGCGAATTGCACTCGCGTATCGGTCAGCGCCGTCCTCCATTTCTGACGCCGCCGCAATCGTTAAGTCTGCCTCTAGCGGTGGACCCATCCCAATGGCCAGTGCGCTTTTGGTACGCCCTGGCCTTTCGTCCATCTGACGCAGACCTCTCCCCTCTCGATACCCTTGTTTTGTGGGGCTCGCGGTGTTCATGGGCCGAGGAGGGGCGATGTTGCGCTATAGATTCCTTGTTTTACTGGGTGTATGTTTTCTTGCGGCCTCAGCCGCTTGGGCCGATGAAGTCGGCTACGTAGACTGTTCCAATCATTCGGATGCCACTCAAGTTTTCGGGAAGCCCAGGCGGTCTCCGGACGTAGTTGCGTCTCTGCCTTGCGGCGAGCGCTTCACGATTTTGGTCTACGGGTTTTACTTCTCCCGCATTCAGACCAAAGATGGCCAGGTCGGCTACATCTATTCCAGCCTGATTGCCATCGATCGTGGTGCAACGGCCTCACAGCAGACGCCTTCCCTGCAGAGTGCCGCGGAAAAAACAAAAATTCCCAGCACGCGCACCTCA
>WNFS01001693.1_pt1 | contig 19666 bp, 22 predicted proteins | sample 5400141 | NCBI WGS metagenome assembly WNFS01 (sample SAMN13153358, study PRJNA577476) | soil metagenome | isolation source: 60 cm saprolite under Madrone tree | place: USA:California | collected 2016-06-14
CTATATCCTTCGATACCACGCGAAACGTACGGATAGAAGTCGGATAGACCGTCTTTTCGCGTGACATTATGCTAAAGGCTGAATGGACCCCTTCATGATCATCGATGATCATATTTTCGAGATTAGTCATTGTGGGGACGTGTTCTTCGAAACGTGGACGGAATACGTGTTTGTATGTTCCGAAATGTAGATGGGAAACATGGTCGAAGGATATGTATAGCGTTTTTACCAGTGTTGCGAATGCAGGGTACTGTCCGTCACATTTTCTGTGTCGAGTGAGAATTTTTCGGGTAGTGCTGATGTTCTGAACCGACGCAAAGAACAGGTTTGCGTGATCAAGATTCCTGAGCTCTACCCGTTCGTATAGCCCTTGCAAAGCTACCCAAGCATACACTGGAGACAGTGTGATGATCTGCGGTGCTTTTCGAGCTGCGTGTCTGACTATGTCACTCAGTATTTCCGGCGGAAACCGCATGGGTTTCATAATTTCGAGGCTAATGCAGTATTGGGTCAGTATTTACCACAGATAACGCATCCAATTCTACCTTTTGATCTCGTTCCGACCTTTCGTTACCTCGTATCTCTTACCAATGTGTTACACAGCCACATTCGCGTTGTATAAGTCCCAAAAGAATTTTGTGAGAATACTGATGTAACCCACGGTCTGTCTCAGGTATAAATATTTCCGCCGGCATCCTGGTTTCAGATGCAAAATATATAACGCCTCAGTATTGGATCGACAGCCCATTCTCGGGGTCATGATTCATTTATTTTTTCCCGAGGTCCAAGTCACGACGTCGGATATCGCTGACCCCGCCGGCGCATTGTGGAGGCACCAAGCAAGCGGTTAAGAAAAATGACGGGGTGTCGTCGGACACGTTCATGCGTATTATGGTAACAGATGGTACTTTCAATGAATGGTGTGGGAGTAGACAGAACTGGAAACAAAAGGAAATTGGGCGTCAGCTTTGGAAAGTGTAACGGCGGGAGAGAAAAACCACGCAATGGCAATCTCATTCGACAATGAACAATATTAGTATTCTCGGTGTCTTCTGTTCACCCGTATTATTTGGATGCAAGCTAAGCGTGTGCAATAGTTTCTAGTATTATATTCGTGGCTTCCAACTCGAACACTCGCAACGACAATATTGTCTGTCAATTCGAAAACAACAAAAGCCATAACGAAAAGACAACAAAACACGATAAGACGGAATATATATAGTAAAAGATGGATAAGTGAGTTGTATGTATTAAATGTTGTTTATGCTACGTCCTACGAGGTATGGATAATCATCAACGCATTCTGGATACCTTCTGCTGCAGACGCTACCCAATCACGGAGTTCATCAGCATGTGGTTGATCAGAAAATGTTTTAGCAACTGTCATCCAACCATCCAACCCATTCGATTACCCACTTAAATCCCCTTCGAAATTGTTCCAACCACTGGAAACCCCAAAGTGAGACCTTCGCGTGAATGCTGGTATCGAAGGTGATGACGGCATGAAAATGATACGGCGGAAGAATAAAGGCTTGTGGCTCTTTCACATACAACATTTCCAACCCGCACATTCCATTGATCGCATCAACAGTGCTAATTTCGTGAGACGACTGTATGTGAATGCTCCACCATGACAGGTTATGAGCAGTGGCAGGCCAAAGGAGCCAAAGTTGGTTGCATTGAATGTTTACTATCAGCTGGGTTATCCCACAGCAATCGAGGTGGATGTCGGCGAGCGAACCCATCAGACACAACGAGGAATTCCAGAGGGGGCCGCTTTCGTCCTCCTCGCAGACAGCATGCATCCCAATGTCTCTCGGAATCCGAAAATTGCAGATGCGGATATCATCTGGCCGAGGGGAGGTTGGACGCTGCGTGATCGGTAGAGCCGCAACAAGTTCGGCTCTTGATATCTCAATTGTCTCGTTGCAGACATCGCGATTGATACTATAAGAACTGCACTCGGTTCGCAATAGTTCTGAAATCATGTTGTACGGTGTGATGTTCCGACCATCGGCAAATATTTCGGGGCGAGGATCAAAAGTGGAGATGATAGGTATCTCATCAGGGAAGAGCAGTAGTGCATCAAGGATAGAAAGTCCCCGTGCAGTACATAACGAGTTGACAGCAACGTCGGTCCATTTTCGTTGTAGGGCTATCAAACGATTGTATTGTAGAGCTTCAGATAAGGGATGTCAGTCTGACAGTACATAACCAAAAATTATAAACGAAACCGAAAACAAATAAAACAGATAAATACTCACACCTGTCGCCAGGCCGAATAGGCAGCCCACTAGAAGGTTCCGGGTCAAAAACCGATGGAGTACCATCACACGAACGAGCATTTTCGTGGCCTACATTCAAGAGAAGAGTTATCAGTGTGATGGTCCATAACCAAAATAACGAAGGAAGGTCGTTTGAATGCTTACATCTGTTATCAGGTTGGATGGACAGCCTGCCGGAAAGGTCCGGATCAAGAACCAACGGATTATCGTTGTGAGAACGAGTATCCGTCTGATTCTTGTTCAAAGTTCTATGCTTGCGTGATCTGAAGGTAGAACTTGCCACCCAACGATAGCCGTTGTCCGTACGATCCAAGACACGATCTGTAAAGTTCGGATAACGAGTGCGAGCCATTGCTCTCCCGTCTGCCACGCCGATTTCCCAGCCCCACTCATTTTTCACCCATACCGTATCACCTGATGAGAACAGGTCTCCACTCTTGGCCTCTGCAATCGCAGGGGGGCGATCTCCACCGCTGTAGACAAGGAAGGGGACCCTTCGTCTACGATACAAGAAAGATTCTGATCTGAATTGGACTGACGCGGACATGATGTTAAACACAGACAGGGAGACGAGTGAAAGGATGCAAGAGAGAGGCAAAAAGAAGCGCCCATTGGAAGACAACGCGGTAGCTGTATGGATAAACATCCGATTTCCGATATACTGCAATATAAAATGGAACAGAATGATAAAGAAGAGTTTAAAATTTGTTGGTGTCATTAAGCATACGGTCGGCAAAACATCCAGACTTCACGTACAACGCAGTCTTGGAATAAAATTCCACAAATTCGAAGATCTACCCCTTCATCGTGTTTCGTGTCGGGAGTGTAACGGACAACCTGTTGATTTTCTACAATCAAACAATGTTAACAAATCAGATAGCCAGACACCATCGCAGTCTCTGGAGTTTTAAAAAGATCCATTTGAAAGGTCGACAGCTATAAAGGTGAATCTCGAAGTACTAATTTCGATAGAACTGTTTTTTGGATACCGATCTCCGTGGAAGTTTGATGGTGAGTCCGGTTCCCCTCTCACCGCGTTCAGTCATATTCCTGCCGCTGCGCAAAATAATGTTTTTCATTATCTATTAACAAGGGTGAGTCCAACTCGCCAAAAGCATGGTGCAGTACGAAATGCGAACCTATCCATTTAGCGCTTGCCACAACACGGTATCCGACGGGGTGAGCCTCTTCCGGATTGCAATCAATATGATCCCAAAAGCTTTTGAGCAAACGTTCACATGTCTTGAAATTGTCCATGCACTCCCACCTGCATAAAAGTCAATGTTAGAAAGACGATCAGCAGAACAGTGCGGGATTACTGACGAGTTGTCGCTCTCTGGATATCCAAACCACTGCATCGGTAGTTGGAGTTTGGTTGCGTTGACTTAAGCGCAAAAGGCATACCTTCACCAGATAACACTGAAACCATCGAAGATGTTTCGTTAATGCACACATGCGAGTTTGTTGATAATCACTCACCCATTCGTTTTGTAGGTTCACCTCTGCAGCAAGGATGACCTCTAATTTGTTTGTTCAAGAAAGGAGAATTTGTTAGTCTAACATACATCGACTCCGACGTCACTCCGTTAAAAAACTAGAGTGAACATACCAACTTCGTAGAGTTTTTCAGTCTTTTTACGATTGGGCATATTGACGGATGGCCGAATATTGGTTGGTTCAACACTAACCAGAGGGGTGGGGGGGGGGAAGGGGAGGGGGTTGTCACAACGGCAGACGAACGCAACAGATTGAGCAAGCAAAACAGCTCCGCGAATTTGGAGGTTTTGTCCGCCACATGTGGCTGTACAGGGAGCGTGGAATACTTCAAAAAAACCTTACAGACATTGGACTTACGACTCAATGGAGGATATACAAACGTACACACTATAGAATTAACGCAGAAAAACACACCCCCTAGCGATGCAAAAGATGATATAACAGCAGGTGAAACGAGCAAACATCACGTGATAAAATAAATCGCAACGGTCTGGAACGCACGGCAACACGTTGCAACGACAAGTAAATTCTTTAATTCTATATACATGTCGATCTGAATGCAAGAAGCCGGGATGAACTAGTATGCACAGAACATGAAGTAGGTATCACTAGTAAGAAAGTTTGATAAACTACATAAGAATACATGTAAGTTGCACAGAGGCGTACCAGGTCGAAAGACAGGGACACAGAAGAAATATATACGTGAGGGATACCAACTGGAATGACAGAGACAGACACTGTGCCTTTTCATCACATTCAAGTCGTAAATAAACATGACAGTACCGCGGAGGACAGGGGCACTAAACGGTTCCGTTGCTTAAGAGTCAAGAACCTTCAACGTACCAACTTCGTAAAGTTCTTCAGGCTCACGATTGGACATGACAGGTTTATACGAAAACAGCTAAATATCAGTCAGTTCGATATCGATTTCATAACTCCAGCAGCGGACAGTTGGTACTTACAGGATGTTGTTGCAACCAACACTTGGACACGGTAGATAATAAAGAAAAGAAAAGCGACTCCAACTAATTTCGGAAGCTTTGTTCGCTACACGTGGCCATAGAATACGTCAGACAACTTTACAGGCGACAGACTTACGGGGTTTTGATGCCTCGGGATGCGCGGATACATTTAATGTAGAATTAACATGGAAGAATACATTCTTCGGTGATGCAGATGATGGCATGGTACTGCAGACGAAACAAATGAGTCACGTGGCGAGACGATTTGCAACGGTTCGGAACACATGGCAACAACAACCCCACACAGTGTCGGCTGTGCGTCAAATTGCCGCTTCTCTCCTTGCAGCGTGTGATTCTCGTCCTGCCACCTACACCACTGCAGTAATCCCTGAAGTGACGCTCCTAACATATCTTGTATAATGCCCAACCAACTTGACCAACTTCACTCTTTGGTATTCGGCAGCCTAGGTCAGTGATAATATGTGTACAGTCGAGACGTAAGGAGCTGATACTTCCCCAATATAGATGCACCTACTGTCGCTCTCAATGACAATGAATCCAATCGCCAGATTGTTTGCGGCAATCCCAGCTGCCCTCTCACCACCGGCGACGGGAACCTCTTAAAATGCAGTCGATGCAAATTTCGTCATTATTGTGTGAGTATTTGTTCTTATATATGCTAACATATACGAGTTAACTCCGTTTTCAGAGTACCATCTGTCAGTCAGCTCATTGGCCAGCCCACAAGGACGAATGTGCTGTCATGACTGCAGATTTTGATGATCCTGCCGCGATATTTGATGTCAAAGCCAAAACCCAATTTCGGCATTTTATCGACCGGTACAGCCGCTTTGTAAATTTTCTCGTATTTTAAACTCTCGACCATAGTTGTAACTATATATTTATTCAGTTCAAGCTATATGCGATGGTCCTGGCCAGTAATGACTTTCCCGGCACTAGCGGAAATCCATATCAACCCACATTCTGGCAAAGTCATCGATTGAAGGTGGACTTGATGGGTCGCACAGATGCGTCCAATGCTCCACGAACAATCCGAGTTGAGCGCGTGTACATTGTCGATGCAATTGGATATGAACAGCGGGTTGGTTGGGGCTTGTGGGTCGACTATACTCTTAAGTATATTCGTTGCGCCAACATCCTTTCCGACGGAGTGGAATTCGACCGTGTAATCCAAAATCTGACCATACACGGAGATCCACAGCAAACAGAGCAAGTTCTACAGTTGGCACATCGATTTGGGGCGGCTGACTGGGCTACAATCAAGGAACGTGTGATGAGAGCGGTGGATGGGATTAATAATCAGATATGAAAGTGGATGTTCGCTTTTTTGCCTTGGGGATCCATTATCCCTTTTCAGGCAGCGTCGTTGGTATTCAATCGGTTCAATCTATCTATTAAAATTGACGATACTTCTGCTGCGGGTTTTAATCTCCCGGAGACTTCCCAATTCACGTACGCCGAAGGCGTCCGGCCTTGTCGTTAGGCATCAACCGTGTATTAGAGTATTGCGAGGACATTGGGGGTCGTATGGGTGCATATAAAACACATTGTTATGTATATAAGTGACGAACGAAGGTCTTTTAGCAAAGTTATAGTTTAATAAAATTTAAGGGTGTAGAGGGGGCGCATTAGAGGACCAGGGCGGGGCCCCCGGTATGTATATACGAAGTTATCACGAGTGAGAAGGGTTGCTTCTGCTATGTGAAACCGTCTCCTGGGTTTTGTCTTTTTCTGCTGGGGTTTCAACGCTAAAACCACAAAGAAAATATGACTGGATCCCCTTCCCGGGTGATCCTTGAGTTCACACGCATTGAAACATGCCCAGCTGAGAACGGCAGTGCGATGCTTTGCCCATTTGGCAATGGTGTCGTCAATAACGACGAAGTGACTCGGGCATTCAACGTGACAGGCCCCTGTTGACGAGGCTAGGACCAGGGCCCTTCTATTGCACAGAACCTGTTGCTAATGTCAGAAAGTTGCAACACTGATCAGGTCAACAATGCAAATCTTATGAGAAATTCACGCCTTTCTCTGGCAGTCGCGGTCCTGTTCATTGGTATTTATATTTCAGGTACTCGAATTGAACAGATTCTACTTACGCAGTACTTATACAAATACGAGTCCAGAGGTATGAACTTTGTAAATATCAAATTTCAACATACGCGTCTGCAACCGGCACAAACCGATAATTTTGCTGCTCCAGTTCTCCTACATTGATTGCAGATAGCACCATGTGTCCCGGCATCCTGCTCACTAGAATATCGAAAAGTGCCTGCCTTGGAGGTGAACCAGTATCACACGTCCGAATCAAGCAGATGGAATCACGTGATCGTGAGAAGTTGAATTTACATTAAGGGCCCGCCGCCGCAATGGTTTAGACTTTCCTTTAACCACCACCGTCTTCCAACAGTCGCTATAACAGCTCGCACATCGACCGGGGCTGCAGACCCTGTCGAAATGCTTGCGTAGCACTGTTGATAGGCACTGGTACGTTCATACAGGGTGATTCCTGTAAGAACAGGTTCATTTAGTTCCGTCAGTGTAAAAACCGACAGGACAACGTACTTGCGGGAACGCTGATACGTGAAATTCTCAGTGGAGTTGGTATAAAAACCAACCTGATAACTTACTTGCGAGAACGCTAGTATGTGACATTCTCGGTCGAGTTGGCTTAAAAACCAACCAAACAACGCACTCGCGAGAATGCCTGTGCGTAAAACTGAACTGGCATAAAAACCAGTTTGGTAATGCACCTGTGAGAATACAGGCGCGTGCTCCTTGGAATTCGTGGTTGGGTCGGCATAACACCTGACCTGACAAATAGACCCCTCTTACCCACCGTTCACGTTGAGACACTGCCGGTCGGTTAATGGGTCGGTGTAAAGACCAACTGGGGTGAGAATACCTCTGGGTTGGTGTAATACCTGGCCCGATGAATAGACCCCCTCTTACCACCGTTTACGACAAGACACCGCCAGTCGAGTCTGTTGGTTCATTTTGCCACCACCTGTGTCGAAACACCAATGGTGAGTTACTAACAGTTTGGTGGTTACAAAATAACCTAACAACTTATCAGGAATCCGTTCCGTTATCCCCTCCGCGGTACGTGACACCACCAATTTTATTTTGCTGCACATGCCAAACGCTATGCGCGCCAAACCAAAACCAACACCTCCTGCGCAGTACAATATGCGTGTCCCAGCCGTTCCGTTATCCCCTCCACGGTATGTAACATCGCCAATTATATCTTACTATACATGCCAAACCGACACCAACAGCATCTCCTCCTGCACAGTACAATATGTCTGTCCCAGCCATTCCGTTATCCCCTCCACGGTACGTAACATGGCCAATTTTATCTTACTATGCATGCCAAACCGACACTAACAGCGTCTCCTCCCGCACAGTACAATATGCGTGCCCCAGCCATTCCGTTATCCCCTCCACGATATGTGACATCGCCAATTCTATCTTACTATGCACACCAAACTGAAACTAATAGTGTCTCCTCCTGCACAGTACAATATGCGCGTCCCAGCCATTCCGTTATCCCCTCCACGGTACGTAGCATCGCCAATTCTATCTTACTATGCATGCCAAACCGAAACCAACAGCGTCTCCTCCTGCACAGTGCAATATGCGTGTCCCAGCCGTTCCGTTATCCCCTCCATGGTACGTAGCATCGCCGATTCTATCTTGCTGTGCATGCCAAACCGAAACCAACAGCGTCTCCTCCTGCACAGTACAATATGCTCCGCTATCCCCCCACGGTACGTAGCATTGCCAATTCTATCTTACTATGCATGCCAAACCGAAACCAACAGCGTTCTTGCACCGTCCATAACCATTTTACAATTACATTTTAACTTACAATCCCTTCTTTGTTTTATCCTTTGCAAATGATCAAGTGGCTGGCCACCCTTGTTTATTTGCATTGGGTATCCTCTTTTTTGTTTCGATCAGATTTGTTTTTTTTATTACTTGCAACATATGTAACCCAAGGCAAAGCATGTATAGCTATATAATCTGTTTTTCCTGGTAGGGATATAGAGGGTACGCAATATACGCCGATCAGTACAGATGCCTGTATAGATCAGAATAAATCAGACCGATAAGCGCCTACGTCCATATTCGTTGGCAATAGTCTAAAGCCAGTTCGGCACAAATCCCCTCCGGCGGCAAATGCCATCAGTCAGGCAGATATAGTAAGGCACGCGATGCAACACAATGCAACACAACGGAACTCGTTGCAGCGCAGTGTAGCACCCATATATATAGTCACATGAGCAACAATAAACAGGAGCGACATACAACTGACTTATCCCAGTAACCCGACACCATGGTCACAGCCACGTGGTTCGAATCTCTATTCGGTGTTAGTTAGGAATTTTTTTCACGAGTTACTTCCAACCATTATCAATGGCACGCACAAAACAGACTCCCCGCTATTCAACTGGGTTAAACGCAACCCGCGATCGCTCTTTGGTTGCCAAGGCTGTCCCTGGCGACAAACTTGTAAGTCAACTTCAAAGTCTTTCAAACGAACTTACTCACCCAGCCCACACTTTTTGGCTTCTTTGCAGCCAATAGTACGTGTAAGGATAAGGTTTTAAAATTTTTTGTTCCTTTCTTTTCTACTAATTCTGTCAACTTACTTGCAGACACAGGGTGCATCGGGAGTTACTGATAATACTGGGGACACCGTGAGTGTTGTCTGTAGCATGGTCTTACTTTACTGAAAACATGCGTTTAGATCTGTACGTTTTGCAACAACGGCGGGAAAGTGGTAAATTGCGATATATCAGGCTGTAACCTTGGATTCTGCGATTCGTGCATCGTGAACCTCCGCAGCGGCATATCAGACAAAGAGGTAGCGCAACTTGTATTCGAATGTCCATCGTGCTTCCGCGCACGTAACAACTCACGTACAGCTATTGAGTTGGAGGCGTACAAGGTACGTTAGCATTGATAAACTTCCAAAGTCATTCTTACACAGGAACTAAATAGCCTTGGGGTTCGGGTGGCCACAAGATCGACAGCAACGCCTTCGTGAAACCGACCGTCTCCACCGACCGTGCTTCGTACCCACGTGTTGATACTTCGCCCCTGGCGATCTTAGTGTTCAATCTGGAAGGGTTATCTGTTCGCGGTCTCCCACAACAGCAGGTCATCAATCACCTGGAAGGATATTTCGTCGAAGATCGTGAAGCCAACCTCATTGTGCATACATTCGAGTTTGCGCTCAATTCTTCATCCATAGAAAATTGGACAAAGCAGCTAAGTCGTGTTGTGAACGAACTCGAAAAGTGAGTGTTCGGGTTGGCTGGCGTCGAGCCCGCGGTATATTCATTCACTATTGATTTTAGGAAGGATGTCAAGAGGGTTGGGATAATTGTACACACACACTCGGACCCGGATACAGGCGATTTACACGCTCGAAAAGATGCAGCATGCACCCCAGATAATGTGAGTGTCGTATAATTAATTTTATATACATGGGTGACGAATCAAACGCAACAGTTCCTGTCGATTCTGCTGGGTGGAAAACTCCACCCCTTCATCAAAGGTGCCGATTCCGCCATACTTGTATTGCTTGTATGTGGGGGACCTTTTCGCAACCAGAACGCTCGATTCGCTCTCGAAAAATATATCGATAAGTAAGTACAACAACAATACTTATCACAACCAATGGATTGTTAACAAGACGCGAAATCAACAGCGATCTATATCACGCTGTCATCGGCTTCACCTGCATGGATTTTGTACCGCACAACACCGGATCATTCCTCACAAAAATATTCCATAGGCACTTTGTGAACAGGAAACCGATCAAACAAACGATTCGAACATTTTTATATGAAGAGATTTCGATGGGTGCCCATTCGGAACTGATGGTCTATTATGGCCGTATTCCCAACGACGCGAAGGGAAAGAAACTGGCCGAATTGGCGAGAGGACGAGCGTGGGTTGTTTACAAATATTCGTGGGCCCATCTCAGCATGCGTCCGTTCACCGTTGTAAGGCCAATTCAGTGCCTCACATGTCGTCGACTCCACACGATCGAAAGCAGCGCACGCATCGACAAGGCCAACGGCAACAAACACGTTGTCGTTACCCTACTGTGTTCAGCCTGCGGAGCGCTTGCAGCATACGCAATGAGTCCAGGACTCTGCGTACTGGAAGATAGCAGGCCTTTGACATCTGTTGTCGATGTGCCAAACTGGTCTTGCAAGACACGTGGAGAATGGTGTTTTGAGGTCGTCGAACCAGTGGTGGAGGTGGAGTCGGCTTAATGAATTCATCAAAATTAGCCGTACGTACAGCAATTTCAGCGTAGTACATATATCTCCTACAAGTCACGTAGGCAATTTTTAAGAAAATACGCAATCGCTAGAGACTCGAAATTAGGCACCGTAGCAGCAAGATATGCCTGTGCACATATATAATCGGATATCGGATACCTCTAGTCTTCTCCACTCACATAGCGTAACTGTCACGTCAGAAAGATCCACTGTTATCCCCACCCAAGCCACGGCCTATTCGTTTTTTTCCTCTACCGGAATCCGCGCAACTGAGAATACGCAGGCATGAAAAGAAAACGTAGTGTCGTGAACCATGGGCCAGGTATGCAAACCACGAGAACAAGGTGAGCAGCCAATATCCCGAAAATCTGCATCATCTGATTTTCACGTATCCAGCGACAACGATATCCCCTCCCGTGAGATGTTACTGGGTAAACAATTTCGCCGAAGGCTGGAATACCTATCTCAGTTGCATGACAAACGGCAAGTAGACATGCTGCCTTTACACCTTCACCGTTTTATTTTTATTCACTTCTGTCTCGGCTGTCCTCATCGTTAAAAAACTTCGGATGAAACGCTTCTCACCTGTAGTATTTTAATACCCCTTGCGGTACCGGCAAGGATGAACAACGAAACAAAACCACGAATGGAACGCATGAATACTGAATTCAAGCGTTTCAAAAACATCATCAAGACGATCGCCGAGGCGTTTACCAATCCAAGTTTGACATCTTTCTCTAAAACCGTTCAGAAAACACGTTAATCAAATATTCGGATTGCAGTATACATAGGCTTTGACGCTGTAGAGTTTAATCAGAGACATGTCAACAAAAAATCATTTCCAAACCCCAACATTGGTCTTGTAAACGTACCTGCAACTTTTGTCGACAGCCGAGGCAGAATAGTGATATGGCATCTCCCGGATATCACGCCTCAGAATATACATGTACGTATTTCAAACCGCTTCACGTGATTCACCTGACACGCGAACCAAGGACGATGCAATGACAGCTACTACTTACCTCGCCAAAATCCTCGACAGTACCCGCAAACACCCAGTGGCTGGAAAGAGTGTTTCTTGGCGTGTCCATGCCAAGAACTTTGCCAAGAACAGTCCTACTCGAATACACGTGAGTGGCGTCGAAACGTTCTCAGCTGGCTGGTACGCCCAGGGACATAACGTAAGTTCGTGGTTGCCTTATGTATCTGGTTTATAATATTCATAGAATGATATAATTTGCTCAGCGACTGACTGACCAGCTGCTGGCATCATGTAGCCTCAGGGATAAAGAGAACTCCGAAGCAACAGCCTCGTGGCTTGCAGGTACAACCGAATACGAGATTTTGATGAACATAATACTCCTCCTCATACATCCCGACCTTCATCGCGTTGGATTAACTGTCCTTGAAAGGCTGAGGGACACAGAAGAGACCAAGGACATTGCATCTCTCTGGGTGTCATATTTCACAGGAATCGCCGTTATCAGTAACCGAAAGACGCCCAGTCATAATGACACCAACGGACGTCCAGAATGGTACGATTTACTATCGGTCAAAGGAAGCAACGTTCGACCTGCACGGTTGGAATTTAAAGAGTTGGGTTTAAAATTAGACTACGGACCTAAAACCGTCGTGGGCGCATGCGGGCAGATCTTCGAGCACAGTGTCGATTTTTGGGGCGAAGGGGATAGAATCTGCTATGCTCACTTTATGAGGGATAAAGTTAGAGCACGATTCGGTGTAGATCCCGGCGGTTGGGTCATGCAGGATCTGTATGCATCAAGCCTTTCCGAGGCATTCCGTAAACACAAAAACTTCATCTCCTAGTCGAGTAATAAATATATATAGACAGTAAAGGAGTAGATGTCCGATCACAGATACGTGAATACTCATAAGAATAAGTCGACGCAAATATCAAAAAATTGATAATATCGAACAGGCACAATTTTGCGCAGCAGTGCAAAGTGCCAGAACCTATCATTACATGTATCCGAAGGGAAGTAGTAATGTTGAGGTCGGCACATTCACCCTGCAGCAGATTAAGAACATATTCATGCCACAGGCCAAAATTAATTATGATGTAACACCCATGTAACGACAGACGGCAGTAACGACAGACTACTCAGGAGGTAAAACGCTGAGGCACAGCTAATGTAAATGAAGACGATATGACGGAACGAGAAAATGAGTAAGGACAGACTGGTATAAAAGGAGCAACGACCGACGATGGCAATCAAATATGGATACGACACGTTGAGGATGCGGTTGACAGGATAACAGAACACAGCGTGCAATTATTTCTTGCCTGGAATACCCAAAACCATCGCCCACTGAATGTTGAAAGAGACGTTAACCGGAGCTCCCCTGCCCCAAGTGTTAACCGTATAGGCGACGACCGCGCAAGCATGCGAAGGAATTTCCGTGGGGAAACGCTTAAGACGATCCAGATCTGCGAGCAATTCATAAAAGTTACCGGTGTATTTTCTAGCATCGTAGATGGGAACTGAAGGGCAATTATAATATGCTGAAACAAGGATATTCAGAAGGACCACCTACCAATATCGTGACACGCTAAAACCGGCGAGGTACCGCCACCACCAGGGCCACGAGAGAAACGGTTGGAAGCACTCGGGCGACGATTTCCACTTCGAAAAGTGGATGGCGAAGAAACAGCTGGAACAAGACACATTGTTCAACGGCACTCGAAAAGAAAATCAGAATAAACAAATAAATCGGACATACAATTATCAGAGCTATAAGTCGTTGCAAATGATAGGTTATCCATGTAGTATTGAGCCTTGAATTCGCGGGCGTGTATGACGTGACCGATGGCACCGACAAGGCGTTCCCACTCCCCTTCGATGCAAGCACCTTCAATGACCTTTTGAAACCTGCCAGTAGACGACACTTTGGCATCTTGCAAATTGCAGTCTTTGACAACGATGGTTGACAGAAAAACAATAGGAGCGCCACCGCCAACTGCATGGAAATGGGTCGAGCTACCCATGCCAGTGGAGATCTTCGCAGGGTCAGTACGAGACAGGTTGGCGAATTTGGGTGAACCGCCAAACGTAACAGCTTGGTAAAGCAACCTGAACAGCCAAAAAGTTTTATGCACATGTTATAGACAACAAAGAACAAAAACTTACACATTGTCTATTTTCGGGATTTCGGTTTGAATTCCGGTATAGCAAGGCTGGCCAGGACCTTCCTTGTTCGACCATGATATAATACAGGCAGCTCTGGCAACAAACAAATTAACCAACATCCATAAAGTCATAATCCAGAAAAATACATACTTGATATTGGCCAAACCTTTGTAAGAGTCTTCGAGTTCCGGGTCTCGGTTACCAGCGTCGCACTCATCAACGTCAGGAGAACTTTCGCTACAGAATACAAAGTCAACACCTTCTAACAACCACAGGAACAATTTTGAACACCTTGTAACTTGATCCTCTAGGTAGGTGGATCCTTCGTCGGAACTGTTATCACCTCTACTTGCAGGGATCTTCCCCTTACCCATTTTGTCACCTTTAGCTGTAGATAAACTGAGGCAAGTGGCATCAGAGAATGTACTAGACACACGGGACAGATACGCACCTATTGCGAGGAGTAGCCTTGTTATTGGCGAACGTAGATGAACTTGCACAAACAACATCAGACATCGCACCAGACACCCAGGGTGCATGCACACCTTTTGCGAGGAGTAGGTTCATCCTCATATTCAAACGGAGATTGCAGTTCATCGCCGTCGTATTTTGAGCTATTTTTCGAATTTTTATTCGACACCGTACCAGAAGACGTCCTGGGCCTTTGACTCGAACCCCTGCGCAGTTGCAAAAAGATTACATATAAAATATTGTACAAAGGATTTAAAGATACATACCCAAACACGTCATCACCTTCGTCGCTTTCGGCTGACTTCGAAAACCTGTTTTTGCTGGCAGCAACAATATATACATACGCCAAACTCTCCGGATAAGAAGCTACTTACAAAGGCAGAACAACTTCAGGTTTCTTCAGAGCACTTTTGAGAGGTGTCACAGACTTGGCAGCATTGTCAAATCGAACTCTTTGCATCGGGGCCACGCGTTTTACGGGACTATCAAGCATTCTAAAAGCAAAACATCAATAACATGGAACAAAGTTAGATTACATTAGACACCTACTCAAAATCCTCGTCGTCGGTAATGGGAGAAGTCATGGCAGAAGCAGAGCGCTTCCTGCTTATACATTTCATTTTTTAATATTCAGAAAATCACAGGTCGACGAACCTGGAGGAGGAAGGGGTCTTTGGGATAAAAGAACGGCTGATTACAGCGTATGCACATAAGTTAGACCGAATACACAACATCGAACCATCGCATACCTTCGAGTTGGGGTGGTGACGACGTCATCGTCAACTATGGACATTGCACTTTTGGTGCTTTTGGTACTCTTTATGCTCATTGCGCCATCGCTATCGTAAGCGGAAATGCTGAAGGAGAAGGGGGGGAGGGGGAAGTCACTAAAGAGAACACCAAACATCAGAAACAGAAACACACTCAACATCGTCTTCGTCTTTTGCAACTTTAGCGGAAAGACGAGACCGAGACCGAGAGCGACTGGCCATGCTGGATGGTGTATTATCCGATTTAAAAAAAATAACACACACAACAGAATCATCCATACCTGGTAGAGCTTTTCACGCTTTTCATATCTTCGTCGTCTGAGATGTCAATACTACAAAACCGGTGGTCCGGTCAGGCTCGAGGCATATATAACAACAATGTAAACTCTTACGACTGTTCAACACCAGATCTCGAAGACCTCAGAACCTTCTTAGCAGAGGAGCGGCCACGAGGCTGACTGCAATAGTTCAACCCAGATAAGTCACAGATAAAAATCTAAAAGGTATACTCACGGAGTATTGGTGCTAGCCTTACTAGTAGCGGCCAAGGCAGATTTCCCGTCGTCATCAGAGATCTCGATACTACAAAGTTAACAGATCAGCCAATAAAATCAACAAGGCATAAAAGTAGCTTACGCATCGTCGGCCTTGTATTCTACGGACTCCGAAGAACCTATGGTTTTTTTGGTGGAAGGACGACCACGGGGACGACTGAAAGAGATCAGCCAGGTTGTAAACCAAAATCCACAATGTGTACTGACTGAGGATCAGTGCTGACATTTGGAGCAGATGTTTTGCCGTCATCCGATCTACTCGTGTTGTGAAGTCAATAGTTGAACCGGACATGTGTGTAAAACAGAACAATAACTCACGCTTCGTCAGCCTCGTCATCGATAAACTCAGAGGATTTTACGATCTTCTTGGTTGAAGGGCGACCACGGGGGCGACTGGAGGCGGCAGAGTTGGATTTCTTAGCAGCAGGCATATTTTCAGAAGAATGCTATACGGAAATGTCGAGAAAGAGAGGTCAGAGGTGTGATGGCTGAGAAATAGAAATCTAAGGAAGAAACCAGGACGTGGTCGACAGGAATGACAAGATACCAGACTCTTTAAATAAAAATCAGCGGAGCCGTATGCGATCACGGCAAAAAAACACGACACCTAGATTGGACCCGCTCAAACATATAAAAAAAAAGCGAAGAAGCAAAGGCCACCTATCTTCCTGCACCAACTGCAGGTCCACACCAAATAAGGCTACGGAACGCAATGCAACGCTCAAGGAAGCTAGAACGACCAGGCTAACCCGCTTCCTGCGCCAGCCAAATAAGGCTACAGAACGCAATGCAACACAATGCAACGCTCAAGGAAGCTAGAACGACCAGGTTAACCCGCTTCCTGCATCAGCCAAATAAGGCCACGGAACACAACGCAACACAATGCAATGCTCGAAGAAGCTAGAATGACTGCGCCTCAAACAGAAGAACAGACATCGGGGGGACAGTACAGTTACTTGTCAATTCACATAGAAGATGTCAGATCCTTCTACCGAAAAAAAAAAAGAGACTCATCCTAAACCTGCAACAATTGACTAATAGCGATCATGCCACAACCAAATACTACTTTAAGGTTCTGTCACCGGAGCGTTGCATGCCGTTCCGTTGCCTTATATGGACACAGTGAAACTCTGTCATATGGTCTTCTGATCGGGAAGGAACAGGGTTTAGGTTTTAAAAAAAGAAAGAAACAAGAAAGCATAAGAAGCAGAACAAGCCAAATCAAAACCGACAGCTACTACAGAAATGCAAGACTTCCTTCCGAGAACAGAGAACTTGATAAGCAGCAGCCACGGGCCATTTAGATAAGGCTCGCAGACAGAGCGGATAAAACACGTCAACAGAAAAACGAAGACGAAGATCACCAAGTAGCTATACCGTCAAACAACGAACGATCGGTCAGCCTATACCGCATACGGCACTTCATACGCAATAGGTTCTTCGGTGACAGAGCCCTTATTCGTCTCGAATCGTCACACAACTCGTACATGGATTCATTTTATGATATCGCAGGAGCAGGTGAGTAAACAAAGTTTTTTTTATTATGTTTTTTTGTTTTTGTACTTTATTGAATCTTACAAACCTACCAAATCGTCCGCAGCCAAGGACTTACAAGGGATCACGGAAGACCGACTCGGAGCGCAAAACAACACAATTCAACTTACAAACATCACAGACGTACGTGTACAAACAGAGACCCGCAGAGACAACCCCACGTAACCGAACACAGATTGACCTCTTCAAGCCTACGTACAGCGAACAACCAAAATGCTGGAAATTCGTTACATCAACTACTGATGTCGCCGAACAAGAAGAAATCGTGTTGAGCGTGCAGGGCATAATCACGCACATGGACCTTCCTCCATTCAAAAAACGGTAAGTAATCACATAAACAGCCATTCCACGATCTTACGAAGAACGATAAGTACTGCCAAACGAACACAAGGCTATCTACGTCAGACGGTTCAGGTGACAGGGCTAAACCTGCCTCCCTTCGAGACGTGCATCGACAATATGCAGCATCTCCATCAGGTGTTATCACGCCAGGTACCTGAAGGGGACATGGAGCCATTTTCACCAAGCACGTCTCTGTCTTATCCGTCTATCGAATTTGGGACACGATACTTCACATCTCGTCGCGATGATCCGCTCAGTGCAGCCATGCCTTTCGACCATGCCGTCGACCCGAAGGGAATATTGACGTCTATGGTAGCAGACGGGTACTTCCACAGTGAAGACAACAAGGTGCTTTATTATCGTCTGGTACCTTCATCTGGGAACGGCCAGCAACTCCGGTACATATTTATTCACAACGGACGGACTATAGTTATAATGATGCCAACAGGTTTGAACCGATGGATCCTGTACGTTTCAGGATTGGCGATATCGTAGAAGTTCAAGCCACCGTTTCCGCCATACCAGTAAAGGGCAACAAATTCAAGACCGTAGCTCAACTCCGCTCTTTGGCACTTATAGATGGATCATTTACAGAGGTCAGTGCAAATCGAAACAAACCAAACTGCAGCGACTCATCAGCCATGTAGAAAGCTGCAATGCAACGAGCTAAAGCTTCCATTCAACCAGCAGGTTGGAAACCTGCAATCAAAAGGAAAGTGGGATACGAGACAACGGACGACGACATAACGGAGGCACGCAGGGGTATCGTAAACTTGAACATGAACGAACGCATGTTGGACTAAGAACTTATTCAATGAGGTAACTGAGGATTTGTAGACGAAATAATCAGTCGTATTGTGGCTCTGAATATATACAAGATCATGAATGTATGTATTCACGGATCACCACTGCGAGCCTATAAATCAACCAGCTTTATCACTCACCATATAACGAACGCAGAATAAAAAGTCTCACCCGGCTCACCCGGACACATACACGTACCTCACCTGCAGGCTGCAATAGACTGCTTATATAGATATGAAATACCTTGGTCATATATGTGGGGGATTGGCTGAATATTTGAAAGCTGTTTTGGGGGCCGATTCACACCATAAATAGCAATACACCCTTTGCTATCCTAATATTTTACCTTAAAAAAGCGGTCAACAAACACATTTCATTATTACTGACCTATTCACACCTCTGAATAGGACTCAAATATTGTGTATTGACTTTAATAACATATGTACATGTGTAGATGAAATAGAATGTAAAGAAAAACGAGTCTACAAATTATTGAAAAATGCGAAATAGGGGCTATTGCCCAAAATGAAAATACAATAGAAACCAAGCCTCCGGGGCTCGGTTTTGGTGAACACGACATGGGGGGGATGCTAGATGGGTGAGGAGGACCCTGTTGGGGTGGGGTACACCAAAATTGAGGTGATGGGTGTGTGTGATCGGGTGGTGCATGAGGAGGGGGGCTGATTGGGCTCAACCCGAAAACTGAGCCTCTGGGGGCTCGGTTTTGGTGAAAGTGATGTGGGGGGGATGTGATATGGGTGGGGGGGACCCTGTTGGTGTGGGGTACACTGAGGTTGAGGTGGGTGTGTGATCAGGTGCCAAGTTCAATTTTAATTATTTATTTTGTGTTTATGGATAAAATTATTATTATTTCATTATAATATACAAAATAATTTAACAATAATAATCATTTATGAACTGGAGGTGGAAAGGGACTTACATTGAAGCTGGGGAG
>WNFS01003504.1_pt1 | contig 19640 bp, 15 predicted proteins | sample 5400141 | NCBI WGS metagenome assembly WNFS01 (sample SAMN13153358, study PRJNA577476) | soil metagenome | isolation source: 60 cm saprolite under Madrone tree | place: USA:California | collected 2016-06-14
GCCGAATGCACCGAGAAGAACACCGAGAATGATGAAGGTCATGCGGTTTTTGGCGTTCGGGTCGGGTTCGAATGAAAGAGCGGTTGCCGGGGCGGCGGTCGGTACGGCAGGGACGGGCTGTGAACCGAAGAGGACGCTGCCTACGCCAAAGCGGGGCAGCGGTATGGACGCAGGCTGGGCGACAACTCCGGGAAGCGGCGGTGGAGGCGCCTTGGTGCGGACCGCGGGAGCTGGCGACGCGACGGAAGTATTCGTGGGCAAACCAAACGTGGGCAAATGGCTGCCGGAAAATGCATCTCCCGCGGCAACGAGGGGAGCGCCAGACGCGGCGATCTCACTTCCCGTGAGGCGCAACTTTGGCTCCTCGGGGGGCGCGGCGCTGCAACCGAAGACGGTGCAGCCGCCATTTTCAGCGAAACAATCGGAGTGATGGGGCGTAGAACAGCCCGGGCAGAGCAATACGTTCGTCTCTTCCGCAAGCATGGGAGCGCGGCAATAGGGGCAGATGGCTGCGCTCATGAACGATGCCTTTCTTTGTAGCGGAAGGCGTAGCGGCCGATCTGTACAAGATCGCCGTCCATCAGAACGCGGGTAGTGATGGGGCTGCCCATCACGTAGGCGGTGCCGAGGGCTTTGATTTGAACGCGCGAGCCGGAGATGGCGATGGCAGCATGCTGGCCGAGAATGCTGGGATCTTTGAAAAGGTAAATGTCGGATTTTTGTTCGCTGCCAATGGTGGTGAGCGATTTGTACAGAATGAACTGCTTGCCGGCGAGTGGTCCGGACGTGACGTAGAGCCAGCGGTCTTTGAGAGCGCTTTCGACCCAGCCCATCGCAGCCCCGGTGGCCGCACCAAACAAGGCGAAGCCGACGGCGCGGCTCAAGCTGGCACGATGTACGGCCATGATGATGGGATCGAAGATCATGCCGCCGACGCCGGCGCCGATCAGTCCACCGATGATTCCGTACTTCGCTTTCTTCATCGACTGGCCGACGATGCCATAGACAGTGCCGCCCGCTGCGCCGAAAACGGCCCACGCGATCCCTCGGGAAATCCAAATTGCTGGATTGCGGAATGACCGCACACCCGCTTCAGCGCAAATGCCTAGCGCGATGTAGTAGATCAAGTTGGCCAGGCGATCGAAAATGAATCCAAGAACGACGCCTAACGGCAGCGCGAGTAGGCCGCGGAGAATCGCTTTTCGAACGGAGCGCTCGACGGCGCTCTCCGACATTCCGTAGCCGATGCACATGAACGTGACGATGGCCGGAATCATCCAAATGTTTCCCCACCGGTGGGTCATGAGGTCGTCGACAAAACCGCGCTCGCAGATGCCCCAACCCAAAAGTGCGCCAAGAAGTCCGGCGGCGCCGAGGTAAAACCATCCCTGGAGAAAAATGCTTCCCTTTTGTTCGGCAATGGCGGGCGCCATTTCGGCCGCTTCGGAGATGGTGCCGTAGGATCTTGCGCCGCCTGCGGTCGTGCTGGCGGGGCCGACGGGGCCAGCGGCAACGTCGGGAACGATGACGCGCGCGAGATCGTCGGCGGTGATCTTGAGCGGTTTGTCGTTATCGGTGGGCATCGTCCCTCTGTGGTTTGCTGGGATTGGGTTGACCTTGTTTCGAAGGAGAAGAATCCGGCGTCGACGAATTCTGTGGCGAGTTTTGCGGAGGAAGCTCCTTAAGAACGCCAATCACTTGGCCCGTGTAAGGGTCCACAGCCACATAGACGGTCAGATGGAAGAGATACCAGCCCAGAATTGTGCCAATGGCGAGAACAGCAAGGTAGGAAAAAACGGCATAGACGATGTTGGTGAGGCGCGAGATTTCATCACCACCGCCATCGTCGAATTCGTCGAAGTCCTTGCGCGGTGAGGGCGGGCGTTTGCGGGGAATGTCAGCCCCGTCGGAATCATCAGCGGTAGCAGGCACACGGTCTGGCCTGTCCGAGCCGCCAGCGAGTTCGCCGCCTCTGGCATCGACGAGATCAATGCGGGCGAGGCGCTTGAGGCGTTCGCCGTCCCAACCGAAGCACCCTTCTTCATCGGAATGGGGATCGTAGACCCACGCGACTTGTTGCGGCGAAGAGAAAAAGTTCTTGTGAATGAAGGTGTCGTGGTCGGAAAGGAAAACACCGAAACCAGGATGTGAGTGATACCAGCCGACGATGCGGGCATCCGGAAAATCGCGGTCTTTGACTTTGTAAATGTGTTCCCAAGTGTCTTGCGTGAAGGTGACGTGGGCGCCGCCTTGCGCCGCATTCTCGCCGGAGATGCATGCTTCGATGGAAGTGAGCCCTTCGGCTTCGCTGCCCAGCAAAACGCCGCAGACTTCCGTTTTGCTTTGTGAACGGGAGTGCTGGCGGATTTCGCGGGCGACGTCCGCACTGATGCGGAGATGAAGACGATCAGCCTTTCTGACTTTGGCCATCAGGCGCCTTCCTTCGCAAGCGGACCGAGGACGAGGCCAGCGTCGCCGTTCAGAAGATAGCCGATTTCGCGGTCGGCGCTTCGAGCCGTGAAAATATCAAAATGCGGAAGACCGAGTTGGGTCAATTTGCGCGAGCCGAAGGATTGAGAGCCGTCGTAAGAGTGGATGGCATGCACAACGCGCATGTTGCCGTCGGCTGGGCAACGGCCGTCTTGGTAGGAAACGCTTCCGACCGGCGCGAACATTTCCTGTTCATAGCTACATGCCGGGCAGGCGAGTTTGTGAATTACGTCGCGGCTGAATTCGATGACGATTTGATCGGAAGAAAGATTTTTCGCGGCGCGCTGCCACAATTGGCGAAGCGTGAGATCGTCTGAACTTTCCGGAAGCGCGATGATTTCCGGCAAAGTATAGTGGCTCATGCAGTCGGGATTTTCCGTGTATTCGACGCGGTAAGAGGTATGGTGCAAACCTTCAAAGACGAAGCCGCTACCGGAAAGAGTGGGCATGCCATGCACGAATTTCACTGCTTCCTGCACTTGAATGCCGGCGATGATGGAGGAAATCGTCGGTGTCGTGGGCACTTTGCCTTCGGTGACTTCTTCGTGCGCGAGCAGATTGCAGGACATCCGGCGGTCCAGGATGGCCCAGTCGACTTCACCGAGCGTGCACTCGTAACAAGGGGGAGTGCCCGGAAGAAAAACGCGGGCAACGCCGTTTATGCCTTCGATGGCTCCATCAATCCAGGGGCGATTGACTTTCCAGGAGGAGCGATTGAGCCAGAGGCGGGCTTCGCGATTGTCGAGGCCGGCAAGCACTATGTCGCACCAATTGAACAGGCCAAGACCGCAATCGCGGAGAACGTTTGCGACGATGGGCTGAACGACTGCATCCGGCGAAATGGACGCGCAGGCGCGGGCGGCGACACTTACTTTGAATTCGCCAACGTCTTCGGAGCGGTAAAGAATCGTGCGCGAAAGATTCGACACATCGATGCGGTCGGAATCGACGACTACGATACGGCGGAATCCGAGCAGAACAAGATTCTTGAGAATTTCATTGCCCAAGGCGCCGGCGCCAATCACGAGAACCTTGCGGGCCGCCAGCTTCGCCTGGTCCCACCACGGGATCAACCGCAATCGGCTGAACCGGTCTTCGTGCAAGTCGCTATTTTGAACGGTGAGCATGGGCAAGGAGCGGCTCACCCGGCCGTGATTTCGGGCTGGAGACGAAGGATGTCGCCATCTTGCACTTGCGCTTCCGCCAAGGTTTGCGTGTCCTGCACCTGGCGGCCGGAATTTTTGTGATGAAATTTGTAGCTCAGCGGCGCGCCGTCGGGCCCGTTCGTCGGAAGACGCAATTTCTGAATGAGCACGGCAATAATCTTGTTGCACGGGGCGTCGTCCGGCAATTCAACCGGGACGCGCTTGTTTTCGGTTGAATCGTAAACCGTTACGTTGATAGTTGCCATCGGCTCTCATCTCTCCAAGAGAAGACTAGTGCGGCGTTTTCTTCGACGACTCTTCCACAAAATCACCGAGGCGTTTGCGCCCTTCGCCGGAAAATTCCCAGCGGTCCGGCTCGAGAACGGCATCTGCGCGTACGGCGAAATTCAAATTTTCGGCATTGGGGCTCATGCTACGGTCGACCATCGAAGTAACAATAGCAATCAAATTTCCGTGTTCATCGTAGACCGGCCCGCCACTATTGCCCGGGCTGACGGGAGCGGAGATCTGGACCGCGTCCTGATCGCGGCGGGAAATAATTCCAGTGCTCAAAGTGAAACGCAGACCTTGCGGATGGCCGATAACGAAAATGTTTTCACCTTCGTTGACGGCGGTCTGCCATAAAACAGGCTGCAAGAATCTGGCCGAGCCAGATTCACGATGCAGCCAGATCAAGCAGAGGTCGAGATTTCGGTGACGGCCAATTACATCGGCGCCGGCCCAGGTGCCGGAAGCCATGGCGACCAAAGCGCGATTGCCGCCGCGCTGTAAAAGCGACTCGTCAATTACATGGCGCGCGGTGAGGAGCAGATAGCCCTCGGGCCCGGCTTCGAGCAGCACGCCCGCGCCAAAGCCGTTGGACGGCAACTCGCTGTGGGAAAACCATGTGCGGCGCGCGGGGCTAATCACCGCAACGAGAGGCTTCAATTGTTGGGAAACGTCAGTCGCCGTCAGACCTTTGCCGGAAGGCAGTGCGGGAAACACGCTTCTTGAATCGAGTTCCCCGAGACTGGCACTTACGAATGTGGGCAAGGGGACAAATGCGACCGAAAGTACAGTGGCAACGGATGTGATCATGCCGCTGATAATCAGGAGCGTGGACAGAAAAGAGAGCCAAGCGAAGCGTGTCCGCGGAGGCAGGGCGCGCATGGCGAAGCGGAAGACGATGGTGAACAGGCAGAGAACGGGCAGGACAAGTACGAGCGGGCTCATGGCGATGCGAGCCCAGAGGGGCACAGGGTCTGGAAGCTTTGGCTCCAGACGATTGGGCTGATCTGGCGGGGGTACCGCTACTTCCGAAACTTCCCGTGACCCGATGACTATTTTTTCCATTGGCTCGCCGAAAGAGTACGCATTATTTAATATGCACCGGAAAAAGACAACTGACCACAAAGCTACACGGCCATTCGTTCCAAAATTGAACTATTGGACGCCTTCACCGAAACAGAATGCATAGGTGAAGGCAGGCGGAGCCATTTCGATTCCGGCCCCGGCACCACTCTTTTTATTTGCGCTCACTGGTTAACTTGTCAGGCAGCTCGCTCGCTGACTCTGCACTGGTACGGGCCGCTTCCTTGTCTGCGCGCTTTCGCGCATACAACAGCTCATCCGCCTCGGCGAGCATTTGTTCCGGTGTTGCGCCGGCCTCATACGCTTTCCAGCCCACGCCAAACTTAACGGGAATATTGACTCCTTGCCAATTCACGTTGATATCTGTAAGGCGCGCTAGAACGCACTGCAACTGTTCCTCTTCACAATCCGGAAGGATCACCAGAAACTCGTCCCCACCCAGTCGGACCGCCAAATCAGAACCGCGAATGGCCTTGTTAACGCGGGCCCCAAATTCCTGCAAAACGAGATCGCCGGCCGGGTGGCCGTGCACGTCGTTGATTTGCTTAAAATCGTTCAGGTCGAGCAGGAGGATGCATAGAGGATGGGCTCTGCGGGAGGAGCGAGCAACCTCGGAGTTTAACCGCTGCTCGGCAAAGCGGCGATTGTATAGCCCCGTAAGCGGGTCAATCATCGCGAGATTTCGCAAGATCTGCGAATGGCCATGTTTTTCCGCGAGCTGCCGCCGAAGCCGTTTGATGAGAATCTGCTGGTGAACCGAATAAATATTGAACAGCACGACCAGCGCTATGAGACAAAAAACTGCGTCCTTCAGCTTGATTCGAAAGAGGCTTTCCGCGTTCTGAAGGAAGGAAGGGAGCGCCAGCGCAAAAATCCCGCCCGTCAGCAGGAGTATGACCAGGAGCGTGGATACCCAAGTCCACCAATCCATTCTCTCAATGTGGCTCAGGCTTGTTACGAAATCACGATCCGAACTTTCCTCTGTGGAGAAATCCGTCGCTGCTTTGGTTTGACTCTCTGGACTTCTCGCCTTTTCTCTGAAATCCAAGGAATTGGCCCCTTTCTGCTGGAGTTGCGTCGCGCGGCCCCGATTTGAGTTATCCCGTCGTCCTACCTGAGATGGTACTTCCCTCTCATTGCCATCGGCTATATCCAATTACATACTTAGCTTGCGTATAAAACCGATGATTTCTGTCCTCATTCTCGCGGTATCCGCAATGGCCCTGGTCTACTTTGCCATCGCACAGTGGCGCGCCATCTGGATTTCCGCGGCGAACCAGAGCGTTTCAGACGCGCTCCAGTCGGAAACGGGCTTGGACGCGGATACAGTCCGAGAAACGGACTTCCCAAAACTCGTCTGCCTCTACGCCGAGGTCTGTCCTGACAGGAAAACGAGCGCACCCTGGCTGAGAGAAATTGCCACTTACTACCGGGCTGTCAGTGCATTGCACGCAATCTCGCAAAGAGTCCTGCCTTCCCTTTCGAAGTGGGCCGAGTCGGAAATGAAAACATGCTCCCGGTATGTCGCCGTCGTGATTGACCAGCATCTTTCGCTTAGCATGGACCGGCTTGCCGCCGTTCGATCCTCTTAGCGCTTTCGTTTACGTCCTCCCAATCGGATGCTGCTATCGTATATCGCCACTTTATAAGAGCGCTACGTTACTCTATTCAGATGTTCTCCCCCTGAACTTCCTCCAACGGAATCCACGGTAGGCAAAAACACTCCTTCCCAAGGGGCATTTGATAGATACTCGCGCGGACAAGGTTGTCCGCAATTTCAAAACAACTATTGGAGAATCCTTTGGCCCAATTGGCACTGTTCGGAGGAAAACCTGCGAAGACGAAACCGTTTCCAGTGTGGCCGCAGTATGACGAGAAGGAACGGCGGGCACTGGAGGAAGTGCTGGAGAGCCGCGTTTGGTGGCGAACGCCGGGGACGAAAACGCTGGCATTCGAGCGTGAGTTTGCGGCGTTTCATGGGGCGAAACACGGAATTGCGGTAACGAACGGAACGGCGGCGCTGGAAGTAACGATGCTGGGCTTGGGTATACAGGCTGGCGACGAAGTGATTGTGCCGGATTTTACGTTTATCGCGACGGCGAGTGCAGTGTTGGCGGCCGGAGCGTTGCCGGTGCTTGTCGATATTGACCGCGAGACGCTTTGCATTGACGCAGAGTTGGCGGAGGCGGCGATCACTCCGCGGACAAAAGGGATTGTGGCCGTGCATATGGGCGGAAATGTTGCCGACCTTGATGCGTTGAGCGAACTTTGCAAGCGGCGCGGAATTGCGTTGATCGAGGACTGTGCCCATGCGCATGCGAGCGAATGGCGCGGGCGGCGCGTTGGGTCGTTTGGAACGGCAGGAACGTTCAGCTTTCAATCCGGCAAATTGATGACGGCGGGCGAAGGCGGCATCGTGATTACGAGCGATGACGCGTTCGAACGGCGGGCGCGTTCCGTGCACGATTGCGGGCGATTGCCGGGCGAATGGTTCTACGATCACTACCAGCACGGTTCGAACTACCGGCTGAGCGAATGGCAAGGCGCGGTGTTGAGCGCGCAACTGACGCGGCTGAATGAGCAAACGACGCGGCGGCACGCGAACGCGCGGCGGCTCGACGCTGAACTTGCGAAAATCGAAGGCGTCACTCCGCAAAGATTGGATGCGCAGTGCACCAGGAATGGACAGTACGCGCAAATATTTCACGTTGACTCAGCGAAGTTCGGCGGAATTTCGATGCAACGGCTCGTCGAAGCAATGATCGCGGAAGGAATTCCGAATCAAGCGAGCTATCCACCGCTGCACGAGCGGGATGTGTTCCGGAACGGCTCTTATCGAGAACGGCTTAGTGGAACGCAGAAAACGGAGCCGCATGAATTCCTGCGCGGGGAATTTCTGAATACGAAGCGGGCGGCGTGGGAAACGTACTGGGTGCCGCAGACGGCGCTGCTTGGCGACGAAGAGGACATGGTGGAAATTGTCGAGGCCGTGAGGAAAATTCAGGGAAATTCGAGCGAATTGGCTGTAAGTGCCAGGCATAGCTGAATTCCAGGCGCGATTGATTCGTTGAGCTATTCCCAGCACGCCGGTCGGGTGTTTCAGGTATTTACCAAGCTATTTCCCTACGGTAAACTCTTGCAGCCTGAATCGCCGTAGTCGCGGCGAACCCCTATGATCCCAGCCCCGGCCCCTCTCGACCGCTTGAAGTGGTTGTCTGTGTATCTGCCGCCTTCGGCGCTGCTGTTTGCCGTGCTGCTCGGCGCGGCGTTCCCGCTCAAGGCCCATCCTCAACAGGCAAATCGGCAATCACGGATCGTTTCCCACGGCGGAGACGTGGCCGAACGCGCCGCGGGACCGAAATTTCATCCGACACGAATTCTGGTGCGCTACAAGGACGGCACTTCACGCCAGACAATGATGGCGGTACACGCCGCGGCGCACGCGCAACTGTTGCGCGAATTGCCGATCGTCAAAGGCTTGCATGCGGTGCAGATTGGCGCGGGCCGCACAATCGCGGAAACGCTGCAGTATTACCGAAAAGATCCAAATGTGTTGTATGCGGAACCGTACTACTACGTTCACATTGTGGCAGCACCGAACGATCCACAATTTTCTTCGCAGTGGAGCTTGCAGAACACCGGCCAAAGTGGCGGAACGGTTGGCGCGGATATTCACGCGGTGCAGGCGTGGGGATTGAGCACGGGTAGCGCAAATGTCGTGGTGGGCGTGCTGGATACGGGCGTGGACTACAACCACGCGGACCTGGCAGCCAATATTTGGAGTTCGCCGGCGGGATTTACTGCGACGACGATGTTCGGCGCGCAAGTGCAATGTCCACCGGGAACACACGGATTCAACATGGTGGCGGCGACTTGCGATCCGCTGGATGACAACGGCCACGGCACACATGTGTCCGGGACGATTGGGGCGCTCGGAAATAATGGTGTCGGCGTTGTGGGAATTAACTGGCAGGTGCAGATTTTACCGTGCAAATTTCTGAATGTGGACGGCGCCGGATTTACGGAAGCGGCGATTGCCTGCCTCGGATTGATGAAGCAATTGAAAGACAGCGGCGTAAACATCGTCGTGACGAACAACAGCTGGGGCGGCGGCGATTCGAGCCAGGCTCTGCGGGACGCGATCGTGAGCGCGATGCAGGATGGAATGCTTTTTGTGGTGGCGGCCGGAAACGATTTTGCGAACAACGACGTGTTTCCGACATATCCTGCGAATTTTTATGTGCCGAACATTATTTCGGTGGCGGCGACGGACCGGAACGACGCGGTTGTGACATTTTCAAACGTTGGGCGACGGACGGTACATATCGCCGCGCCAGGCCGCGACATTTTGAGTACGCTGCCGAACAATTCCTACGGTATGGACACTGGAACTTCGATGGCGACGCCGCATGTAACGGGCGTGGCGGCGTTGTTGAAAGCGCAGAACCAAAATCTTGATTGGCGCGGGATCAAGAATCTGATTTTGAGCGGCGGCGAGGCAATTGCGTCGGCGCAACAAACAATCACGCAGAGAAGACTGAACGCGTACGGAGCCATGACTTGCACGAACGGCACGGTGGCGGCGCGCGTCCTGCCCGTGTCGCAGACGATTTCAGCAAGTGTCGGTTCGCCGGTCACGCTAGCCTTTGAAAATGTGCGTTGCGCGCAGCCTGCGGGGAATGTTTCGGCAAAGGTGACACCAGGAAATGTGAACCTCACGCTGCTCGACGACGGGAATGGTGCGGATCAGGCGGCGGGCGATGGAATCTATACGGCGCAGTGGACCCCGAGCCAGCCGGGCAGTTACTCGATTGCGTTTCCCGATGGAAGCTCGGTGATCGTCGAAGTACTCACGGCTTACGGAGCGATTGAGACGGCGTTCAATTACCGGATAATTAGCGGAACGAATTTAAATTTGGGCGATGACGCGGTGGCGACGGTGACGTTACCGTTCACCATTCCGTTCGGCGGCGGGGCCTTTACGAAACTGTTTGTAAGCAGCAACGGCACGATCAGCTTTACGGAGCCGTTTGATGTTGCGCAGAATTTTGGATTGGAGCCGAATCAGTTTCCGCTTGGATTCGTGGCGCCGAACGCGCTGGTCGCGCCAATGTGGCAAGACCTCTATCCTCTGAAAGGAACGAACCAGAACGTATTTTGGGCGGTGACGGGAAGCGCGCCGAATCGCGAATTGGTGGTGGAGTGGCGAAACGTGCTGGCGTTTGCGTGCAGGGACGATGCGTCGGGCAACGTGACATTTCAAATAGTGTTCAAGGAAAACAGCAGCGACATCCTGTTCAACTACAGTGACGTTGTGTTCGGCGGAAATTGTTCGAATGACGATTACGGGCAAGTGGCATCCACGGGGATTTTGAGCTCGCCGACGCAAGGGTCTAACTGGAATCTCGGTACGGCGCCGGCGCTGTCGAACGGCTTTGCACTTTTGTGGCAGTCTCCGGCACCGACTGGGCCGACGAATCCAGTGCCGACGCTGACGTCGATTACTCCGGGAAGCGTCCCTATCTACAGCCCGGACACGATCATTGCGGTTACAGGAACGAACTTTGTCCCGAACTCCAGTGTTGCACTTGTTGCGACGAACGTATTCCCCGTGCCGCCTCCCATCGAGGTTCCGACCACTTATGTGAGCAGTACGCAGCTGACGGCGATTCTGCCGGCCGAATTCGCGGCGCCGAATAATCCTTATTCGTTCGGCTCAGGACCGGCAATGGTGGTCTCGAACCCCGGCCCGAGCGGCGGACGATCGAATTCGATCCTCTTTCACTTCGACTATCCGGGCGTGCCATCGATCGCGTCACTTTCTCCGAACACAGCGATAGCCGGCGATTTCAGCGAGTACATGATCGTCCAGGGCAACAACCTGTACAGCGTGAAGATTAACTGGAACGGATCGGCGCTGGAGACAATTCCCATCAGCAATAGCATCGCATATGCGTCGGTGCCAAGCGGTCTGCTGAACGCTCCAGGAATTGTGCCGATAACTGCGGTGCCGACGTTCGGAAATACCGGGCCGTCAGCGCCGGTGAACTTCACGATCACGCAACCGAGTCCATTGACGTTGCCCGCACTGGGCGCCGCTAACTCGCCAGCGCTGCAAGGAACTGGTGAGTCACACGCGACGATGAATTCGGACGGGACTTCGTCTAGTGGGAAGAAAATGAAGAGGCCCCTGCGATTTCTCGGATGGAATTATGGCCAGAAATTTGGCGGACCCGCGTATCTGAAACATTTTTCGCGTGGCTACGGCAGCGCGCCCGTTGCGCCTGCGGCCAATGCTTCAGCGGCAGCAAACAGCAGCGCTACGGTAAATGGTGCGGCGAGTCAGTCGGTAAGTCTGTCGCAGCCCAGTTCCCTTCCGGGTTTTGCGTTTCATCCAACGCTGCCTGCCGGGTTTTTGCCGACGAGCATCGCGACGGCAGATTTCAATCGCGACGGGAAAATGGATTGGATCGTCAGCAACGGTGGAACGAGCGATCTCTGGATTTATTTTGGAAACGGCGACAGCACGGCGCAGCTGCCGAAAATCATTCGGCTGACCGGCGCGGGACCCATTCAAGTTGTTGCGGCCGATTTGCGCAAGAACGGAATGACCGATTTGGTCGTCGCGGAAGCGGATAGCCAAACCATCGGCGTGCTGCTCGGAAACGGTGATGGAACTTTTCAGCCGGAGGTGACTTACTTTGTGCCGGGCCCACCGCTTTGTGTGGCCGTGGCGGATTTGAACGGAGACGGAAAGCCGGACATCGTTGCAGGAATCATCGGCGACCAGCGAATTGGACCGCTGGCAACTCTGCTAGGAGACGGAACGGGAAAGTTCGGCGCTCCCATTACGACACCCGGCTACAACCCCAACGAACCGTATCTGACTGTGCGAGTCGTCCTAAAAGATTTGAATGAAGGCGCGTTCAACATGGCCGGCGGACACACATATTTGAACAATGGCGACGGCACGTTCAAGCACGCTGACTACTTTTTAGAAGCCGATCCAATTTTTCCGACGGATCTGGCGCTCGCTGACATGGATGGGGATGGATGCGCGGACGTAGTGACCGTTGAAATCGGCGGTACGGCCGAAATTTTCAAGGGAACCTGCGACGGCAACGTGCACGGCTATCCGAACGTGAAAGGACTCGGCGCGGGCGAAGCGGCGATCAGCGTTCGGATTGCAGACATGAATGGCGACGGAAAGCTGGACATTGTTGCGGGCGGCGGAGCGTTCGGAGTCGACCGGATTTTTGGTGAAGAAGCTTCGAACCTCGTAACCGTGTTGCTCGGCGATGGCGCGGGAAATTTTGCAACTCCGCAAGTTTATCGCGCGGAACCTTCGCTGGTTGGCTTTGCGTTGGTGGACCTGAATGGCGATGGAAAGCCGGACCTCATCGCGGCAAGCCAGGATACCGATACTGCAATCGTGATGATGAACAACGGCCAGGGCGGGCTGGACGGCCCGACGGGACACTATGCCGGCTATCTCGCCGAAGGACAATTTGGCGCTTCGAACGCGCCGTTCACCAATTTCTTTGTGCAGGATTTGAATGGCGACGGAAAGCTGGATCTGGCGTTTATCGGCTATCCTCAGACTTTTTCGCAGCCGTGGCAACTTGTGACGATGCTCAACGATGGCATTGGTCATTTCGGCAGCGCGAACCGCGCGCCGCTGGCAGATTTCGATTTTGCAGGCTCCGCGCCGTTGAGCTACGTGTTCGCCGATTTGCATGGAACTGGAAAACCGGACCTGGTGACGGTGGCGCAAGGCTACCAGGGAAAACCGAACGTGGATTTGATCGTGGCGCCGAACAACGGCGACGGTACTTTCGGCCGAGCGAAAGTCACTCTGCTGAGCACGACTCAGTTCGCGGGCCTCACCTTGATCGTCCCCGGCGATTTCAATCATGACGGCAAGATGGATCTCGTCGGCGTTGCGTACGCGGCGCAAACGACTGGACAGCCTGGTGCAGCGATCCTCGCGTTTTTCGCTGGTAACGCTGACGGAACTCTCCAATCGCCAAACTTCACGCCGCTCGGTTCTTCAATTGCTGGAGCGCCGACGATGATCTTCGCCGGCGACTTCAACCGTGACGGAAAACTCGACGTGCTGATCTGGACAAATTCAGACGTTGTTCCGTCGGTGGATCACAATGTTTACGAATTCCTGGGCAACGGCGATGGCACCTTTTCGGCGCCGAAACTGTCGCTTTCCAACGTCGGACCGTTCGGCATGGCTGACGTCAATCACGACGGCTTCCCGGACCTCGTGGTGTTCAATCAGATTCCTTCGCCGCAATTGAATGGTTTTTTCATGCCGAGTTACACGATTTACATTGGCCAGGCGGACGGTACGTTCGCGAAGGGTGAAACGTACGCGCCGTATTCCGGAATCGTGGCGTCGGGATACGGATTCTCGAATGTTGGACCTGACCAAAGCCTCGCGCCAATGCTTGCTGACTTCAACGGCGACGGCAACATCGACATCGGCGTGATGATGTTCACGCCCGACGCAAATACCGGAAGTTACCTGCAAGTGCTCGCGGGCAACGGAGACGGCACGTTCACTCCCACATACGAAGTGACGCGCTTCGACAAGCTCGGCCTACCGACCAACGCCGCGGACGTGAACGGAGACGGGCGCGCCGAATTGCTGGAGCTAGACGGCTGGCCGGCGTCTTTCAACGTAATCCAGGCGATATCGGGACAGGCAGTGCAGCTTGCCTTCGTGAGCCGTCCGATCGTCGGGCCAAAAGGAACAGTCGTCGTCAACCTGAGCCTGCCTGCGCCGGGCAGCACGACGGTGCAACTCTCGGCCAGCGATCCAAATATTTCCATCGCGCCGAATGTGTCCGTTCCGGCGGGAGCGCTAACGACGACCGTGCCATTCACGATCAGCAGCGGATTCAACGCGAAAAATGTTTTCTCCATCACTGGACAGCTCAACGGCACAACCTCCACCATTTATTCGTACCAAGCGCCCAGTGGACTCGCTGGATTCCATCTCTTCTCGAATTCCCCGAAGCAACTGACGCCTCCGGGCGGAACGACGGCTGATTTTGGTGTTGGCGTCACTTCGGTCGGCGGCTATGCGGGAATGGCGCAGCTCACCTGCCAGGGATTGCCCGCCGGGGCTAACTGCGTCTTCGGCACAAATCCTTTGCTGATCGTACCCGGACAATCGCTCGGCAGCGGGCTGACAGTGCAAACGAACAGCACGACGCCGCTCGGCACGTATAACGTGGTGCTCGTCGCCACGGACGGCGCGATTACGGACACGATGGCGCTCGTGCTGAAGGTCGCCGACTTTAGCGTAAGCCTTACACCTCCGTCCGCCTCGCTGCTCCCAGGCGGGAATATCGATTACTCGATGCAACTCACCACGGCCTCCGGCTGGACGGACCCGGTTTCCGTGAGTTGCTCAATCAATGGGCCCGGAGTTCAAACGAGTTGCGACGCAACCGGCTCGTTCCTTCCCGAGACGTTTCCCTTCACTGTGAACACGGGCGGCTTCTCCGCCGGAGATTACACACTAAGCATCAGTGCGAGCGCCGACGGCGTCACGCATTCAGCCAGCGCCGTAATCCATATTGAGGGCGCACAAGCCGCGCTTTCGCCTCCGAATGCCAGCGTTTCGGTCGGAGGGTCGGCAACATTTAACGCGACCCTCACTTCACAGAACGGATTCGCGGATCAATTTACGTTTAGCTGCCTGGGTCTGCCTGCGGGAGTGGCGTGCTCGTTCAATCCGGCGTCCGCGCCACTTCCCGCGAACGGAACGCTGACGTCCGCCTTGACTGTAACCGTAACGTCGCGGCCAGCCTTCGCGCCAATCGCGCGTGTACCGTGGCGTTTTCCGCCGTTCAATGCGCTTCCGTGGCTGACGCTGCTCGCGGCGATTGCATTCGTTGCCGCCGCCCAACTCAAATCGAGGCACCCTCAATCTGCGCGGCCAAGTGCTTCCAGCCTCGCCACGGGCGGTGCGCTGGCAATAGCTTTGGGAATTGCAGCCTGTGGCGGAGGCTCATCATCGGGCCCACCGCCGCCACCGCCACCTCCTCCGCCGGTCAATGTGACCGTCACTGTGCAGGCGAGTTCGCCGTCGCTGAACGTGATTGTGGGGACTGTAAATCTTCAGGTGAAGTAAGGAACGCCAGCGCGGTTACGCGCATTGGCGGAGTGTCGCCAGGACGACCTGGGCACTTTGCATCGATCCGGCGTTCGCCAAATTGATCCGGCGTAGCTGGTTTGCTAAGGTCGTCGTCATGTCCGAGCGTTCCCCCGAGCAGATACGTGACCAGATACGCGAATTGCTCGACTCCCTTTATCGCGTGGATTCGGGACGAATCCTGGCAACTCTGATCCGCTTGCTCGGCGATTTTGATCTTGCCGAGGAGGCGATGCACGAAGCCTTTGCGGCTGCGCTGAGCGCGTGGCCGGCGAGTGGAGTGCCTGATAACCCTCGACCCTGGTTGATTTCGACGGCCCGATTCAAAGCCATTGATACTCTGCGGCGACGGTCAAAATTTGACGCGTCTCGAGACGAGCTCGTGCGATATCTCGAAGGGCAACGGAGTTCGGCGGAAAGGTCCAATGAAGCGAACAGCCTTGAGGATGATCGCCTGCGCCTGATTTTTACCTGCTGTCATCCATCTCTCGAGCCGGAAGCGCGCGTTGCGCTCACCTTGCGTGAGGTGTGCGGGCTGACAACCGAGGAAATCGCAAAAGCCTTCCTCACCACTCCGAGTACGCTGGCGCAGCGCATTGTGCGAGCCAAGGCAAAGATTCGAGACACACCGATTCGCTACGAAGTGCCGACGCCGCAGGAATTGCCGGAGCGACTGGGCGCGGTGCTTCACGTCGTCTACCTCGTCTTTAATGAGGGCTATTCGGCTGCGGCGGGAACGGAAGTCACGCGGGCCGAGCTAACCGGCGAGGCGATTCGATTGGGCCGGCTGCTGGCCGAACTTCAGCCAGGGCCGAAAGTCATTGGTCCGGAAATCATGGGGCTGCTTTCCCTGATGTTGCTACAGGAATCGCGTCACGCCGCGAGAACATCGCCGACCGGAGAACTGATTTTGCTGGAGAACCAGGATCGCTCGCTCTGGAACCGGGAGCAGATCGCGGAGGGAGTGGCATTACTGGAGAAAGCCCTGAAGTCGCACCGCTTCGGCTCCTACACGCTGCAGGCTGCGATTGCGGCCGTTCACGCGGAGGCGGAATCGGTCGCTGTGACCGACTGGCCGCAGATCGTTGCGCTTTACGACCAGTTGGTACGAATTCAGCCTTCGCCAGTTGTACTTCTAAATCGTGCCGTGGCCATTGCCATGCGCGATGGTCCAGAGGCCGGTCTGGCGCAGATCGACGCGGTGCTGGAGCAAGGCGAATTGGCAAATTATTACCTGGCGCATTCCGCCCGCGCGGATATGTACCGCAGGCTCGGCTGGACCGCTGAGGCTCGGTCCTCTTATGAGAAAGCTCTGGCCCTGACCCAACAGGAGCCAGAGCGGCGTTTTCTCGCTTGGCGGCTTGAAGAATTGAAATAAAGTTCCTCGGTTTTCATTTGTCGAAGAATGGAAACCGTCCCGTCTGTTCAAAGGTTCCGAGGTTTTCCAGGTTTTAACTTTTTGTACAGAAGCAACCCACCAAAAACTCCAAATCCGGCACCACCAACTGTACACACATCGCTTCCCAAGTCAGGCGCACCATTGGCTATCAAAGCTACGGCAGCGAGCCACAGAATTATCTATACGACCGTGAAAACTAACAAGATCGCATGCTGCACATCCTCCCGGCGCTCGGCCTTTAATAGGTACGCCATGGTGTCATTTCAGCCAGTGGATTTTGATTTCCCTTTCCAATGGTTTGAATTCCAGGTCGCCGGTGACGAGTTCAGCTTTCTTTTCCTTGGCTAGCGCCGCGGCGAAGGCGTCAGCCAAGCTCATCTTGAAACGCGCCTTGAAATCAGCTGCAGTGTCCGCCAATGCGCGTGTGGTGGAATGAAAATCAATTGGAAGGCCAGGAAGAATTTTCGCGGCTTCCGCCCACGCGGCCGCGCCGTCTTTTCTCAAAATCGAGTACTTCGCCTCGGCGTAGTTCACATCGGTCATAAGGACTGGATGGTCCTTTCTACCTGCGGAAACGAGCAGGGTTTCCATCATCTCCGCGCCGGGTTCGTCACGGAAGTAGGCGATAAGTGCGAAGCTGTCCAGCACCCTAGCGGGCATGGCGCTCCTCGAGTGCCCGTTCTTGTTCCTGGTGCTCGGCCCAGTCCTCAATTAGTGGCTTTGCCCCATGTGTACGCTTCAAGATGCCGCGCCCGCGCTTGATAAGCGCCGCGGTAACAGGTTTGAGAAGGATGCCTTCCGGTGTGGCTTGAACCACTGCCTTGGTGCCGTCCTCGATGTCAAATTGCTTGCGTAGGCGAAGCGGGATGACGACTTGCCCTTTTGTCGTAAACCACACCGTCTCTGGTTTTTCTGTCATACTCATGCCAGCTAGTGTTACACGTATGCCGCAATCCGTCAATATGTTTAGAGTAGGAATTGTACCTATCAGACGGAATTAGACGGCTTAGTCTCAATGCATAGTCGGAACGCCGGAACCTGGCAATAGGCGGAAACGTTCCCGGTTTTTCGAACGGATGGAGACTGGTGAACGTCCGATCTGTTCCAGTTTTTCCAAAAATAATTCGCCGCTGCTGTCGATTTTCCGTCTCCTCAACGACTATAGGACAAGAGAACGATGAGCTACGGCTCCTGAGTGAACAGGAAACGAGTCATCGGGAACAAACCAAAGAAACCAAGGAGAAAAAGTCATGCCACAATATCTGGTTGCTAATTATCTCCCCGACGATTTCGACCCGTCCACCGTAACCGAAGCGATGATGGAAGAGATCCCCGCGCTCAACCGCGAATTGATCGCTGTCGGCGCCAGGAAGTTCGCCTGCGGCGTTTCCGCGGCCGCCAAGGCGAAGACGCTGCGGAAGCAGCCCAACGGCAAGGTGCTCGTCACTGACGGACCGTACACCGAAACCAAGGAGCACATGGGCGGATTTTGGATATTGGAATGCGCCGATATAGACGAGGCCCTTGCATGGGCGAAGAAGGCTGCCATCGCCTGCGATGTGCCCGGTGAGGTGCGCGAACTTCTTTTCTACCCGGCTCCGGAACAAGAACGCGGTGGAAGCAAGTAAACAACCTTGTCACTGCGGCCTCGGCACACGCGCCGCAGTTCCCGCTCGTATAAATATTCGACGGAAAGCTGGGGACCAGACCGAACGTTCGACAGTTTTTCGACGCGTGAAATCCAAAAAAGAAGCGATCCAATCGGCCGACTTGGCCCACTCTCAGGAGGAAAACGATGCTGAAAAATAAAGTTGGCGCAATCGCAATCAATGGCTTGGCTCTGCTTCTTGTGCTCGGTACGACGTACCGGGCGATGGCACAGGATGCAACGACACCTTATCCGAAAATGGCCCCGATCGAGCAATACCTCACGGCGGATGGGGATGCGGAGATAGCCCTGGCGCGCAGTGCGGCGCCGGAGTCCATCGCACGCGATGCAGAGGTACAGGTTCTTGCGCGTCATGGTTTCGAGACAGCGGTGAAAGGCAAAAACGGTTTCGTGTGTATCGTGGGACGGGGGTGGACTTCCGCACCTGATCCTGACTTTTGGAATCCGAAGGTGCGCGTCCCCATGTGTGTGAATGCGGCAGCTGCGCGTTCCTACCTTCTGCGCGTCACCGAGATCACCGAGCTGGCTTTGGCGGGACACACGCTAGCTCAGGTTAACGAAGCCATCGCCGCCGCCGTCGCCAAGAAAGAGCTGCCGCCGATGGAATCCGGGGCGATGTGCTACATGATGTCGAAGCAGGGATACGGCGGCGACAGCGCACCACACTGGCCTTCCCACCTCATGTTCTTCTATTCGGACACCGACCCCGCAATCTGGGGAGCGAATCTGACGGGTTCGCCCGTCATTGCGATTGCTGATCCCATGGAGCGCCTGACGCAGTTTGTCATTCCAACACAAAAGTGGTCAGACGGATCCGAAGATCTTCCGGCGACGCCTCACGTACATCCTTCGAGCAACGGAACGCGGTAGATCCAGCGCGCAAGGCTGTGCTGCCGGCCCACCCTGGGGCGAAGAACGAGGAGAAGAACAATGAAATACATCTGCTTGGGATACCTCGAGCCAGGAAAATTCGAAGGGATGACCGAAGGCGAGCGACACGCAACGTTCGACGAATGCTTTGATTACAACGACCACCTGCGTGCCAACGGACATCTCGTCGCCGAAGTACCTCTTCAGCCTCCGGAGACCGCGCTGACCCTGTACTGGAAAAACGGCAAGGTCACGACGACTGATGGCCCCTATGCAGAAACCAAGGAACAACTTGGCGGCATTCAAATCCTCGAGGCGAGAGACCTGAATCATGCGGTTCAGCTTGTCTCACAGCTACCAGGCTTTAAATATGGACTGGGACCGGTTGAGATACGGCCGGCTGCGGATTTGACTGAAATCATGAAGGAGAGCGAGCAGCGGCGGCGAAAGGAGACATCGCGATGAGGGCGGCCATGGGGGAAAGAAAGATGAAGGCAAGAATCACGAGGGCAAGAGTGATGA
>WNFS01003591.1_pt1 | contig 19637 bp, 15 predicted proteins | sample 5400141 | NCBI WGS metagenome assembly WNFS01 (sample SAMN13153358, study PRJNA577476) | soil metagenome | isolation source: 60 cm saprolite under Madrone tree | place: USA:California | collected 2016-06-14
TTTGGCGTAAAATCCCATAACCCGTCCGGTGGCGTGGTGCATCTAAATCCTGACCTTGAGCTGCGGGCGCACTCCTGCCCGCAACAGGAGCGAATGTGAGTCAGCCGAAAAGTCAGCTGGATCTCGACCTGCTAAGCATCAATACCATCCGAACTCTGGCGATCGACGCGGTGCAGCAGGCGAATTCAGGTCATCCGGGCGCGCCCATGGGCCTTGCGCCGGTCGTCTACGAGCTGTGGCAAAAATACTTGCGCTACGATCCCGCTGATCCGCTCTGGCCGAATCGCGACCGCTTTGTTTTATCGGCTGGCCACGCCTCCATGCTGCTTTATGCGACGCTGCATCTCGCTGGAGTGCGGGCGGTCAATGCCAAGGGCCAAGTGACCGGTGAGCTTTCCGTTCCGATGGAAGAAATCAAACGCTTCCGGCAGATTGACAGCCGCACTCCCGGCCATCCTGAATCGCACCTGACGACCGGAGTGGAGACGACGACCGGGCCGCTCGGACAAGGCGCGGGAAACAGTGTGGGAATGGCCATTGCCGGTAAATGGCTGGCGGAGAATTTCAATCGCCCCGGCTTCGACATTTTCAATTTCAATGTCTACGCCATCTGCGGGGATGGTGACTTGATGGAGGGCGTAGCCAGCGAGGCCGCTTCGCTCGCGGGCCATCTGAAGCTCTCCAACCTCTGCTGGATCTACGACAATAACCGCGTAACGCTGGATGGTCCGGCCGAGTGGTCCTTCAGCGAAGATGTGATGACGCGCTTCAAGGGCTACGGCTGGAACGTCACGCAAGTCACAGATGCGAACAATTTGGAAATGCTGGCCGGCGGCTACGACAACTTTCTCAAGTCAAAAGACCAGCCAACACTTATCGTTGTGGACAGCCACATCGGATACGGATCGCCCCACAAACAAGATTCCTACGAAGCGCACGGCGAGCCGCTGGGTGAAGCAGAAGTCAAACTCGTAAAGAAAAATTATGGATGGCCGGAAGAGGCGAAATTTCTCGTCCCCGATGGAGTCTATGATCAGTTTAAGAACGGCATCGGGAAGCGCGGAGCCGAAGCCCGCGCGGCATGGAAGGCGAAATTCGAGGAGTACAAGAAACAGTTTCCGCAGCAAGCCGATCAACTGAACAGAATGGAGACCCACCAACTACCCGACGGCTGGGACAAAGATCTCCCAAGCTTCCCCGCTGACCCAAAGGGTATGGCCACTCGCGAATCTTCAGGAAAAACTCTCAACGTGCTGGCGAAAAATATCCCTTGGCTGATAGGTGGATCGGCGGACCTGGCAAAATCCAACAAGACCAATTTGACATTCGAAGGCGCTGGCGATTTCTATCCAAATCAGTTTCGCGGGCGCAACATCCACTTCGGCGTGCGGGAACATGCCATGGGCGCGATCGTAAATGGCATGACGCTTTCGAAACTGCGCGCGTTCAGCGCGACATTCTTCAATTTCAGCGACTACATGCGCCCCAGCATGCGTCTCGGCGCCCTCATGGAAATTCCTGCAATTTACATTTTCACGCACGATTCGATTGGCGTGGGAGAAGACGGGCCGACGCACCAACCCATCGAGCAACTGGCGTCCTTGCGCGCGATGCCCAATATGCTGGTTCTCCGCCCGGGCGATGCTAATGAAGTCGTGGAAGCCTACAAGGTGATAATGAAACACACACATGGACCATCTACGCTGGTTCTGACGCGTCAGGCCATGCCCACGTTCGATCGAACGAAATATGCTCCTGCCACGGGAGTTGCCAGGGGCGCTTACGTGCTTGCAGAAGCTCCCGGCGGAAAACCCGATGTGATCCTTATGGGCAGCGGCAGCGAAGTCTCTCTCTGCGTGGAAGCCGGCGAGAAATTGAATGCCGCCGGTATCAGGGTCCGGGTCGTCAGCATGCCGTCCTGGGAACTGTTTGAAAAACAGGATGCCGCTTATAAGGAGAGCGTCCTTCCCTCGAACGTGACGGCGCGGGTTTCCGTGGAGATGGCTTCCCTGTTCGGATGGGAGCGCTACGTCGGACCCAAAGGCAAAATGATCGGGATGCGCAGCTTCGGCGCATCAGCGCCCCTGAAGGATTTGTTGAAAAAATTCGGCATCCAGGCGGACCGGGTCGTCGAGGCAGCTAGAGAAGTTCTCGGAAAGTGAGCTGGCAATGAAGCTTGTGATTGGCTCCGATCACGCTGGGTTTCAATTGAAGGTGGCCATGGGAGATTTGCTTCGCTCCATAGGTCACGATGTTCTGGATGTTGGCGCGTTCAATGAAAACCCTTCCGACTATCCGGACTTTGCCGAAGCGGTGGGCCGGGCCGTACTGGACCGCAAGGCTGAGCGAGGTGTTCTGATCTGTGGCAGCGGTGTCGGCGCCAGCGTCGCTGCAAATAAATTACCCGGAATTCGCGCCGGCATGTGTCATGACACGTACTCGGCGCATCAAGGAGTCGAGCACGACGACATCAACGTGCTTGTGCTCGGCTCAAGAGTGATCGGCGTCAAGCTTGCCGAAGAGTTGGTAAAGGCCTTTCTCGGCGCTAAGTTCACGAATGAAGAGCGGCACGTACGGCGGCTGGGAAAGGTTAAAGCTCTGGAAGCAAAGTATGCGGTGCGATGAACGGCCCGAGAAACAAAGCTCGTATGCCGAGCTGCAAGCGCCCCTGCCCTCTGGGGCGTACAATATGATTTCGAGGTGAAGGAGAACGATTATGACCACGACAACGACAGTTCCTAGTATCGCCACGGGCGCGGGGACCAATCCGCTCAAAGCACTCCTGACTCTGGGGCAATCCCCCTGGATGGACTACGTTCGCAGAGACCTGCTGACCGGCGGAGGATTGAAAAAATACATTGATAACGACGGTCTCCGCGGGATGACCTCCAACCCCGCTATTTTCGAGAAGGCCATCACCGGCAGCAATTTATACAACGATATCCTCACATCGCCGGAAGCGAAGAAGCTCGACGCCAACGGCATCTTCGAGAAAATCGCCATTCGCGACGTGCAGGATGCGTGCGACATCTTCAAACCGGTGTATGCGGAAACGAAACGGCGCGACGGTTACGTGAGCCTGGAAGTTTCACCGTTTCTCGGCTTCGATACCAAGGCCTCGCTCGCGGAAGCTCGCCGCCTCTGGAAGGCCGTGGATCGCCCGAACGTCATGATCAAAATTCCCGGCACGCCCGAAGGGCTCCCCGCCATACGCCAGGCCCTCGAAGACGGCATCAACATCAATATCACGCTGCTTTTCGCGCAATCGGCATACGAACAGGTTGCCGAAGCGTTTCTGTCTGCACTCGAGGCTCGGGCGGCAAAGGGCCAGGACATTAGCCACATCGCAAGTGTCGCCAGCTTTTTCGTCAGCCGCATCGATACGCTTGTCGATAGCAAACTCGATGAAAAACTGAAGAACACGACGGACGCCGCGCAGAAGGCGTTGCTCGAAAGCCTCCACGGCAAGGTGGCTATTGCCAACGCCCGGCTTACGTATAAGAAGTATCAGGAACTTTTCGGCGGTCCGCGCTGGAAGGCCCTGGCGGCCAAGGGCGCGCAGACGCAACGCTTGCTCTGGGCCAGCACCAGCACCAAGAATCCGAAATATCGGGACGTGGTTTACGTCGAAGAGCTCATTGGCGCGGACACCGTGGACACCATTCCTCCCGCTACAATTGACGCCTTCCGGGATCACGGGAAAGTTCGTCCCAGCCTCACCGAAAACGTGGAAGGCGCCGCGAAAACCATGGCCGATCTGGCTAAGGCCGGAATTTCCATGAAAGAAGTGACGGATAAGCTGATGGTCGACGGCGTCAAGCTTTTTTCCGACGCCTTCAAGACCCTCTTGGATGCCGTCAGCAAAACGGCAGGTGTGCCCGCGTGAGCCTAAACCGCCAGACCTACAAGTTACCCGGCCCACTTGCAGGTGCGGTAGCCGCGTCGATTGACGATTGGAAAAAGAACAATAAAGTCGCGCGTCTCTGGCAAAAGGACGCTTCGCTATGGACTGGAACGGACGAGAGCAATTGGCTCGGCTGGCTCACCATCACCGAGGAGCAGCTTTCGCACATCGATGCCTTAAAGCAGATTGCTGCGGAGGTGAAGAAAGCGCGTTTCAAGCACGCGTTGCTACTCGGCATGGGCGGTTCGAGCCTTTGCCCCGAAGTCCTGCGAATGACGTTTGGAAAAATCAAAGGGTTTCCCGAGTTGCATGTCCTTGATTCCACCGACCCCGCCCAAATCACGGCCATCGAAGCGAGAGTAGATCTCAAGAGCACGGTTTGCATCGTCTCCAGTAAATCGGGAAGCACGCTGGAGCCAAATATCTACAAACAGTATTTTTTTGAACGCATCAAGGCCAACGTGGGCGAAAAAGAAGTCGGGAATCGCTTCATCGCCATTACCGACCCGGGCTCGAAGATGCAGCAAGTGGCGGAGGCCGACAAATTTCGCAAGATTTGTTTCGGCGTTCCCAGCATCGGCGGCCGCTATTCCGCGCTTTCCAATTTCGGCATGGTTCCCGCCGCCGTGATGGGCCTCGACGTCGCAAAATTCCTGAACAACACCCAGGAGATGGTTCAAGCCTGCAGCGCAACTGCTTCCGCTGACGTGAATCCAGGAGTGATTCTGGGGACGATCCTCGGCACCGCCGCGAATCACGGCCGGGACAAAATCACCTTCATCACCTCGCCCGGAATCTCTGATCTCGGCGCGTGGCTCGAGCAATTGATTGCCGAATCCACCGGCAAAATCGGCAAAGGCATTATTCCCGTTGACCGCGAACGCCTCGCCAAGCCAGCGGCCTATGGCAACGATCGCGTCTTTGCCTATCTGCGCCTGGCTTCGAAGCCCAACAAGGCCCAGGATGCCGCAGTCGCTGCTCTCGAGAAGGCCGGGCACCCTGTGGTGCGGATCACGCTCCCGAATATTTACAATCTTGGCCAGGAATTCTTTCGCTGGGAAATCGCTACCGCTGTTGCAGGCTCCATCATCGGCATCAATGCTTTCAACCAGCCCGACGTGGAAGCCAGCAAGATCGAAACCAAGAAACTGACAAGTCAGTACGAAGCCACAGGGAGCCTTCCACCAGAAGTGCCATTTTTCGAAGCAGGCGGTATAAAGCTTTTCGCCGACGAAAAGAATGTAGTCGCAGTGCACGGCCCGGCTCTTGCCGATGTTCTGAAGACCCATCTTTTGCGGCTCAAGGCCGGCGATTATTTTGCCGTCCTCGGCTACATCACGATGAACGCCGCCAATGAAAAATCCTTACAAACGATTCGCCACGCCGTGCGTGACAAGAAAAAAGTGGCTACGGTCCTGGGCTTCGGCCCCCGTTTCCTGCATTCCACGGGACAAGCCTACAAAGGCGGCCCCAATAGCGGCGTTTTCTTGCAGATTACTTGCGACGATGCCAAGGATCTACCCGTCCCGGGACAGAAGTACACCTTCGGCATAGTCAAGGCAGCACAGGCTCGCGGCGATTTCGCCGTTCTCGCGGAGCGCCGCCGCCGCGCTTTGCGCGTCCACTTGGGGAAGAATCTGAAGTCAGGGCTCGCCATTCTGACCAAAGCTGTGCAAAAAGCAATTGCCTAGAGTTGCAAAAGATTTCTACTTTGCGGAACGCTGAGGAGCACAGACGATGCAACTGGGGATGATCGGGCTGGGAAGAATGGGCGCCAACATGGTTCGGCGCCTGCAGAAAAATGGTCACAAATGCGTCGTCTACGATCGCAGCGCGGATTCCGTGAAGCAATTGGAAGGCGAAGGCGCGACCGGAGCAACCTCGATCGATGATTTCGTCAAAAAACTGCAGAAGCCCCGCGCGATCTGGCTTATGGTACCGGCCGCGGTGGTCGACGCCTCGCTACACGATTTGGTCGGCAAACTCGAGTCCGGCGACACCGTGATCGATGGTGGAAATTCGTACTACATCGATGACATTCGCCGCGCCAAAGAACTCACCGCCAAGGGAATCCACTATTGCGATGTCGGTACCAGCGGCGGCGTCTGGGGCCTCGAACGCGGCTATTGCCAGATGATTGGCGGCGAGACGGCCGTCGTAAAGCGTCTCGATCCCATCTTCAAGACGCTTGCGCCGGGGCGCGGCAACGTGGACCGCACTCCCGGCCGCGATAAGGTGCCCGGCACCGCGGAGGAGGGTTACCTTCACTGTGGTCCCTCCGGCGCCGGCCACTTCGTCAAAATGGTCCACAACGGCATCGAATACGGCCTGATGGCCGCTTACGCCGAGGGTCTGAACATTCTCAAGCACGCTAACGCGGGGAAATCTCACCGTGAAACCGATGCGGAAACCACACCACTGCGCAATCCGGAACACTATCAGTACGATTTCAATCTTGCCGACGTTACGGAAGTATGGCGCCGCGGCAGCGTGGTCGCATCGTGGTTGCTCGATCTGACCGCGATTTCTCTTCTCGAGCAGCCAACTCTGGAACGCTTTTCCGGCCGCGTCTCCGATTCCGGCGAAGGCCGCTGGACCATACTCGCCGCCATCGAATCCACCGCGCCCGCGCCCGTTCTGACCGCTTCTCTGTTCCAGAGGTTTACGTCGCGCGGCGAAGACGATTTTGCCGCAAAAGTATTGTCCGCGATGCGCTTTCAGTTCGGCGGCCACATCGAAAAGAAGTCCGGGCATTAAGGGTTTCAAGAATCATTTCGCGCCCGAAGATAGGAATTCTCTCTCATGAGCCTCGACCATTTGGACATGAACCCTACCGCGTCGCCGTGTGTGATGGTTATTTTCGGCGCCACCGGCGACCTCACCAAGCGCAAGCTGATTCCCGCGCTCTGTAACCTGGCCCAGGACGACGTTCTGCCCAAACAATTTGCCATCATAGGCTTTGCCGGCAACGATTTTGATACCGCCAGCTTCCGGAAAATGCTGTCCGCAGAAATTCCAAAATACGTTTCCACGCCCATCGACCCGAAGCTCTGGGACTGGATGTGCGAGCGCATCTACTACGTCAAAGGCGATTTCCTGGACCCGGAGGCTTACAAGCGCCTGGAGCAACAGATCGACGAAGCCGATAAACGGCACAACACTATAGGCAATCGATTTTTCTATCTGGCAGTAGCTCCGCGGTTCTTCTCGCCTATTGCCCAAATGCTAGGCCAGTGCTGTCTGACAAAAGAAGAGACTGGCCATTGGGCGCGCGTTATCATCGAAAAGCCTTTTGGTCACGATCTCGAATCGGCCAAGAAGCTGAATCAAGAATTGAACCAGGTTCTGACCGAAAAGCAGATCTACCGCATCGATCATTACCTCGGCAAAGAGACCGTGCAAAACGTCATGGTCTTCCGCTTTTCCAACAACATCATCGAGCCGCTCTGGAACCGCAACTACGTCGACCACGTGCAAATCACCGCGGCCGAAACCGTCGGCGTCGAGCACCGTGGCGGCTTTTACGAAACTGCGGGCGCGCTTCGCGACATGGTGCCCAATCATCTTTTCCAGCTTTTGACCATGACTGCGATGGAGCCTCCCATCTCTTTCGGTGCCGACGAAGTTCGCAACAAGCAAGCCGAAGTGTTACACGCCATTCAGCCTCTCGACCCTGAAGACGTTTTGAGAAACACGGTACGGGGGCAATATGGCCCGGGCATGGTCGATGGCCAGCGCGTGGTCGGCTATCGCAGCGAGCCCGACGTGGCTCCCGATTCGAATACAGAAACCTTTGTCGCGCTGAAATTGCATTCACATTCAGCCCGATGAAGGCATCTCCCTAAGCTTTGGCGCCAAGGTTCCCGGTTCGGTGATGAAACTCGGCCTCGTCAATATGGACTTCGACTACCACACTTATTTCGGCGCGGAGCACAGCACTGGCTACGAGCGCCTCCTGCGCGATTGTATGGCTGGCGATGCCACGCTCTTCCAACGCGCAGACATGGTCGAAGCGGGTTGGAGCGTCATCCAGCCGATCCTCGACGTGTGGCACGCGCTGCCCGCACGCGGATTCCCCAACTACGCGGCCGGCTCCTGGGGGCCCATCGAGGCTGCCGGCCGGGCGAAGAGGAAGTCGACAAGCGCGGACGCATCGCCGTGCCGGAGCGCACGGGCATCATCACGTAGAGGAGCGCGAGTGGATCGCGAGATTCGAATCCTGCCGGATGCCGCGGCGGTCGCCGTGCGTGCGGCTCAGGAGTTCGTTCAAGCAGCGGCCGCCGCTGTACGCGCGAAGGGCTCCTTCACTGTGGCCCTTTCGGGCGGATCGACCCCGAAAGCGCTCTATAGCCTCCTGGTAAGCGATCCGGCGCTGCGCTCGCAGGTCCCTTGGGATAAAATACATCTGTTCTTCGGTGACGAGCGCCATGTCCCGCCCGATCATCCGGACAGCAATTTCCGCATGGCTATGGAAACGATGATTTCGAAGGCGCCGCTGAAGCCGGAACAAGTCACGCGGATCAAGGGCGAGTATTCCGATGCGGAGCAAGCCGCACTCGAATACGAGAAGGCTCTGCGCGAATATTTCAAGCTGAAAGATGGAGAGTATCCGCGCTTTGATCTCCTTCTCGCCGGGATGGGCAACGAGGGCCACACGCTCTCGCTTTTCCCGGGCACGAAAGCGCTGCATGCCGATGGGCGGCTGGTTGTGCGAAACTGGATCGGTAAGTTATACACGGAGCGCATCACTCTCACCGCCGCTGCGGCCAGCAACAGCGCGGAAATCATCTTCATGGTGACCGGCGCGGACAAGGCCCCGGCGCTAAAAGCTGTGCTGGAAGGTCCATTTGAGCCGGAGCAATTGCCCGCGCAACTGCTCCAGCCAAAAAATGGAAAATTGCTTTGGCTGGTAGACGCTGCCGCTGGCAGCATGCTTTCAACAGGAATTCGAGAATAGCCGGCTATCTCTCGGTCGCATCTGAAACGAGGAGAACGAAATGGCAACCACCACGATCCAGGGAAAAATTGAAACCTATCTCGGCGCGAAGGCCGAATCCCTCTTGGGATTCAAGTCCCCGAAGATCGCCAAAGAGCGTCTGCATCTTCCCGGTCCGGACTTTGTCGACCGCGTCTACGCCGCGACCGACCGCAACGTCCGCGTCCTCACTAATCTCCAGCGCCTGTTCAGCCACGGCCGCCTTAGCGGCAGCGGCTATCTCTCCATCCTGCCTGTGGACCAAGGTATCGAGCACTCCGGCGGCGCCAGCTTCGCGAAAAATCCCGATTATTTCGACGGCGGCAACATCGTCAAGCTGGCCGTCGAAGGCGGCTGCAACGCCGTGGCTTCCACGTTCGGCGTGCTCGGCTCCGTCGCACGCCAGTACGCCCACAAAATTCCGTTTATCGTGAAGATGAATCACAACGAACTGCTCACGTTCCCCAATCGCTTCGACCAAGTGCTCTTCGGCACCGTGCAGCAGGCTTACGACCTCGGCGCTGCCGCAGTTGGCGCCACCATCTATTTCGGCTCCGATCAAAGCACCCGTCAGATCGTCGAAATCAGCCAGGCCTTCGCGCACGCTCATCAACTAGGCATGGCCACTGTTCTGTGGTGCTACCTCCGCAACAACGCCTTCAAGAAGGACAAGGACTATCACCTCTCCGCCGACCTCACCGGCCAGGCCAATCATCTGGGCGTGACCATCGAGGCCGATATCATCAAGCAAAAGCTTCCGGAGAATAACGGCGGCTACCAGGCTCTCAACATGGGCGATTCCAGCTACGGCAAATTTGATAAGCGCATTTACACCGATCTCTCCAGCGACCACCCCATCGACCTGACCCGCTATCAGGTCGCCAACTGCTACATGGGCCGCGCTGGCCTCATCAACAGCGGTGGCGCCTCCGGCGCCAATGACTTCGAAGAAGCCGTTGCCACCGCCGTCATCAACAAGCGCGCTGGCGGTACCGGCCTCATCTCCGGCCGCAAGGCCTTCCAGCGCCCTATGAAGGAAGGCGTCCAGCTCCTCAACGTCATCCAGGATGTCTACCTGAGCCCCGAAGTCACGGTAGCCTAATTGCGCTGGTCTGAACAAGTTCGCCGGGGAGGTCCTCTGGGCCGCCGCGGAAGTACCCACGGCGGTTTTTTCTTGGGCGCCGCAAATCGATTGACACTAATGCCACCACCCGGCATCACACTCCCAACTAAACGGTAAGGAAAAAATCGTGGCAAAAAGACTGGAAGGCAAGACCGCCGCTATCACCGGCGGTGATCAAGGAATAGGCCGGGCCATCGTGGAACGGTTCGCCCAGGAAGGCGCGAACATCGGTTTTTGCTATCGCTCCAATAAGGTGGGCGCCGACGAAACAGTCGCCGCTGTCACGGCGCTCGGCCGCACGGCGTCAGCCATTCAGGCCGACGTCGGTAAAGTCGCGGATGGTCAGCGGTTTATCTCCGAAGCCGTTGCGCGGCTGGGCGGCGTCGACATTCTCGTCAATAACGCCGGACTGGAACGCCGCGCGGATTTTTGGGACACCACCGAAGAAGATTATGACGCTGTCCTGAACGTCAATTTAAAGGGAGTTTTCTTCATCGCCCAGGCATTCGTGAAGCATCGCATGCAGGCGAAGGCTGGCGGCAAGGTCATCAACATCAGTTCCGTGCACGAAGAGCTTCCCTTCCCGCATTTCGCTTCCTATTGCGCCAGCAAGGGCGGAGTCAAAATGTTGACGCGCAATCTATCAATCGAACTTGCCCCTCTCGGCATCACTATCAACAACATCGCGCCCGGTGCGATTGAAACACCCATCAACACAAAACTTTTGAACGATCCCGTAAAGTTAAACGCGCTGCTCGACAACATTCCGCTGAAGCGTCTCGGCAAGCCCGAAGATGTGGCTTCGATGGCCGTGTTCCTGGCGTCATCCGAATCCGACTACGCGACCGGAACAACATTTTTTGTCGACGGCGGGCTGACCTGGAATTATCAGGAGCAATAAGACTCCCGGGCTTTGAGTGCGCGTTGAAATTGTTATCGGCGGTAATTCAATCAGGCCCGCGTAAGCGTGGCGGCGCGCGCCGCTTCCAATAATTTTTTCGCGTTTTCCCGGATGTCGCCTTTGCCGAATACAGCGTTGCCGGCGACCAGCAATTCAGCGCCCGCACGCACAATGTCGCCCACGGTATCGAGAGCCACGCCGCCGTCAATTTCGATTCGGAAAGATAGATCAAGCGACTCGCGAACTTCGACGAGAGTCCTGACTTTGTGGAGCGCGCCGGGAATGAATTTCTGCGCGCCAAATCCAGGATTCACGGACATGATCAAAACGTGGTGAGCCATATCCAGGACTTCATCCACCATGTGCACCGGCGTTGCAGGATTCAAGACGACGCCGGACTTGCATCCGTGTGATTCGATCAGTTGCAGGGTGCGATGAAGATGCACGCACGCTTCCTGGTGCACGGAGATCCAGCTCGCTCCAGCTTCCGCAAACGCAGGAATGAACTCATCAGGATTTTCAATCATCAGGTGGCAATCAAGGATGGCGTTGGGAAGGGCCTTCCGCAAAGACTTCACAACCAGTGGTCCAATCGTGAGATTCGGTACGAAATGTCCGTCCATCACGTCGCAATGAATCACGGTGCCGCCGCCGTCGAGCGCGGCCTTCGCGTCTTCGCCCAGCCGTGCGAAGTTTGCGGAGAGAATCGAGGGTGCCAGTTCAATGGTCATGAGCTGCGGGCTGCTCCTTCCCTTCCTCGGAGAAAACAGATTATACGCGCAAGTTCTTCGATGCTTCTTGAAAAGTGTGATTCAAACGAGAATCCGCGCATCACCATGGAATCGTACAGCGTTTCTGGCTGCTCGCGCGCGCCAGCTCGAGCAAGCGCATCACGTTTAACGCGTATTCGGGAGTTACGGCCGGACCGGCGAGTCCCAAAAGGGCGTCGCGGACATTCGCATAGTAATCGCGATAGTCGCAGGTGGCTGAAGGAATGCGCCGTTGCTCGAACGAATCTCCTTTAGGAACGGTGAGAACACCCCAATTTTCTTCCGGCTCATATCCCCAAGGTTTGCCCTCCGGAGTGTAGCCCTGCCGAAGATTCATTTCTTGCGGATCAAATGCCTGCTTCACAAAACTGCCCTGCGTGCCGAGCAAAACGAATCGTGGGCGCGGCGCGGCCGCTAGGATGCTGGATCGAAGAACCGCGCGCATGCCTCCTGAATAATGAAGCATGATGTCGAACGCATCGTCAGCAACAGCGTTTTCGCGCTCGATCCGAACATCGGCGGTTACCGCTTCCGGCAAACCGAAAAGAACCAATGCGTGATCGATCAAGTGCGGGGCGATATCAAACAGGATTCCGCTGCCGGGCCGCGTGGCTTCGCGCCAGGCGCCGGGCTTGAGCTGTGGGCGAAAACGATCATAGGCGCTTTCGAACCGGACAATGCGGCCCAGCTTGCCAGCCTCGGCAAGTTGCCGGATCGCCTGGAAATCTCCGTCATAGCGCCGATTCTGATAGACGGTGAGCAGGCGACCTGTTTCCTTCGCAAGCCGCACGAGCGAAACAGCCTCCTCCAGAGTTGTTGTAAACGGCTTATCGACGACGACGTCGCGGCCGGCTTCGAGGCATTGCCGCGCGAAGGGATAGTGCGTCTCGTTCGGAGTCGCAATTACGATCAGGCGAATCTCCGGTATCGAGATCAATTCGTCCAGGCTCCGGACGATTCGCACGTCGGGATATTTTTCCGCCGCCTCGTTGCCGTTGCGTTGCACGATGGCGGCGAGATGCAAACCAGGCACGGCGCGAATCACCGGCGCGTGAAACGCGCGTCCCGCGAGACCGAATCCCACAAGCCCGACTTCAATCATGACTATCCATCTTTCCGCAAAACTGAACGCTAAAGAGTATCGAACTTTTGAATTCCAAGCAGAGCGATTTTTCCAAAACGCGAAGTTGCTTGAAAGGTCGGTGTCCCTCAGAATGTCAGATTGCCCATGAGCGAACAAAACGCAGTCGTCGCGGAAACGGGCGGTCACCGCAACCTGCTGGTCTTGCTCTTCGCAGGCTTCGTGCTGAGCGGAATAGCAACCACCATCATCGGCCCGATGCTGCCCATTTTCATCAAGAGATGGTCCCTCGACGACGGGCAGGCCGGCTTCTTTTCAACGATTCAATTCCTGGCCGCTTTGGGAGGCACTCTGGCATCCGGCGCGATTGCCACTTGGTGGGGATACCGCCCGGCCCTGGTTCTGGGTTATGCGTTCATGGGAGGAGGACTTGCGTGCCTCAACGCAACCACGCACGGCGTCGCTCTAGCCGCCACTGCGGCGTTCGGTTTGGGCTACGGGTTAACCACTCCTGGAACAAATCTGTTCGTTGCGGAATTGGGAGGAGCAGAGAGTGCATCACTCCTGAACCAGCTCAATTTTGCATGGGGAGCGGGAGCGATGATTTGTTCTCAATTGATCGCGCTAGCGCTAAAGCGCGATGGGCTGGATATCCTGCTGGCGGGCACTGCAATCTTTGGCGGAATTCTCGTACTGGGCCTGCTGTTCGTTTCCTTCGGCGCGCAGAAACAAGTAAAGAGTGCGAGTCCCGCTGAAGCAGCGGTTCCTGGAATCGGATCGGCAGTCACGATTGCAATGGCCGCCATGTTCTTAATTTATGTCGCGATGGAAAACGGCATCGGCATCTGGTCCGCAGAGTACGCCAAACGGATTGCGAACGGCATTACCGGCATGACCACGCGGGCGCCGATGTTTTTCTATGCTGGGCTCACACTCGGGCGCGCTTACGCGCCCGTTGTATTACGGCGGCAGTCGGAAAGAAAAGTAGTGCTTGGTGCTCTGAGCCTGGCGGCAGCCGCAACGGCATTGCTGGCCGCATCCGGATCGCTGTCCGTTGCCCTGGCTGCAGTCTTCCTAGCCGGACTCGGATGCGCGAGTGTCTACCCCATTTATATTGCGTGGCTATCGAAGTGGTATGGCGCGCGCGCGAAGCATGTCGGAGGCATCCTCTTTGCCTTTGCGTCACTCGGCGGAGCCATGGGGCCGTGGCTCGTCGGATTTGTCTCAAAGCATTCGGGAAGTTTACGTGTGGGATTGCTGGTGCCGCTGATCTGCGCGCTGATCATGATTAGCCTGGTTTTGCTGCTGCGTCGGCGGACGGCGGCCTGAGGTATCCTTAGGCCGTGCCGAATGCCGCATCCTCGCAACGCTCGCCCACGAACGGACTGCTGCTGGGGCTGGTGATCACGCTGGCCGCGGTTCTGGCTTACGCTTCCTACATCACCGTTCAGCTCACGGGCTTGCGAAAACTTCAGAGCGAGATGGTGGATCGCAACCGGAAAGATTCGCTTCAATTGTTGCGCGTCCAGAACGATCTCAATTCCATCGCGCTGGCCATGCGCGACATGCTGGACACCACAGAACCTTATCCTTTGACGGCGTGGACGGCCCAGTTCGAACGCATTCACCAGGATCTGGACTCCGGCTTGAAGCTGGAAGAAAGTCTGGCGGTTGCGAACCGCACGCCGGACCAGCGCCGTTATCTCTCTCAATCGATGGCGCAGTTCTGGGACGCCGTAAACCGGATGTTCGCGCTCGCACAAGGCGGCAAAGAACCGGAAGCGCGAGAGCAGATTCGGCTCTCGCTGCAGGCGCGCCAGCAGGCGCTTAGTACGGCTGTTTCGCGGCTGCTAGTGGAAAACAACGAAGGCGAGGAGCAAGCCGCGGCGAGCATCGCCCAGATTTACAATGGCGTGCAGCGGCAACTTTATCTTTTCCTGGCAGCAACGTTGATCGCGATTGTTCTGACGAGCTTGTATCTGATTCGCAGCAACCGCCAGATTTTTGCGCGCCTCGCTGAACTTTCCGAGCAGCGTAGCGACCTGGCGCAGAAACTCATTTCCACTCAGGAATCGACACTGCGGCACATTTCACGCGAACTGCACGATGAGTTCGGCCAGGTCCTGACGGCGATCGGGTCGATGCTGGGCCGCGCAGGCAAACACGCTCCGGAAGGCTCGCCCTTGCGCGAGGATCTGAAAGAAGTGCAGGAAATCGCGCAATCGACGCTAAATAATATCCGCACGCTTTCACAGGCTCTTCATCCGGTGTTGCTCGAAGAAGCAGGCTTGGAAAGCACTCTCGACTGGTATATTCCCACAGTTGGCAGGCAAACCGGTCTTGCGCTGCATTACGAAAAGACGGGACAGCCGTTTCCCGTGGAAACCAGCGCAGGCGTGCATATTTATCGCGTGCTGCAGGAAGCGCTGAATAATGTGAGCCGTCATTCCGGGGCCGGCGATGCGTGGGTCCGGCTGAGATTCTCTCCGGATTCGCTCGAGCTTGAAGTGGAAGATCATGGCAAGGGCTTCCTGGCAGAAAAATCGCAGCGCGGGATCGGGCTGGTCGCCATGCGGGAACGCGCCGAATTAATCGGCGGCACGCTGGCGATTTCGCCCCGTCCGCAAGGCGGTACCAAGGTCCGCCTCCAGATTCCCCGGATCAAGGTGGATGCCAATGGCGCCTAAGATAACGGTTCTACTGGCGGACGATCACGCGCTGGTGCGCCGCGGATTTCGCCGGATGCTGGAAGATGACCCGGGGATCTCCGTCGTTGGAGAAGCCAGCGACGGCAGAGAAGCGGTGCGCCTGGCGTGCGAGCTGCGGCCCAGAGTCACGGTGATGGACTGCGCCATGCCGGAACTGAGCGGCATCGAAGCTACGCGAAAAATCCTGGAGAAATTCCCGGAAGCAGGAATCCTGATGTTGAGCATGCATTCCGAAGAAACCTTGGTGAGCCAGGCGCTGGAAGCGGGCGCGCGCGGCTACGTGCTGAAAAACGCCATGGACCTCGACCTGGTCAGCGCGGTCAAAAGCATCGCGGCCGGCATGACCGTGCTTGACCCGCAAGTGTCCCGCCCCGATGCGCTCAAGGGAGAGCGTGGCGGTGGATTGACTCCTCGCGAACTGGAAATCCTTCAGCACATCGTGGCCGGCAAATCGAACAAGGAAATCGCGGCGGACTTGAATCTCAGCGTGAATACCGTGGCGGTCCACCGCGCCAATATCATGGACACACTCGGGATTCACAAAACGGCAGAGCTGGTGGTCTACGCGATTCGAAACGGCCTGGTGAATTTGCCGTGAACCGGCGCGATTTTCTTGTCACAAGCATCAGCGCAGGACTAACCACGGCCGTCGCGCCAGCTTGGGCATTTGCGAATCCCGCTTCTTCCGTCGGATTCCGGCTGGCCGACGTTACAAGCGCGGCTGGAATCCAGTTCCGGCATAACAGCGGCGCCTACGGTGGCAAGCTGCTCCCGGAGACTCTGGGCTCGGGCTGCGCGTTTCTCGACTACGACAGCGACGGCTGGCAGGACATCCTTCTCGTCAACGGCATGGACTGGCCCGGCCATAAACGCGAGCGATCCACGCTGCGGCTCTATCGCAACAACCGCAACGGCACGTTTACGGACGTGACGCGCAGCGCGGGGCTCGACGTCGAGATGTACGGAATGGGCGTGGCCGTCGGTGATTACAACAACGATGGATTCCCCGACATTTTCATCACCTGTGTGGGGCAGAGCCGGCTTTTTCGCAATACCGGCAAAGGAACTTTCGTCGATGCCACGCGTTCGAGCGGCCTCTTCGGGCATCAAGGCTTTAGCACTTCGGCGCTGTGGTTCGATTACGACCGCGACGGCTTGTTGGATTTATTCGTGTGCAACTACGTGCGCTGGTCTCCTGAACACGATGTATTCTGCAGCCTCGATGGTTCGCATAAGTCGTATTGCACGCCGGAAGCGTATCGCGGAGATACTTGCTGGCTCTTCCACAATCGCGGCAACGGAACGTTCGAAGACATAACCGCAACCAGCGGCGTTTTTGACAGCAGCTCGAAATCTCTCGGCGTGGCAATGTTCGACTACGATCAAGACGGCTGGCCGGATTTGCTGGTTGCCAATGACACGCAGCCGAATAAGTTGTACCGCAACCTGCACAACGGGAAATTCAAGGATGTCGCCGTCGAGGCTGGTCTGGCGTTCAGCACGGAAGGAAAAGCACGCGCCGGCATGGGCGTGGACACGGGAGACTTCGATGGTTCCGGCAAGTCCGGTGTGGCCATCACCAACTTCGACAACGAAATGATCGGCGTGTATCGTGCTAGCGCGCCGGGAGTTTTTGACGACGTGTCCATTCCATCCGGCATCGGCGCGGCGTCGAGGAACACTCTCGGATTTGGCTGCATGTTCCTTGATGCCGATCTGGATGGCGTTCTGGACTTGGCAGTCGCCAATGGCCACATTGATGAAACGGTTAGAAACATCCGCGGAAACGTTGGTTATGCTCAACCCCCGCAACTTTTTCTGAATCAGGGCGACGGAAAATTCCACGACGTGGCTAGTCAGGTTGGCGGAGGCTTCGAATCTCCGAAGGTTGGTCGGGGCCTGGCCTTCGCAGACTTCGACCGCGACGGCGACCTGGACATCCTGATGACCACAAACAATGGCCCAGCGTATTTATACCGCAACGATCAAACTGCAAATCCTCGAAGCATTCGTTTTCATCTAAGGGGCACGAAATCGAATCGCGATGCGATTGGCGCATCGGTCCGCATTTTCCACGAGGGGCAAGTGCAAGCGAGAATCGTGCGAGGAGGCTCTAGCTATCTTTCCCAATCGGAATTGCCTGTAACCTTTGGCCTCGGTTCGCGCGATAAAATCGATCGCGTGGTCATTGATTGGCCCAGCGGTCGCACCGAGGAGTACAAAGATCTTCGCGCTGGGAAAACGTACAATTGCCTGGAGACAAAGGGGATAGATGCCCAATCCGGCTTCTAATGCTTTTACACTATTGCCAGCTTTGCGCGCATTCCTTATAAGTATGCCCACAAGCGTTATCGCCTCCAGCGTCGCCGTCATACGGCTTGCTTCGGGGCACCCCAAACTGAATTGCGGCCGGATGCGACCTAGACATCCGGCCGCTCTTTTGATAACCGCATACCGCACGCCCAGGTGGAGATGATGCAAGTTGAACGTCTAAAGCGGTGGTTATCGCGATTCCTTGTAACGCTGGGGCTTAGCGCTGTTTATCTGTACGGATGTCCCTCGGCCACGATTTCTTACTTTGTTGTGGATTTGTTCCATGTAGTGCTCGGAATCGTCTTAACGATTCTTCTCCTCTTTTTTCTTTTCCGATTGCTCCGTCAAGAGTCTCTCCTGGCTCGCCTTGGCTTGCTCTCGCTGGCTGGAGGAGCGCTCCTCGGAATCGTGTTGATCAAAATCGGTACGCCGCTTCGGCTGAAGCCTTGGCTGTACGCACACATTGCGCTGTGCGTTCTTGGCATGCTTTTTCTGGCAATGTCCTGGCTCATTTCGAAGGGCTGGCTGGGTGACAGTATTGTCCAACGCGGATTGGGATTTGCCGCGCTAACTCTTCTCACAGCGAGCATCGCGGCGGGAACATGGTGGACGCGCGAAGTCGCCTGGAAGAACGCGAATCGCATCTCCAATCCACTGATGCCGCCGGAATCCATGGATGCGGAAGGCGACGGCCCTCAGGGGAAATTCTTCCCCAGCTCCGCGCAGACCAAACATGGCGGCAACATTCCCTCGAAGTACTTCATGAAATCGGACGCTTGCCAGCGCTGCCATGCGGATATCTACAAACAGTGGGACAGCTCGATGCACCATTTCTCTTCCTTCAACAATCAGTGGTATCGCAAGAGCATCGAGTACATGCAGGAAGTCGCCGGTGTGCGTTCGTCCAAATGGTGCGCCGGCTGCCACGATCCTGCTCTGCTTTACAGCGGTTTGTTTGATACGCCCATCAAACAGATTGTTGACCGCCCGGAAGCGCGCGCCGGCCTCGGCTGCTTGATGTGCCATAGCATTGTGGAAGTGAAAAGCACCATGGGGCAGGGCGATTTTTTCCTCGAATATCCGAAACTCCATGAACTTGCTGCCAGCGAAAATCCCTTCGTTCGCAAGCTGCACGATTTCGTGGTTCGGTTGAACCCGGAGCCGCACCGCCGCACCTTTCTGAAGCCGTTTATGCGTGCAGATACGGCCGAGTTTTGTTCTTCGTGCCACAAGGTTCATCTGGACGTGCCCGTGAATCACTACCGCTGGATTCGCGGCTTCAACGAGTACGACAACTGGCAGGCCAGTGGCGTTTCCGGGCAGGGCGCGCGCGCATTTTATTACCCGAAGACGCCGATGAATTGCGCCGATTGCCATATGCCGCAAGTGCCTTCGGGCGATGATGGCAACATCAAAGGACTCGTGCATTCGCATCGCTTCCCCGGGGCGAACACGGCAGTGCCCACGGCGAATCAGGACCAGGCCCAATTCGAATTCGCCAAAAAATTCCTGCAGGACAAGCAACTAAGCGTTGATATTTTCGCCGTTTCGCCGGCAGGCAAAGAAACGAACGCCCCAGCCCGCAGCGAAATGGGAAAGCCGGAGCTTTCCACTACGTTCGCGGTTGGCGAAGAATCCGATATTTCACTGCCGAAAGGCCCGGCCGGAGAAGTACGTCCCATCACCGCCCCCATCGATCGCACCGATGCGGCCGTACGGCGCGGCGATGATGCTCGCGTCGACGTCGTGGTGCGCACGCGAAAGGTCGGGCACTTCTTCCCGGGCGGCACGGTGGACGCTTTCGATGTATGGCTCGAACTGCAGGCCACGGATGAAAAAGGTCAAATGCTTTTCTGGAGCGG